>Ga0315549_1001201_pt1 | contig 27593 bp, 28 predicted proteins | sample SalMarSW160200MG_FD_203101 | JGI IMG/M metagenome (GOLD analysis project Ga0315549, IMG submission 203101) | Salt marsh sediment microbial communities from the Plum Island Ecosystem LTER, Massachusetts, United States - Salt Marsh Sediment SW1601-200 ... | reverse complement strand
GGGTTTGGCAAATGCGGCAATGGCTTTATCCGTATCAGTGCCTTTAATAGTTACGAAAACGTTGAGAAGGCAATGGAACGAATCAGAGACGTTCTTTGATCGGTGTTCATAATACATCAGAAATTATTGAGAAGTTACAAAAAACCTTAATACAGGCTGTGATCAAAAATATAACGATCACATATACAATAAGAAGTAGCGGTTTCCGTGAAGTGAATAAGCTCGGGCAGAGAAATCCTTTGATTAAAACCTCCCAAGTGTGGGCCGGTCATCATTGTTATATCTTCCAGACCTTTTGGCAGTCCCTCTATGTTGTTCCGGTTAAACCCGTGCTCCAATAAAAATTCATTGAATTCAACATCGCTCATCTCCTGTTGATCAGTGGCTCTGAAAATTTCCTCCATATATCGATCAACTCCGAATTCCTCAATCAAACGTAAAACAAAATTATCAAAATCAACAGGCAAACGATCACTCGCTTTTTTCCCGGTGAATCCTTCATAATAGGAATTAAATGAAGCTTCTATCAGCGCCCGCATTAAATCAGGGCAAAAAAGGTTTCGTGCATCTACGGGATATCCCTTTTTATCAAAACCCGCCCGTTCAGGATGATGATTGCGGAAATAACTTGCACAGATCAGAATAATACTTATAAAATGATTTCCAAGCAGCCTGTAATATTTACAAGAAGAGCCCGAAATAGCCTCAAGGTGCTCAAAATCTCTGATACCCGATTTCCCCAGATTAGGATAGCGGCATGACATTAACCATCTGTCCAGCCTTCCTCCTCTGGGCCATTCATAATATCCTCCGTCACTCCGGCGGTAGCTTTGTACACGATTGTGAAAAAGAGGTACCGGAGCAGTGTGAACGATACCCATTGAAGCCAGCCTTCCAAGAAGCCAGGCGTTCCGCTTCATAACCTCCATAAAATTGTTCCAATCAACTCTTTCTTCATCAGGAAAGGGATTCGGATAAACAAAATAGTCGGGATGGACCGTAAAACATATGGCGGAATCCATATGTATATTAACTCTGTTTTTCAGTTTATCCGGGAAATCTGTCAGCCTGAATAGATACGCTTTCCCAAACCTGAACGGTGTGGGTATATCAAATTTTATCGGAAATTCGTGCTTAATCGTTTGCAAATACTCCATCCATAATGCCTCACGATTTAAGGACGCATTCTCAGAATTCGATCTTGACAGTTTCATTACAAACACAAGATCACTCGCTAAGGAGAACACAAGACTTCGCCCGATATATTTCATATGGCGGCATTGATTTAACCCTGTTTTATCACACAACTCGTCCCATCTGATGGAGGAGACTTTTTTTATGCGTTCCTCATTTAAAAAGGGCCCTTTTATTTTCAGAGGAAGCGATCCCAATGCCTCGGCCGCTGCCCGATGTGAAGGTCCGTCAGAATCAGCAACAATATGTTTAAGACTCTCTATAGATTCTGCGGACAGGTCCGGGTTTTCACCGGCGGACGCAAGAAAACGGAGGGTTTTTGCCGCTTTTCTGTATAAAAAATAGGACTGCCTCTGGTGAGAATGAACTTTTTTTAGGATAACACTATGCAACGCATGAACCGTCTGTGACGATGCTAAAGAGGAGCGTTTGTTTAGCTCATATTCAAGTGTGGAAACCGCCATATATGTGGCGGAAAAGTCTAAACATGAGTGTAACAAATAATTTTCACTATCAACAAGCTTTCTGTACATGTCCTTGCTTTTAATTTGGCTCAATCCACAAATCCAGTATTCAATCACTTGCTCCGAGGAAACGGATCTTGCCTTGCTCCGGGCAGTAGGCCCTGGATCCGGATATTATGTTTCCCCTTTAGTTTACGATCAGTTAGGATTTAATTTATAGGGGAGGTGTTTTTTTCACTTTACAACTCTCAATATATGGGTCTGTCTTACTTTCTTCCTCAAAACCTCAATGATAACCCGTGCAGCATCGTCTTCATTATACACATGCTTTTTCGAGATGGATCGACAAGATGCCAGCAACTCTTTATTCCCAGATAGCAGACCCAAGACATTCTTAAAATAACCATATGAATTGGCATTTGAGTTGCATAGATCATCTAAATTTTGGTTTGCTATTTTTACCTTTTCGTTCAAATCCAAATTGGAGATTAATCGTTCAACGGCTTCATCAACCGTTTTTGGAGGGATAGGAAGTTTGTTAATATAATCCTTTTGATTATAATCCGTAAGATGTTCGCCAGGTTTAGCCTTTAGCAGCTCCAGAAAAATAATTTCTTCAACAATAACCATTGTCTCTTTATATATCTTAGCATCTTCACTGGTTCTTGAGCCCGTCACATTCAACACCTCAATTTCATTTTCTATTATCCAAGTGTTTATTTTAGAACCTGCCATAACAGCAGAAGTTTCATTTAAATCAATATGCAGACAGGGTCGTTTACGCGCCTCTGCCATTTTTTGGCTATAATCAGCACCACCGGTTAAATCTCCATGGGAGATTATTACTGTTCCATCAGAATCGATAACATTTTGCTCAATTCGTTCTTCAAAACCGGCAATGGGCATTTCTTTTAATTGATATTTTTCCGGTAATGTTCCCCTCTGAGTTTTACGGCCTTTTTGAATCCATCCACCATGTGGGACTCCCAGTTTTATTGCCACATCTAATGCGGCCTGGTCTGCACCAATTTGACCACCTGATACAATTTTCTTAATCATTATCATTACTCCGGTATTTCATCTGCTCTTGCTTCAGTTTAACAAAAAATTCCTCATTTGTATTCATATCCTTCTCATAATACCCGAATCTTGCATGAAAATTAATGAGAATCTTTAGGTTACTTATTTGAGCCGGGTCTATACAAAATAATGTAATTATAGGTTTTACCCAAATGGTATATCGTATAATGCTTTTTTTTTATTCATTAATTTTCACCCAAAGGGCAAGGCGGAGTCTTCCATCTGCTACGTTATTAAGGGCTCGTAATAGTTCACTATGACTTCACCCTTAAGTGCCTTGCATATGAAAGCCTCCGACTCGTGCAAAATTCAGGTAATAGTTCAACCTTTTTTTAAAAAAGATCAAAAAAAGCCAACTATTGTCTAACATTTCAAATTTTCAAATATTATTTAGTGCCCGAACGAAAACTAGGATTTTTTGTTAAGATCAAGGAAGACGAAAATTTTAACCACAGTAATACTGTTAGTATTTCGAGGATTAAAATTTGAGTCTGACGCAGACATTGGCGAAAAAGACAGTTTTCGTTCAGGCACTATTTATAAAATAAAGATTCGGTGGTCAAATATCAAGGCAAAATTGCATCCACTGATGACGTCGAATTCATGAAGAGATTTATTGCCGGGAATCTTCATAACCGTATGGCGTACAATATTCGGTTGTATTGTCAAAGTTCTTTCGGTTGAACGGCAGAGAGGTTCTCATCATCGCATATATTTTCTTAAGACTTTTGTTGATACAGAGCATTTCAAGGAAAGTTACTACAGGGATGAAAATTGGATTTATCCTGGGAATGCCACGGGATGAGGTAATAATGATCGGACCCATAACCTTCTGTTTTTATTGGGGCCCCCGAGAGGAATTGAACCTCCGGCACATGGATTAGGAATCCATTGCTCTATCCACTGAGCTACGGGGGCGTAAATTTGTGAAAGAAATACACCAATTCCAACCGCTTGGCAAGCCTTTTTAAATGCTTTGTAGAATTGGTTTGATTTTGTATTTACTTATTTGTTTTTACAAAGTGTAAAGAATAATTGAAATTCAAATACAACTTCATATGCCTCGTTTAACAGCTGTGACAAACTCGGTTTATGAGTAATCCGGGCTGAGTGAACAGCATTGGTGGGTTAAATTAAACGGGGTTTTAGATCATGAGTTTAAAACAAAATATGGGAAACATGTTCAGGAATGCGTATTCCGGTGATGGCGAACAGTGATTCCGAAGGAAGCGGCCAGCCTAAGGGGGAGGCCTCAAAACGGTTCAAATAGTCTGATACCGTCGTTCGGCCGATCCCACAGCTTGTGGCTATTTCCCCATAGGTGAGTTTGCAATCGAACCTTAACCGTAAAATTTCTCTGATTTTGCGCATGGTCAACCTTTTTGTCGGCATAGCTCCTCCTCGTTCACTCATGAGATATTAACTTTGCCGACGGTTTACAGGTTACCAGCGCTGCTTTCAATTACTTATATTTATTTGTTCGGGATGCTCCGGAATGCTGTTCGCGATTGATCGGAATCGGTGTTCGCGATCGATCGGAATATGCATTTTCCAAAAAATGATTTGATTAAACGGAATATTATGATAATATGTTTTTGGTGAGCGGTGACTACGAAGTCCAATACCGGTTTAGAGGTCTTTGTCCGGGGCGTCAGGACTTGGCTAACAACCACATTAATCCTGTTATCAGGAGCGCCAACCTCATTGTAGCGCCGTCTCACCAACCTATCTTACCCAACCACCCCCTTGACAAACTCCCCATATCAACTATAATGGTTATATTAATCATTATAATTAACACAAACACAAAGGTATATGAAAATGCTTAAAAAAATCTCAGCCATGAAGGCCCGGCAAAACCTGGGCCAGATAATGAACGAAGTCTCTTTAAAAGGCGACGACTACATTATAGAGCGAGCCGGCAAGCCGCTGGTTGCCGTAGTCTCCATGGAAAAGTTCCAGGCCCTGCAAAAGGACAAAGATGAAGCCATGTCAGCCCTTGAGCAGATTTGGGAGAAAATGAAAGATGAAAGCCCTAAAACTATTACCAAAACAATTGATGAAGCCGTCAAGGCGGCCAGGGCAATATGACCAGGATTGTAATTGACACAAATATTTTAGTAAGCGCTATACTTACCCCCAAGGGCAATCCGGCCAAAATCCTTAAACTTGTCTTGGAGGGAAAATTCACCTTAATCATCTCTCCGGCCATTCTGGAAGAAACCCAGCAAGTACTGCGCTATCCCAGGCTTGTAAAGCTGATGAAAAAAAACAAAATAACCAGGAAAGAGGTTTATGACTTTCTTGGTAAAATGAGTAAGATTGCCGTTATTACCCCAGGAAAGATAGAAATAGACGCCATTCCGGACGACCCGGCAGACAATAAAATTCTGGCTTGCGGCCTGGAAGGAGAAGCTGATTTCATCATATCAGGTGACCACCATCTTACAGATTTAAAGATTTTCCACGGTATAAAAATCGTGAATCCAGCCGACTTTCTCAAAATCATTAAAATCCAATAACAATTAAATCCCAAAACAAACCAAAATTCATCTTTTTCTTTTTCCTAACCTGGCTAATTTTTCAAGGTTTGATGGCCTAAACTTGATTTGGTGTAGTTTATTTTTTATACTCTGTGGATAATTTGACATCAGGACTAATGCCTGATAATGTTGCGATCACTTAATCGTATCTTAACATATTGACATCACGTAAATTTTCATATACGGCAAGATATATTTAATTTTAACTGGCTTATGAAGTTTTAAAAAGTAGAGAGTCAAAATGAGATCCAGCCAGCGTAATTCAATATATGGATTTACTTTGATCGAACTAGGGATTGTTGTCTCAATAATTGGTATATTATTTGCGATCGCTATCCCAAACTTTTTAGCCTACAGGCAACGGGGCCGACAAAATGCTGCAATTAATGATGCTAATATTACTATGGCGGCAATCGCAGGTTATATTGACGAATATGGTGGTAAACGTATCCCAAAAATGTCTGATTTGCCTAAAGATTTATTAAGCCAAATCAGTCCGAATCACAAAATAAGTATAGAAGGTGAACCAAACAAATATATAGAAGTAATAGTCGAGGGGCCAAAACTTTCAAATCCTTATGTTCTTAAAGCCATACTATCGGAAGGCGTTCCACAAATAATACCACCTCCAGCTGGTGATGATATATTTAACAAACTAAAAATTGGGCACGCAGTAGTAAGCGCTCCGAAAGAAATGAATCTTAATGATAAAGAGAGAGTCTTTTTAACTGTAAGTTTGAAAAAGAAATTAGATGAGCTTAAAAAAAATTTGCCAAAAGAACATACAGTCAAAGGTGGCAAAATAAAGATATCAGATAGAATGAGAGCAACACTTCATTCCCTTGATTTCATAATTTCGGCAGAAAATCCTAATATCCAGACCGTTCATTCTTATTCAGATACTAAGTGGATTTGGTTAATCAAACCGAAGAGCGCCGGTGAGCATGAGCTTGTCTTTACACTTTGTGCTTTAGGTCAAATAAATAATCTTCCAACATCAATAGCTTTAGAGACATACAAAGAAAAAATTAAGGTAAACGTAGAGCTTTTTGACAAAACCGTACTATTTTTAAAGGAACATTCTAGCTGGATCTATCCTATAATAGTTGTATTATTTGGATTCGTTACATACTTTATTGGAGTTGTTCAGGGAAAAAAGGAAAAAAGAAATGGCACTGAAGATAAGGATGGTATTGATAGTTCGGAAATTTCACCAGATAAAGAATATGATGAAAATGAATCTCATTAATCTTCAGATACGTCACACTCGCAATGCTCTTCAAGGAGGATATGTATTTATTTTATCCTACCTTTTTGTATCTGCAATTGAGTGCAACTATCTAAATTTGTTTGATATCAAATGGACATCACACTATCACATTAAAATTTCATGAAAACAAAAAAACAGTATGATGAGTGCTATATTGAACAAATTCGATATTTTTATTGATAATAGTTATTTGTTATTCAAATGAGAGATTGCTCGGAACTTTCAGGGATTTTTACTATTTGTAAAAAATACTGACATATTCATCCCTTTATTCTTTTCTCAAATCACAGTATCGCATCAACAATCACAATTATAATAAAAGGTTATAGCAACCTAATTATTTTTCCCCGATTGGTATAAATTTTGCTCATAAATTAATAATCTTAGGATGTTATTAAAAAGTCTTCACAAAATTTTAGTGGGAATGGATGGTTTTCGACGTTGAGAAAGGTCTTTGCAGACTATCAGCAAGAAACGTCAAAAAGTACGTTTTATATTTTCGTACAATCAATCTTATGGAGGAAGTGTTAAACATGTTGGTCCGCAAATGGATGAGCAAAGAAGTAATTACGGTAGATGCAGACGAAACCATGCAGCATGCCATCGGACTTTTAAAAGAACATAATATTCGCATGGTTCCGGTGATGAAGAACAAAAAACTCGTGGGCATTATCACTGACAGGGATCTAAAACGGGCCTCGGCCTCCGATGCCATATCATTGGAGATTCAAGAAATGCTGTGCCTGATCGGTAAGATTAAAGTTCAGGACATTATGACCCCGAAACCCATCACCGTTCCATGGGATTTTACCGTGGAGGAAGCCGCCGAAGTGCTTTTGAAAAACAAAATTTCCGGGGTGCCGGTCACAGGCCCGGAGGGTGACGTTGTGGGTGTCATTACCCAATCGGATATTTGCAACGTCCTAATATCTCTGGCCGGCATCGGTAAAAGAGGGATTCAGATGGCCATTCAGATAGAGGATCGACCGGGTTCCTTGAAGGGGATAACGCGCGCGGTTCGAGACCTCGGCGGACGCATGGTGAGCGTACTGACATCCTACGAGAAGGTCCCCGATGGGTTTCGGAACGTTTATACCCGTTTTTATGATCTGGACCGCAGCATACTCGAAACGCTCAAGAAAAACGTATCTGAAATCTCCAAAGTACTCTACATTGTAGATCACCGAGAAAATAAACGTGATATATTTCAAGCTTAAACTGTTGCAAAAACAGTTCGCAGGTGATAATAGGTTCGCCTCCACTTTTTGTAAGATCTCCCTCTGCTTATTCCATATTGCGATACAGACTTTTGTTAGGTCATAGTCGGTGATACCTGCAATTAATAGCATCTCTCTGTATTTATTGGATATCAATCCGATATTTCGTTAAATCCTGAACGGTAATTAGATGATTAAATCAGGTTTGAACGATAAAGTTTCCCGGAACCAATTTCCCCCATTTTGAAGAATACAAAAAAGACGGCGGGTTCTGAAATCGCTGTAAAAATAGCTTCCGCAGAAATCTTCGTAAGCGATATTTTTATGATTTCCGTGAGTAAGGAAAAAGTTAAAATGACTGTAAGAAGGCTGTGTAACTGGAATTGTGCAAAATAAAATTACATCAGAAACACTTTATATTCATTAATTTTCTTACTCATTTCTTTGGCATCTCTCACAAACTTATTTAATTCCGCCCAAAACGCATTAGTGTGATTTTTTATCCGGGTATGAACGAGTTCGTGTAAAATGACATAATCAATCATTTCGTTCGGCAATCTGACCAGCTTCATGTTAAGGCTAATATTATTTTTGGAAGAACAACTCCCCCATCTGGTCTTTTGGTTTCTCACGAATACCTTGTTATAGCTAAAACCGTATTGCTCGGACAATTCATTGAGGCGGTTAACAAGTTTCTTTCTGGCTTCGGCTCTGTTGATTTCGGTCGATTTCTTTGAAAAGGCTTTATGTTCCTTTTCTACCTGCCTCATTTTATACAGGTGTTTTTTTATCCAGTTCCTTTTGGACTGAGCAAACTGCTTGGCTTTATCAAATGATACTCCATAAGGAACGGCAACTCGTACGCCTTTGAATGGTTTCACAGAAATACTGATATGCCTTGCCCGGTTACTGCGCTCAAACAAAATCTGACCAACACTATCAATTTTAATGATTTTAGATTTCGTCTCCAATTTACTGAATGAATTTAAGATAATTTTCTCGGTGGATAACCTCAAAAGTTGCGTCCGGATAAGCCGAAGCCCAGACGCCGGGTACTTTAACAGGTTTATTCTTCCATTTTATTTCATAACCAAACAGTTGTCCTTCTCTCTCTTCAACCAAATCGATTTCTTTTTTATCGTATGTTCTCCAGAAATACGAATGGGTTGCAAGGCGCAAATACTCCTGTCTTTTCATCCGTTCGGTGGTGATATAGTTTTCCCAAATTTCTCTCCTGTCGTTGCGTACAGCCAGAGGATTAAAATTGCCGATCAATGTGTTACGAACCCCGGTATCATAAAAATAATAGCGCTGACTTTTTGTGATTTCTTTACGCAAATTTCTGCTGAAACCGGACAGCCGATAGATAACAAACACTTTTTCCAGTAAGTCCAAATAGCGTTCAACGGTATTTTTGCTCATTGAAAGCTGTTTTCCCAGTTCGGTTAAAGACACCTCTTTACCAATTTGGAACGCCAGCAGTTGCAACAAACGCACCAGTTTGTTGGCATATCGAATACCTTCCAGCGCCAGAATATCTTTGAACAGATAGGATTGAATGAGTTCACGCAAATAGTCTTCACGGCGCCTGTTATCTCGCATAAGCACGACTTCGGGATAGGAGCCGTAAATTAGACGTGATTCCAAACCGGAAGTTGTCTCGTGCCGCTTTTCAATCTTTGAAATTTCCATTTGAGCCAATGGAAAAAGTTTAAGGACATATTTTCTACCGGTTAGCGGCTCGCCGAAGTCTTGGGCCAGATCAAAAGAAGAAGGACCTGTGACAATGACTTTGATTCCGGGAATATGGTCAACAAACTGACTAAATATTGCAATATTAGGTCAATTTCTCAACTTATTTCCTGAAATATAAGAATAAAAATTTAAAATTTACAAAAATTTTTGGCAAGGAAAAATTTTGGTTGCGGCCCCTGCTATTTTATCTCCTTAAGACGGAGCGCTTGATGTGTAAAAGCCGTTTAATTTCATTTACTTGTCGCAACGCATGCTCCTGTTTGCATGTATTGGCAAGGCGCATTGAAAACTTGGAGGCATCTAAGGGCCGCTCTTTTTTACTTTCAAGGTAGAGCCGGTACCAATAGGGCAGCTCGTTTTGGTAGATGGAAATCAGGTCTGAACAGTGACGGCGCATGGACACCCCTTGATCTTGTATCTGCGAGCTTTCATTATTCTGAGGCCGTTCGGCTTGCAACATATCCAAGAACGCCTCGATATCGGATGCGAGCCGGCCTTTAATTCTTAAATACATGCCGATCGGTAATATCCAAAAGCGAATGATAATATAGCCCAAAAGGCCAACGATGAAGCTGATTAAGGCCGCAATATAGATGGGTTCCATTAAGATCTCCCCCTAATTGATCATATAGGGCCTCCCGGTGGTTATGATTTCGTAAAAAGTCAAAAAAACAACATCAATTATGGATGGACACTACTTACAAAACCCTTTTTTCTTAGCCCAATTTAATCCATCACAATTTCCTAAATAACAAGCCTTTCGCCAATCATCGTACGCACGGTTTTTCTTTCCTAGCTCATAGTAGGCATTTCCTCGGTTGTTGTAAGCATATAAATCATTCGGGTCAAGATGGATGGCCCGGTTAAAATCCTTTATGGCTTGCTGATACCGTCCTAACTTATACAAGGCGACCCCACGGTTGTTATAATTTATAGCATCGTTTGGGTTTAGTTCTATTGCTCTGTTCAAAAGATCCAATGCCTTCATATGATCGGCCATGTCTTCCTGAAGCAAAGAAAATGCCTGGTTTTTTAAGGAAGATACTTCAGTTTTCATTTTCTTATTCTCATAATATATTTTATAATGTTCAAGTGAAATTGTTAAGAAGGTCAATAACGTTATTATAATTGCCGGAGTTACAAAGGATGGCCAATGCTCTCTATATATTTTTACAATGGATAAAATTAGAAAAATGATCAGTAAATATATTAAAGTTATACCAAATAAATTTGCAGCAAATTTCAAAAGAAAAATAAAATCAATAGTTTTTTCGAAGTATATATGATTTAAAATAAGGAAAAATACCAGGTTGAACAAATATCCGCCAAGCACTATAGCCAAAGACTTCTTTTTCATCGAGACCAATTGTTCGATTCTTTTTGCTGATGACTCAGAGGATATCATGTAAAATTGTTTTTCTAATTTTTTCATATCCCGGTCTTTGTTTTTCCTCGTTAATTAATATGCAAGATTCAGATTTTAAATAATATTATACACCCTAACGTTGCAAAAGTCGAGAATTCCAGGGATTTAAAGATTCAAGATGAAAACAAAAAACATTCTGTTCACGGGCCCTCCAAGATGCGGAAAATCAACCCTAATCCATAAAATAGTTCAAAAAATCGATATACGTGCAACAGGGTTTTTTACGCGAGAAATTCTGGAGAAGGGCAAGCGGGTAGGATTTTCCATCAACACATTGGATCGAAAAAAAGGCGTCCTGGCACATGAGCGAATTAAGAGCCGGTGGCGGGTGGGGAAATACGGCGTAAATCTGTCGGATATCGATAGAATTGCTGTTCCTTCCATGATGCCCGCAACATTAGACGAAATGGTAGTGATTGATGAAATCGGTAAGATGGAATGCTTTTCCAAGCTTTTCAAGAAAACACTTGAAGGGGTTCTTGATTCAAATCACCCTGTGATCGGATCTATTGCCATGAAAGGGGATCGGTTTATACAAAAAATAAAAGAACGGTCGGACGTTTTGCTGGTTACAGTGACGCCACAGAATCGGGATGAATTGGTGAATATGTATTTGAAATTCGATAGGTAACACCCATTACGCTTTTTTAATTTGACTCCGGAATTTGATAAGTTTAAATATAAGCCATGAAACTTGAACCCTAAATGAGCGAAAGTCGAGGATGCCCCAGATTTGAGGCATCAAGGGCGAAGCCGTAGTCGTCTACTGCGAGCCCTTGATAACGAAGAAGATGGGGTGTCATCGGCTTTCCTGAAAGGTAAACAAAATGGGATTTTTTTTATAAATTTATATCTCATTTATAGAAGAGTTATGAAAATGCATCTGAATTCACTAAAATGCATAATAAATCAAAACATAAAATATTTTTCCCATTTTGTTTACGATCAATTAGGGTTGAACTTAACCTGAGGAAGCACTGCGTTGAAACCGAGCTAAAACGGCTTTATAACCGGGGCCTGTCAGAATATTTTAAACCGGGTAGCAACCAGGAACAACTTGAAAAGATAATAGATGTTTTAAAAACGGTGCTTGAGAATTCTAACTTTAGCAATTTAAGGATCACATACCCCGAACTGGTCGGAAAGAGTGAAGCGAACATTGCGCTGACAGCCGATAGACAGGATCATGTTGTCATTTTAATAAATGGAATCAAAATAAATCCTTTGCAAAAGGCTTGAGGGATCCATACCCATGATCATTGACGCCCATGTACATTGCGGAATTCAGGACAAGTTTCCGCCGCAATCCTATGATGACTATTTTTCAGTTATCAGCGGCAGCGGAATCAAGGAGGCCGTGATGTTTCCGCCGGTTATGGAAATATATGACCGGTATAATCCAAATTTTGCCGACTCCACCCAATGGAAAAACAGGCGGAAAGCCGCCAATGAATACCTCCTTAATATCGGGACAACCGATTTAACGGTTATTCCTTATTTTTTCATCTGGAATGATTTTGCTGTTGACCAGCTCACTTCACAACACAAAGGGATAAAATGGCACCGGCATTCAGATGAACCGGTTTATCATTATGACAGTCCGCGATGCCGACAGGCCGTTGATGAGATCAGAAGCAGGAGTATGCCGGTGGTGTTGGAGGAAGAGTTTGGTAACACCATTCGGTTTATAGAACAGATCGCCAAAGACGTTACGGTAATTATTCCTCACATGGGCATGTTAAACGGAGGGTACGGAGCCATAAAAAGGCACGGGTTGTGGGCACGGCCCAATGTATATGCGGATACGGCGCTGGCTTCTGTTAGTGAAATAACGGATTATATCGATGAGTATGGTATTGACCGAATAATTTTTGGTTCTGACTTTCCCTTTGGAGATCCAAAGAGAGAGCTGCAAAAAATTATGCATCTTCAGATCCCTCAGGAACAAAAGGAAATCATTTGCGGATTGAATATTCAACGGTTACTGGAGGAAAGTAACGTATAACCCTATAGCAGGGTTGTTTCTATCCGAGAAAAAGCGAACAGGCCAGGACCGCAAAAATCACACCGGACGCATCGGCCGTCAACGCTGCTGCAAGTGAATGCCGGATACGACGTACCTGTACGGCACCAAAATAAACAGCCAACACATAAAAGGTCGTTTCGGTGGACCCCTGCAGAGTGGATACCAGATAGCCGGTGTAACTATCGGGTCCGATGGCCGGATCGTTGATGATGGAAGCTAAGATGCCGTATGCCCCGGATCCGGAAAGCGGCCTCATCAACGCCATGGGAAGGGCCTCGGCCGGCAGGCCGAAACTTCCGGTAATGCCGCCCAGCGCACCCACGACGGCACCCATAAAACCGCTTGCCCGCAGCATATCTACAGCCACCAGTATAGCCACCAGGTACGGGATGATGCGAATGGCCACCCGGAACCCGTCCTTGGCACCTTCAACAAACACTTCATAGACGCGTACGTGGCGCACCAGGCCGAAACCCAAAAATCCGACCATAAGGGACGGTATGATCCACGGTGATACGGACCTCCCGTAAAACACGGCAACGGGTATCAACGCGACCAGGGCTGTCAGGGCTGCAAGGCTGACCCAAAAAGGATATCCTTGTGCAGCGTCTTTTAGCGGTGTTTTCTCCCCGTCATTTAAAGGCGCCTGCTGTAAAACAGCGCCGTCATCAACCGTGAGCGGCGACAATCTTTGATACAGTTTGGCTGCAATTACGGAAACAGTGGTCGAGCCGATCGTGGCAAACAAGGTCGTGGGCAAAATTGCGGCCGGATCTGACGAACCGGCCGCTGCGCGCAGGGCGATGACACCGGTGGGCAGGAGAGTCACACTGGAGGTGTTGATGGCCAGAAACAGGGCCATTGCATTGGTGGCCGTACCGTGTTGAGGGTTAAGCTTGTCAAGCTCCTGCATGGCCCGGATACCGAACGGTGTGGCGGCATTGCCCAGCCCCAGCATGTTGGCCGCAAGATTCAGGATCATGGCGCCCATAGCCGGATGATCAGCCGGAACATCAGGAAACAGCTTTACCATCAGAGGACGAATCAACCGTGCTAAAATGGTGAGCAAGCCGCCGGCTTCGGCCACTTTCATCAGCCCCAGGAAAAGGGCCATCACGCCCACCAGGCCAATGGCCAGTTCCACGGCCCCGGTGGCCGATTCGATCATCGCCTTGGAGAGTACCTCCATGGGTGAAGGGCCACCTTTCACAGGAATAAAGAAAATTTGATGCCAGCCGGCAAATAAGAAAGCACTCAGAACAATAATTGCGAATATGATATTCATGGACACTATTTCATAGGGTGGTTGCCCTGATCACGTAAAAAAGCCTCTCAAAAATTTTCATGAAATATTCGGGTTAACCGTTAAAGGGTAGATCAAGAGTAAAATCTGAATTTTGCATGAAAATTGATGAGAATCTTTATAATCCTTAATTGAAACGGGTTTAAACAGCATCATAGCATCATACATTTTACCCAAATGGTAAATCGGATGATGTTCTTTTTTTCTCATCAATTTTCACCCCAAAGGGCGAGCCGGAGGCTTTCATCTGCTGCGTTATTAAGGACTCGCAATAGCCAGACTATGGCTTCGCCCTTAAGTGCCTTGCATATGAAAGCCTCCGACTCGTGCAATATTCAGGTATAAAATCGCTTTTATTTTAGGTTTTAGTTTGTTTTATTTTAATATACAATGCTTCTTGTTAAAAAAAATAATTGTAACATCCAAAATACTATAAAAGCAGTATGGGTAAAATAATTTCAAAGCTCAATATAAACAATAATAAAAAAAAGGCGCTTTACGCCCTGTTTTACGCGACTTTTGCATTGACTCTCGACAGTATATCAACAACCCATTTAAAATGGGGAATTGATTGGGGCATTTTTCATTGGCAATTAAAGAACGGTTTTGAAGTATCGACTTTTATATTATGGTTCGCAATACCGTTTGTTTTCACATTTAAATCAATTGACTGGAAATATTTTGGTGTCTCAAGACTGAAGAAAAACGACCTTTACCTTTTCATTTTATTGTTAATTCTCGGTATAATCGCCGTTCTTTCAATCAAATTCTATCCCAGTTTGAGAAACTTGTATCCTTCCATAGAATTTAATTCCCTATCATCGAAATTAAGTTGGACCTTATATAAAATGACATGGAACATTTCATGGCTGACCGGTTGGGAATTTTTACACCGTTACGTGCTTCTGACATGTTTTGAAAAAGCGTTTCCTAAAAAGGGATGGTTTGGTGTTTGTCTGATTGAATTTGTCTTTCATTTTCAAAAAGCTTTCTTGGAAGCGATCGGAATGCTCATTTTTTCAGTTATTGTCACATACTGGGCCTATAAAAGAAAAAATGTTGTTTTACCGTTTTTTGCGCATCTCATGATAGAGTCATTTCTGGTAATTTTTATTCTGTTCGAATAATTTCATTTTGTTCGGCATGAAATAAACGGCTGAAGGGTCTCTCTCAATTTACTATCAAGTTTAATGAGAATCCGAGAGATGGGAGCGGCTTGCTGTATGGATTTGAGTTCTTGTCCTACCCACTGTTTTTGGTTAAGAAGCGGCCAAACCACATCTCTCGCTAAGGTGAGAAAGTCCTCACTGACACAATGACAAGCTGAACCGGGCCAGTGATTATCCAGAGCCAGAAAGAAAAGAAAGAGGCGACGGAACAGGCGGAGATCATAGTTATTTAGTTCAAGGTCATTTTGATGAAGACTCATAAGACTCCGGCCTAATTTTACGAAGTGCTGGTTAAGAGGCATCCGAACGGTTAGGCGCAACGACTCTTCCAGCAGCGAGATTTCCGCGGCGATGGAATAGTACTGAGCCATAGAATAATCTTTCAGTATCAGGTTTTCCCGAAAAGCGTTAGAGAATATGGATTTACTCCAATCCATGGTTAGAAGAAATTGCGGTTCCTGGCGCCACTGCCGCAAGAGCTGCACAGATATTCCCACATGTTCAGCGATCCAGTTCAGGGAGGCCCTGCCAAAGTAGGCCTGCATCAAGGCAGCGCCATACTGGCTTGGGGACATGACGATTTTCCGACCTCGCAGTTTCGGAGGTCGGGACAAGTTAACATATTCATGCAGCCTTTGACTCAGCCACTGTTGGTAGAGAAAAATTTGCTCCATAATGTAATCTAAAACATAGACATCACTTTTTTCGGTTAAACACCCTTATATCCACTCTACACATTGCGTCACCCGCACCCCAGCACCTGTCATTTCACGAATAGCAGATTCAACCGCGGATAACCCGCCATACAATGAAGATGGAATGAATCTGCTTGTACGCGTTCCGGACAAACTTAAATCCACGATAATTTGAAGTTTACGGTTTTTGAAATATTTTCGTGTTTCAATCGAAGATTTCCGGACACAGCTATTTAACGTACATCCTGCTATCACTAATATTTTCCTTCCATCATCGATAACGCGTTCAACCCACTCGCGGAAACCGTTTGTGGTTGGAAATAATACACTGTTCCCCGGCTTAATAAAGTAAAGCTGTTGGGTATCGATTATACCGGTGAATGCATCGTCCCAATCATAGCTACACGGTGGAAACGGGCATCTGGTAAACATCGTTTCAATGAACTTGTGGTTTTGATTTAAAAATTGAGCACATTTCTCGAATGCCAATTGAATCGGTTTAACCTCAAGTTCGGCTTTAGAACCTATTGATTGCATCCAAACCCCCTTTGTAAAGGATCGTTGAGGATCAATGATCAGCAGTGCGGCATTATCCTTGGGAATTCTAAGTGTATTAATCCTCATATTTTTCAAAAAATTCTGGTAGGTATTCGCAATGTCAAGATTGCCTATATGTTTTAGAAGTGAAATCATATCATCCCATGTTTTGTGATTTGATTCTAACCCATGCCGTTTTTTATTGATTTTATGAACATCTGCTATTTTTTCTTTTGAAATTATAGTTCTTTTTGAAGCGGTTGAGGATAAAAAATGTTGTGAATTTAGAAGCACTTTGCCATACGGGCCATGGGGGTCTTCAATAATTTGAGTCATATAAGCGATGAAGTCATCCTTGGAGACAGGTTTAAGTACGGTAAGGAGGTCAAGAACTGCGAAAACAGGGGCTTCATTCCAGTGCCATCCCATACGTTGGGCGGATTCATGGAGTTCCGATCTGGAAAGTTCTCCATTTTTGTTTAGATCTAATATGTTAAAAAGTTCGATTAACGACATTTCAATCAGGATCGAATCCTATTTTTCAATTTATCCCTATATATTACCCTGACATTTCCCGCCTTTGGTAGGAATACATACCGGAATCAGCGAATACTTCCCTTCGCATATTACTAGGGATGTCCCGGAAGTCCCCATGAGAGTGTTCGGATAACTTTTGGTAAACATCTCATGTAGGTAAAACCTGTCTGGCAATATGCCGTCCTCAGTCTGACGACCTTCCGGTATCCACCCTCCATGAGGAAACCCCAATTTTATTGCAGCATCCAAAGCGCCTTGATCGGCACCTGTTTGGCCACCTGATATTATCTGTTTAAGCGTTATCCTTACGTTTGTATTCCATTTTCTTGAGTTCGAATGAAAATTTAGAAAATATTTTATAGGCCAAAATGTAAAGGGAAATGGCATCTTGCCAGACCCTGAGTTTTTTGAAACCTCTATTGATGTTTTTTCGATCCATAATGGGTTTATCTCATAAATCATATTTTTTTTCAATGCGATGCAAAAAAGACCCAATATTTTTACCCAGTGAAACTTTTTTCTATTTCACCGGGGCCAGTATTCCATTGTTCCATCATTCTCCTGCTATATAGCGGGATGAGCGAAGCGAACTAACTTGTTAGTATGGGAAATTTCCAAAACAGCCAGGTGCCTTAATTTTCACAGGGAGGCCTTGACTTGACCGCTAATCCGAACAAGACAACAATCCAAAAATGAAAACTTTTTGAAAATGGCAAATAATTAATGAAAAATGGAGTATATGGAAGAAAATGTATTTGTTGATAACTTAAACATAAAGATGGATATGATTGAAATATCTGTAGAAACATAGCGTTCAAAAAAGGTTGTATTTAAAAGCAGTTGCCTTTTTAGAATAAATTAAATGAATGATAACAATAAAATATAAGCCGTGGATACCCTGTTAACAAAAAAACTAAAAACCGGATTTATCAGGTTTGACATTAAAGATCTGATCAGTTAAATAAGCCGCAACTGATTCCGGCATTCAGTCGATTTTTCTAATAACCTGTATTAATACTCCTAAACCGTTTGATTTAATTATTTTTTCCCTGTTTTTTCCCCTAACAAAAGCAGATTAATCTGTTTTTTTTAAATAAAGAACATAGACCGTTATGAAGAGAGTTTGGAACGAGGCAAAAGCTTTGATCAAGTCGCGCATTCCTGATCACAGTTTCAGGATGTGGATTGAGCCACTGCGGATAGCAAGGTGTGAGGAAAACGGTATGGTTCTTTTTTCTCCTAACTTTTTTTCCAGGAAGCGGGTTCTTGAGAATTATGGCGCCATAATAGAGTCTGAAATAAAAAGAGTTTTGGGAAGATCATGCCGGCTTTCCATCGAGATTTCCGCAACAGTCGCCCTTCCAAAATCGAAAGCGGATGATAATCTTCAACTGTCGCTTCCCAATGTAACTGCGCGTTCGCACAACGGATGTCTTTTGAAAAAGGATTTCACCTTTGATCATTTTGTAGTCGGTAAGAATAATGACTTTGCCTATTCAGCGTCCCTATCAATGGCTTCAACAAAGAATTCTTCCCAGGGTGCTTTGTTTTTATTGTCAAAGACAGGGATGGGGAAAAGCCATCTTACCCAGGCTGTAGGACACTTCATTTTGTCCGAAAATCCGTCAGACCGTGTTTATTATACTACTGCAGAGGGTTTTAGCAATGAAATGGTCCGTGCTTATCAGCACAATTCCATCAATGCGTTCAAGGAAAAATACAGAAATCAATGTGATGTATTGCTGCTTGAAGATGTTCATTATCTTCGGGGCAAGGAGCGCACCCAGGTCGAGCTTGCATTAACCCTTGATACGCTGTTTGAAGCTGATAAGAAAATAATCTTTTCCAGTTGTTATCTTCCGGCAGACATCCCGAAACTCGATGATAAATTGAGATCACGTCTCTCATGCGGTCTCATTTCAAACATTGATCCACCGGATTTCAAGACAAGGGTCAGAATACTGAAAAAAAAGTCAAAGCTTAACGGATGTAAAATTCCAGAAACCATCATCCACTACTTAGCCAGTGAACTTACAGAGGATGTGAGACAGCTTGAAAGCGGCCTTATCGGAGTTACTGCCAAATCACTTCTTTTGGGGGAACCCATTGACTTTAAGCTTGCAGAAAGTGTCACCAGGAATATCATACGCCAACGGAAAAATATTACAATAGATGTTATTAAAAAGATGATTTGTAAAGATTACAACATTTCCATTACTGATATTGTTTCAAGTTCCCGCAAAAAATCTATTGTTCGACCGAGGCAGATTGCGATTTACCTGTCGCGAGGATATACGGATGCTTCCCTCCAGGCAATTGGGAGAAGCTTCAACAGATATCATGCCACAGCCCTTCATTCCGTCGGCGCCATTGAACGGGAATTAAAGGAAAATGGCCCTTTGAAGAAACAAGTGGAATTTATTTGCCAAAAACTCGAGTCAGGAAAATTTTGATTTTTATTGCCTTTAACCCGTTTCATGTTCAACGTTTTGTTGAGCCGAATAACTTCCTCACATTTATTACAAACTTTTGCTTTCGGAGATCGGCTAGTAAAAGAAAACAAGCCGAGGAAATACCCGCTGAACCAAATATCATGCACATGACCATAATCTGATACCTGACAGCTATAAGTGGAGAAATTCCTGATAAAATTTGTCCCGTCATCATACCCGGGAGAGAAACAAGCCCTACTGCGAATAAGGAATTGGTAATAGGTATGAGAGAAGCCCTAAGCGCAATACTGCGCGCCTCCTCATAATGAACATTTCTTGCAAGTTCTGCCTCTAATCTTTCTGCTGCAAGACTCACGCTATTCATAGCATTTGCAAAAATCATCCCTGCAAGTGGGATCATATAACGAGGCCAATACCATGGTTGAAGATCGAGGACCCCTTGAGTGATTAGTAATAAAGTTGTACCCCCTCCTACTGTTATGGAAAACAGGGCTCTTTTATAAAACACTTTCCGTTTGGCCTTAATGGCATGCAGGGAAATCCAGCTTGAGGCGAAAACCATAACAGCCAAGATCAGGATGACAATCCAAGGACTATTAGATTCAAATATGTAAATTAAAAAATAGCCAATAAGCAAAAGTTGAACCACCATTCTGGAAATGGCATATAAGGCGTTGCGAAAGTTCAAAGCCCATTTATAGAAAATTCCTACAACTACCAAAACAGGAATGAAAGCCAATGCCAAATTTGTAAATTTTATTAATTGAATTGAACTATTCATGGTTGAGAAAACCTTGCATTGTTATTATTAAAATATTTAGAAAACATGTAAATCACACAATATGATAAAATTCCATTAAAAAGTAAGTCTGATAGGGTCAATGATATCAACAAATATGATTTTTTAAAGCGTCTTGCTTAATCCGGGGATTAAAGAAATTTTTTCTTTTTTTTATAACACGTTGACTTTGAATTTCTGAAAAATAGGGAAACCAAACAATAAAAAAGGCAGAGCTTTCCGAGCTCTGCCCATATTCGCCCGATAGTCCTATTTTTAGACGACCGAGCATGTTATATGTTAGCTTCCCTAAATGCCGTTATTAGTCTCGGTGCACATTATATTTTTTCAAATTTATGCATATGACCGACGAATAAGATGCACGTACATTCGAGAAGCTTCATAAATGCCACATCAAGATTCATTTTTTAAAATTTAACCTTCGTAAAGACAACGTCATTACATGATTTAAAAATATGGTGTTGAAGCCGAGTAACATTTAATTGTTTTCAGGATTATTCTTTATCTAAAAATAATACATCGTTGAATTCTGTCAACAGACAGTAACCATCAAAAAAAAACAAATGTGTTCCGTGACGTTCGTGAAACGCGTGCTTGGCTAATTTGAGCTCTGCACGAATGTGCAGTATCACGGATGGAAAAGGCTACTTAGTGTCCATCCATAAATGGTCTTTTTGCCCAATCTCTGCGTTATGTTCAAAAAATAATCCTCGGAATATTAAACATATGCCTGTGGTTAATTTTTTCACATGCCTTGATCTTGAACAAAAATTCTCATTTATGGATGGACACTACTTAAAAATTGTATGTGAACCTATCAAATTTGTGAAGTCGTTGACGGTCCATCCTGGGATCGCGAAACAATATGAACGTCTCTTTGTGGAAACGGAATTTCTATATCCCTTGCTTTCAACTGTTTGTAGACCGCCAGGTTTACTTGGTAAAGTATCTTAAAATATTTTTGGGTGGGTATCCAATAGCGCAAACCAATGTCGATTGATGAATCACCGAATTTCTGAATTCCGACTCGAGGAGGAGGCTCCTTGGAAATCTCCTGAAACTCGTTCAGGGCCTCTTTAATTATCTGGATGGCTTTCTCCGGATCGCTATCATAACTGATCCCAACAATTTCCTCCACGATCCTTTTTTCTTCCGAGTTATGTAGAATTTCACCCACGATATGCTTGTTGGGAATAGTTATTTTCACTCCGTCTTCATCTTTTAGAATCGTAGCGCCGAGATTGACTTCATCCACGATGCCGCTGACCCCGGAAACGGTAATTGTGTTGCCGACAACGAACGGTCGTGTGAGGATAATCACAAGACCCGCGCCATAATTTGCCAACGGGCCTTGGATCGCAAAGCTGGCTCCAAAAGCCATCGCGGCGAGTGCAGCGATAAAGGGGGCTATGGTGATACCAAATTTGCCAAGGGCGATAATGATTGCAAAGCCAATGATAATGCCCTTGACCGCAGCGGCGGTAAATTTTGACAGGGTAACATCTAAGTTTTTCCTCTCAAAGAGCTTCAAAAAGAAGGAAGCCACCGACCTTGCAACCAGAATCCCAATGACAAGAATAAGAATAGCACCGATTACCTGGAAACTGTAATTGACAAAGAAATCAATAATTATGTTGACCAGTTTTTGTGCGGTCTTTATTTCGTCCTGCATTTTTTACTCCCGGTTTTTGTAAAAAAGAAGCATATAGGCGAATAGTGTCATTAAAACATTACCCGTACGTCCCTGCCGGAATTAGCTTTACTTTCGAAAACGTTAGTTCAGAATAATGAAAAAGAGCGAATCGAAGAACTTGGTTATTCATGTTTCACCAAATAAGACCCCATCTCTAACCTGCCGGTCAAAGGCAAAACCCTTAAGCAAATTGTTAACATTTTGCTCCAAAAATTTCAACCCTTCTTAGATTTCTTGAATCACCATCAAAAAAATCTTTAACCTTGAGTTATTGAGGGGTCGGGGTGTTTTTCTAAAAAGTCGCTGCATGGATAATCCTTTTTTAAACCGCGTGAACTCGTGGCAAGGGCTCGTAAAGAAAGAACAGGAACCAATCTTTGAAAAATCAATAGGCTCGCTTTACAATCTGCACTTTTTTTAAAAGATGCTATTTCGGCATGCGCCTGTTCTATCTTAACGAACCCTTATTTATGAGTTTGTATGATGTAGTTGCTGATTATTCATGGAGCTATTGAATCAAAAAAATCCCTAATCTTCAAATTGTTATTACTTCCAAAAAAAAATCAACAAAAATAAAACTTCAAGAACGGAAATACATTACCAAATCCCCCTTCTTCACCTGGCGTGCCCCCAATTCAAAAAACAAATCTGCTCTTGACTCATATCATATTACTGCAAGAGACAAGAGGGGACTTGACCCCATCCTCCTTCAGAGATACATCATCGACGATGGGCGACAAAAAATGACGGGATCAAAGCGGCCAGAAGACCGGAATCAGCAGCGATCCCATGACGATGACAAGTATATTGAGGGGGATGCCCAGCTTGAGATAATCACTGAAGCGATAATTGCCCGGACCGTAGACCAGCAGGTTGGTCTGGTAGCCGATCGGGGAAGCAAAACAGGCGCTGGCACCGAAACATACGGCAACGATGAATGGTTTGGGATTTACGTTTAATGCGAGTGCCGTGGCGATGGAGATGGGCAGAATCAGGACTGCCGTGGCGTTATTACTGAGGATTTGGGTGCTGATACTGGTCAGCAATATGATGCCGGCCAATACCACACCGGGGGAGGTGTTTTTGAACGGACTTAGAAACCATCCGGCATAGAGTTGGGAGGCGCCCGTTTTTTCCATGGCGGCACCTAGAGCAATGGTGCCGACAATCAACAGCAGCACATCTCCGCGAATAGCGCGGTAGGCATCCCTCAAATTGAGACATCCCGTCAGGACCATGAGAAAGACACCTGTCAAAGCACATACCATGATGTCCGCCAGTCCACTGGTGGCTGCGGCAATCAGGCCGGTAAAGATCAGAATTGCCCAGCGAGCCTTGCGTTTGTGAATGATTTCGTGATGGACATCTTCAATAATGATGAAATCGGCTCCCGTGCGGATTTGTTGCAGCTTGTTGATCGAGCAGCGCACCAGGATGATATCGCCGACCATGAGTCTGACCGAGCGTATTTTTTGGGCCGAGTAATGTAGTCTTCTCCGCTTGATGGCGATGATATGGGCGTTGGGGTCTCCCTGAAGATGGGTATCGAGGAGTCTTTCGCCGATAAGGGAAGACTGGGGAGGGATAATCAGTTCTACAATCAAGGTGTTCTGATCCGCTGCGGAAAAGTTGAGGTCCTCGTCGGCATGGGGTAGGTTGGCCACAGTGTCGTTCAGAATGGCGATCAGGTCACTGGCCGATCCCTTGACGAGCATAAGGTCGTGTGACGCGATCGGCAGAGAATCATCTGAAAGAGGAATGATACGAAGACCGCGCACGATTTCAAAAAGGACCAGAGTCGGATATCGTTTCGCAAAAAATGGGCCGGAGTCTTGACCGACCAGGGGACTGTTTGGCGGAACGAACAGTTCCGCCAGATAGCGTTTGTCCTCGCGGTCTTCCATTTCACAGGTCGGTGTCGTATGACCGGGCATCAATATGGGCGCACAAAAATACAGAAAGACAAGACCGATCACGGCAATCGGGATACCGAGAGGCGACAGTTCGAAAATGCCAATACCACTGTATCCCTGCATCACACTCAGGTCGCTTACGATGATGTTAGTGGACGTACCGATCAAAGTGCAGGTACCTGCCAGAATGGAGGCGTAGGAGACGGGGATGAGAAATTTGGAAGGACTCAGATTGTATTCACAGCTGAGATTGAGAATGATCGGGATAAAAAGGACCACCACGGGGGTATTGTTGATGAACGCCGAGGCCGCGGCGACGATGAGAAGGGTGAAGATCAGGGAAAGTCTCGGGTTGCCCTTCGAATATTGGATTACTTTTTGCCCGATAAACCCGACGGCCCCGGTACGAATCATACCTTGACTGACCATCAGCATGGCCGCGACGGTAATCACAGCAGGATTGGCAAAACCGAGAACTGCCTGCAGAGGCGGTAGGATTCGGGTGGCCATTAGCACCACGATAATACCGATGGCCGTCACGTCGACCGGTATTCTTTCGGTGATCAACAGGTAGAGGGTGACGACCAATATCAGAGAGACAATCCAAATGGACATAACGGGTATCCTGATGGTTGTTCCGATCAGACGGATACAGGCCTGACAACAGAAGGGTTCGGCCGAATTCTGTCTACTTATAACACAAAGGAGAGCCGTTGATAAGCAAAAACCTGCTGCAGCTTTCAGGATTATGCGGGCCGGATCCTTGTCAAGGGTAAGAGTGGATACCACAAGGGGTTCCATGACGGAATCCGTTAAAGTTGCCAACCCCAGAATTCGAGAAATGCGGCGAAATTCCAAATATCTGAAGCCTTACGGTTCCAAGGTTTTAGGCTGGTGTAAAATGGATTGCCGGATTCCTTGTGATCGGCATACACTTTGTCAGTTCCCACAAAAAAATCCAGGCTGAGCAGACTCAAGAAAATCGATTCTAAAGGTTTAACTGATCCCTTGACATAACCCTTTAGGAGACCCTTCTGGTGGTAAAAGCTGGTGTGACCGCTGTCCAGGGGAATTTTTTCCAGTTCCCGTGCAGGTTTGAGGTCTGCATATACGACATTGAAACGCCGGGAATCCTGTAATTCCTGTTTGCCGATGATTTCAAGATCCATGACTCTGTGAACGCCAGGCCTTAAATGGATCAACAATTTTGGATCCTGGATTTTTGAATAATCCAGAAGCCAAGACAATTTTTCACCATATGCACGGATGGGCTTTTCCCGCCATTTCACCGGCAGGGCGTCGCGGGGCAAAAAAGACGTCGGGACAATGACCAGATAGCAGCCGCAGGTATGCACCGTAGTAACCAAAACCGGCCGCTGTTGTGAATCGAGAGTGATCACAACCATCAGGCCTACATTCTTCCCGGCGGTCAGGTAAAAAGGGATCAGACTAAAAGGCACCTTTGGAAAGTGTACCCGGTAAATCAGATTGGTATAACGGCCTTTTGGGGTGGTAAAGTTTTTCTTCAGAAAGAAGATAATTGGGTTTTGGCTGTCTATATAGATCTGTTCGTTTCCCCGATCGTCATACCTGGCCGAAGGCTGACCGATACGATTGTAAGAAGCCTGGTAGTTATGCGCTAAGAAAAGGGGCGCATAATGATACACGGGCGCGTCTTGGTCGGCATAAGTCGAATAGACGGTACTTATGGTTTCAGGAGGAATTCTTTGATGGTGTGCACATGCGGACAGCATCAGTAGTGCGGCCAACATCAGTATTCTAAAGGATTTCATCGGAACACTCTCCAGGTGTTCGGCGTTTAAATTTGAGACCTTTGCAAAACGCCCCTTTTTGCCCAATTTCTACGTCAGTCTCAAATTTTAATCCTCGAAATACTCAATGTATGTCTGTGGTTAAAATTTTCGCCTTCCTTGAACTTGAACAAAAATGAACATTTTTCAAAGGTCTCAATTTGAATTCTCCGCTGGCTGCAGCTCGGGATGAATTCAAATAAAAAAAAGAACCTTTGTATTATGAATTAATAATAAAAAAGGCGATTAAAAAAAAGATCGCCTTAAATGATTCTCATTAATAAGGAGCATAATCTTGCCGATTAGTTTCCCATCTTCTTCAGACGGTCCTGATAACCCAACCCTTCGTAAATTTTATAGATCATCTGTAACCATTTATTTGCTTCAGAGTGTAAGTGGACTTCGGGAACATGTCCCCGGCTCAAGTCAATGAGAAACTGGGTAAAGATGATCCACTGCATGGCTTCATCGATATTATACAGCACGGCCGAGTGGTAGCGAAATTCGATGGTGGCGCGATACCAGTATGAATGAAGATTCAGGCCGTGGTAGCGGGTTTTATCATAACGCGGGTTCCTGGCCGATTCTATATCGTATCGATTCTTAGGTGAGTACCAGAGTTGTTTGATCCGGCAGCTGTCTGTTTCTAATTCAGATTCACAGAGATCCAGAAAAGCTTCCACATCGATTTCCAGCGGCCGGCAGGTTTCGACATTTTGCCGATCTCCCGGGATGAGCAGATAAAATTGATCTTCGTATTGGTGCACGATACGAACAAGTTGCCGAAGCTGATTGCAGCCGTATTCCTCAGGGTCAACACCGTGATGAACATGAAATCCGCAGGTGTTATCGATATCGATCCCTTCGATATCACATAGAAACTGAAAGGCCCGGTAGGCTTGCACCAAGCCTTCTATGCCGCTTAGAATCGGGCTTGTCAGTTCGGCGCCGTATTGCGTATGACCTTTGCCTCTGACGGAAGAATCTTGTTCAAAATGCCATGAGTCACTGTCGGCGCCGATAGGTATCTTGTAGTTCTTACAGAGATCTAGGATGTGCCGGCCGTTTCTGGAGCGGGATGAGATACAGTATGGCTTAACGATTTTACCGTCAATTGGGGCGATAACGTAATTTAGCCCAAAAAATTCAATCTCCACACCAAAGGGGTGCTCGGTGAAGTACTGCAACATGGGGTACTTGTGCTTGAGGTGGGATATCAGATTGTTAGATTCCGTCATCATTAGATTTTCCCTTAATGAATGTTCCTATGGAACGCTATAGCGAATTGCCAAATTAGGTCGTTATCGGTAACATCTTTGAAAATTAATCATTAACTCTAATATTTCAACAAATATGCTAAGTCAATAAGCATGTTACAGGGTCTGGAGAAACCCTGTTAAGTAAAGATCCGTGCCCATAGCCCGGATATTTCACGAGTGCGAGGCGTTCATTTGCAAGGCATTCAAGGGCGCAGCCGTAGTGTACTACTGCAAGCCTTTGATAACGCGGCAAATGGGTGCCTCGCACTCGCCCGAAGGGTGAAAATTTTTGAGAAATTAAACAAAAAAATTATCGGTACATACTTTCACCTAACAATTAAAACAAAAATGTAAATAACAAACAGTTTTCATTACTTATAAAAAAGTCCCTTGAAAATTTTCATGAAATATTTGGGATAGAGAATTTTCGGATTATTTGTGACTAGGCC
>Ga0315549_1001200_pt1 | contig 27625 bp, 24 predicted proteins | sample SalMarSW160200MG_FD_203101 | JGI IMG/M metagenome (GOLD analysis project Ga0315549, IMG submission 203101) | Salt marsh sediment microbial communities from the Plum Island Ecosystem LTER, Massachusetts, United States - Salt Marsh Sediment SW1601-200 ... | reverse complement strand
TCCCCTCACCCATTGCCCATCACCAAATTGGAGGTCCCTGGCACTCACATCATTGGCGCAGGTGTATCCAAAAACTGCTTCCATGGCCTCGGTTTTGTGACATCTATGGATTTTTTTGCCGATAACTACCGCAAGTTCCGCCTCGAAATCCACCTTTTTGGTGAGATCAGAATCCCAGGTAATGGCGGCCCGGTGCCCGATGAGGCTGCTTGGAAATTTTGCAAAGATTATCGGATGCTCGGGGACCTCTCCCTTGCTCTCAGTGATGTGATCTCTATAGTTTAGTCCTATCGCCACTATCTTAGACGGGCTATTTACAGGCGGGGCAAATGTGACCATATCAAGGCTTTGCGGATTGCCACTGGGCTTACATTCCGACTTTCTTTGGATGAAATCAATCATATCGCCTTGAAACTCGAGGGGCATCAAGAGATCATCCTGGATGAGCCCCAATCGGATGTAACCCTCATCATAATATTGGGCTATTTTCATAAACCCTCGCGCAGAAATACTGTTTTACTTGCTTTCCTAGTATGCCCCATGCAGAACTGCAGGGAGCTCTAAATATAATCTATGAGAGCAATACTAAGGAATGAAATTCGGCAAGTCAATAAAGACTTGAGATTTTTAGTTGCAATACATAAAGATTTCTTGCTTATTAGTCCATGACCACGGCGCTTCTCTCCATGCTTATTTGCATGTAGTTTCTCAAAAGGAGAAGAGCGGCTCTTTCGTTCATAAGGTAGATTTTTAGCTAGGAGGTAAAAGGGTGCTATGGCGGAAAAAGACATTGATTTAACGGGTAAGGTTGCGTTGGTAACCGGCGGCAGCAGGGGCCTTGGCAGGGATATCGCCTTGGCCATGGCTGAGAGGGGCGCACACATGGCCATCTGCGGCAGGAAAAGGGAAAACCTCGATCAGGCCAAAGAGGAATTCACAAAGCGCGGGCTTGAGGTGTTGACCAGGGATGCGAACGTGAGTAAGTCCGATGAGGTGAGGGCACTTATTCAGGCGGTGAATGAGAAGTCCGGAAGACTTGACATCCTCGTGAATAACGTGGGCACGAACATCCTGACGCCATCCGTGGCAGAGGCGGATGAGGGATTGTGGGATAAGATCATGGCAACGAGCCTCAAGAGCGCCTTTCTCGTCAGCTCCCATGCGGTTGCGCTCATGAAAAAGACAGGAGGGGGCAAGATCATCAACATTTCCTCCATTGCTGCCCGGAAGGCCAGCCGGGGCATGGGCATCTACTGCGTGGCAAAGGCAGGCCTTGAGATGCTCACCAGGGTCATGGCCGTTGAGCTCGCCGCCGATCACATCAACGTGAATGCGGTGGCCCCCTCCATGATACGAACCGCGTTCAGCCAGCCCTTGTGGAGCAATGAAGGCCTTTACCATGAGATACTCAAGACGATCCCCATGGGGAGGGTTGCTGAGACGAATGACGTGGTGGGAGCGGTGCTCTTCCTGGCCTCTGAGCTTTCCGAATTCATAACCGGAGAGGTGGTAACCGTGGACGGTGGCTCCATGGCGTAACAATGCACGGTTACGCAATCGCCCGATTGAGGAGAGATCCTACTCTTGGCTAGCCTCTTCTTTGTCCGGCGAATCGGCGATGGTAATCGATACCTCCTTGATGGATCGTTTGTCGGCCTTTGTGATAATGAAGCCCAGATTATCAAACTCGAAGCGTTCGCCAACACGGGGTATCCTCTCCATGTGCTTCAGGAGAAAGCCTGCAACCGTTTCGTAGTCATCCTTGGGGAGCTCCAGGTTGAGGTGATCGTTGAGCTCATCTATCTCCATGCGGGCATTCACGAGGTAGCGGTTTCTTTCGACTTTTACGAAGAAGTGCTCCTCTTTGTCGTACTCGTCGTAGATATTTCCCACCACCTCCTCAAGGATATCCTCGATGGTCACTATGCCGATGGCGCCGCCGTATTCGTTGACCACTATGGCGATGCTGTTACCCTCGGTTCGAAGCTGTTTCAGCAGCTCGTCAACAGGCGCTGTATTGGGCACGTAAGGAGCCGGCCGCATGATGTCTTTGAGACTCTGCATTTTTGTAGGGGCTGTTAGAAGGTCAAAGGCATGGACGATGCCCACGATGTTGTAAGCCTCCCCCGAATACACGGGGAGCCTTGAATAGCCGGTCTTCTGTACAAGGCGTATAGCCTCATCGATGCCGTCCCCTCTCTCGAGTGCCGCCACATTGATGAGCGGTATCATGATGTCTTCCACCTCGGTCTCGGTGAAATCGAAGATCCTCTCAACGATCTTCTTCTCAGCCGTTCTCAGGCCGCTGTCCAGATTCCACATCGCAAGGTAGTTCTCAAGATCTTCTCTCGTGGCATGGGGCCTGAGTCGAGCACCTTCAATGCCGAAAAGCTTCACGAACAGGGCTGTCACCCCTGTCAGTGCCAGGACAACGGGATAGAAGATTATCGATGTGAGCTTGAGGGGGTACACAAGATAGGGGGCAATCAGCTCCGCATGGTACCGGTAGATGGTTTTCGGGGCGATTTCGCCGAGAACGAGGATAACCGGTGTCATGATGATTATGGTCAGATATTTATAGTCTACGCCAAGGTATGAGATAACCAGAAACGTGGCGATGGCATTGCCCAGCACCTCGGATATATTCGTGCCGAGCAAGGTGGTGGAGAAAAACCTTTCCGGGCTATGGATTACTGCGTGGAGGAGAACCTCCCTTTTGGATCCCTTCTCCGAGAGGGCCTTGATACGCGCCCGATCAAGGGAGACCATGGCGGTTTCCGTGCCCGAGAAAAATCCCTCAAAGAGCACGCAGAGAAATATGACGAATATCCAGAGGACGAGCTCAGACATCATCCTTACCCTCCCTGTCGGTTTCATCCATGATCTCGCCGAAGAGCTCCTCGAGTATGTCCTCGAGAGTTACCATGCCGACCGTTTTTCCCTGATCGTCTACCACGATCCCGATGTGGGTTTTCCTATTCTGGAATTGGAGAAGCACCGAAAGCGCATTCCTGCCCTCCGACACAAAGGTGGGCTTACGCAGTATGGCTTTGATGGCGAGAGGCTTTTTCCCTTTAGCGGCACCCTTGAGGCGAAGGAGCTCTTTCACATGCACGAAGCCCACAATCCGGTCAAGGCTCTTTTCATAGACCGGGTATCGGGAGAATTTCTTCTCCTGTATGAGTTGCGTAAAAGCCTCTTCACCGATGTCCTGGGGAACCGCCATAATCCCTTCGCGTGGTATCATGATGTCCGATATTGCGATGTCATCCAGGTGGAATGCCCGGTTGATAAAGTCCCGCTCGTCGGGCTCAATAGCGCCCTCCCTGCTGCCGATATCCACCATGGACCGAAAGATGTCCTCATCGATGACGACCGAATCGAGGGGCTGTTTGGTCGGGTCTTTTACGAACAATCCGATAAATACCTTTGCCGTGGAGTTGAGGACATGGCGAACCGGGGTTATGGCGATTGAAAACAGGTGCAGGGGATAGGCGTTAAAGAGTGCGATCCTTTCCGGGTACTTCACCGCAATTGTCTTGGGTATGATCTCACCGACAAGCAAAAGCACGGGCACCGTCACTGCCATGGAGCAGAAGGGAAGGTACCGGTCGCTGATGATGCCTTTGGTTAGGGAGTAGAAAAGCGCTGCGGCAACGACGGAGATGGAGATGTTAACGATTTCGTTACCGATAAGCACAGTGGTGAGAAAGATGCTCGGGGCCTTGAGGAGTTTCACTATGTATTTGAAACCCTTCGCCTTTTTGACCTTCCTGCGCCGAAGCCTGACCTTGCTGAGCGAGAAGAGGGAGGTCTCTGAGGATGAGAAGAAGCCCGAGAGAAACAGCAGTACCATAAGGACCAAAAGCGTTATGGAGTAATACATCGTATCTCAAGGAAATAATAAGGTGGCGTTTTTATCCAGATGATGTGCTGGTGGGTGAAAAAGCTTGTTGTTAGTGATGGTTCTTCCATAAAAGGATGTTTACATCAATCATGTTACATATATTATAGTATAGAAAAATTTGATGAGTCAATATAAATAGGGTCCACCATCCTTCCTTTTACGATAAATTCAATCGCCTTTGCCAGGATGCCCTGTGCGAAGACGCGAGAAGCCTTCATGGGCCGGGGCAGGTTTGATCCCTCTCATGGATCTCTCTCAATGCCTAGCTCCGTAAACCTCTCCACCATTGGAGAGATCTATATTTTTATCTATATGCTTCACGCCGGTGACGGATTCTCAAGATGATGACTTTTTGCTCGATAATCGTATAGATCACTCGATAATCCCCATATCGATACTTTCGTAGGCCAGCGAATCTTCCTTTAAGGATCGGGTTGGCATCAGCTTTTTCGGAGAGTTCCTCTTCGATTTTCTTAAGGATTTTATCTGCCTCTTCCTTGCTTATCTTTTTGAGATCCCGTGAAACAGATTTTTTGAAGGTAACTTTATAGCTCAAGCTCACTCCTCATATCATCAAGAGAGATTACTGGATCAGATGTATCATGCAACCTATCAAGGGCTACCTGCAAGTCCGCAAGTTCATCCAAATAGGACTCCAAGGCTTTTTGGACGTGAAAAGATTTGGGTCTTTCGGTTTCCCTTGCGATCTCGTCAAGCTTTGAGGCAAGATCGTCTGGAATTCGGATAGAAATGGCTATGCTCATACATCACCTCCAATGTACAATACTATAATACATTGTAATCATTGCAGGCGACGAAAGCAATCTTTTTTGTGAGAATATAGGTAGCGGCGCAGGTTTTTCGGCCGGCATATCAATGAGCTTCAGGATCTTTTTTAAATTCTTCTTGTGAATAGAAAAAGCTTGCAAAGTACTGCTGTTATGTGAATATTCTTATGAAGATCTTGCGAGAGACATCACTCGGTGTGTGAATCGATGTCTATTGCCCGAGGTCTTGCGTGAAGAGATAGGGTATCGCAGTTCCTGAAGTTTTTAAAACACTATTTCAAGAGGAGGTATTGATATGCCTGAGCACAAATACCTGGATGTCTTTCTCAAAGAGGAAGATCGGATGGCAAGGGATATGTTCCGCAGCTTCGTTGACAAAGAAATAATGCCTGTCCGACAACAGGTAGACGATGATAAGGAGCACAAGATAGTCAACAAAATCCTACAGGGACTGACAAATCTGGGCGTTCAAAAGGCGGCCTTTCCCAAGGAATATGGGGGCGGCGGCAGTAGCTCAATCGTGTCCGCCGCCATAATGCATGAAGAACTTGCCCGGGGCGACAGCGGTATCGCAACGTCTGCCACGGTGACGACATGGGCGTTCCTTCCGGCAATTATATCGAGCAACAAAGCGGTACTGGATCATTTTGGCCCTCTGTTTTGTGGAAATGATCTGAAAAAGGGCTGCTTTGCCATCACAGAGCCAGGCGGATCGTACGGGGGCGGCGGGTGCGACATCGAAAATCCCTCGTTGCACGGGCGGAAGATAAGGACCATTGCCAGGCTCGAAGGCGATGAATGGGTGATCAATGGACAAAAGGCGTGGGCCTCGAACGCCGGGGTATCGGATGCCTATTGCGTGGTCTGCACTACCGATCCTGATTCGGGCGAACAAGGTATTGCCATGATGTATGTACCTTCACCGTGTGAGGGACTGACTTTTGGCAAATTTGAGAACAAGGCCGGCATGCAGGGTGACAAAAACGCTATGATTTACCTTGAAAACGTGAGGGTGCCAAGGGGATTTCGGGCAGCCGGGCCAGGGCCGGATGCCGAGCTGATGCATAATAATGTGATAGCGGCCCGCATCCTGACCTCAGCACTGGCCGTGGGAAATGCTCAAGGGGCCTTTGAAACTGTGTTAAAGTTTGCAGGGGAACGAATCGTAGCAGATAAACCAATCAGGCAGCATTCCATCTGTGCCGGTATGTTAGCGGATATGGCTATCGGCATAGAGACGGCCAGAACCTACTATCTTGCGGCGGCCTATATGTACGATCATCCCGAAACGTATGGGCCTCCGGTATCGGATTTTATCTTGTCCAGGGCAAGTATCGCCAAGGTATATGCCGGCGACGTTGCCGTGATGGTAACCAATAAGGCAATGGAACTGATGGGTTCATACGGGTATGTGCGGGATTATGATGTAGAGAAATACTGGCGCGACTGCAAAATCATTCAGGTATGGGAGGGCGGAGGGCAATTGGGCCGCTTTGATGTATGTCGCGGCTATTATGACTGCAATCTGTAACCACCCGAAGTGCTGATGCCTAAGGTCAATGAAGGCTAAGCGGAGATAATGATTTCTGATCTTCGCTAGGAGGTGACGGTCAGGGAGGTCTTTTTCTCTTCTGAAAGGGTTGGGTGAATGGGGGCTGTCCCCTTGTTCACGGTCTGCAGAAGGCCGTCGTTGAAGAGGCCGGTATTACAATAACAAATCCTGGCGACTTTACCGGTGCGGCATCCGCATTGCTTTTATACAGGGATTGAAAGAGCCGCCGATAGTCGATAATACATTGGTGGGGTTACTGCCGCGTTATTCATCCCATGAGGATTGTGAGAGCGGAGGCTTTTGGAGCCAAGGCCCTGTGACCTGCACGGATCATTACTTTCGATATCTCTCTCGATTCTGATCCTTCTCAGCCAGTTCGGTCAGGCCCCCCTTTCCGAATTTATTGATCTTTACGCCGCCGGAGAGTCTTGGGAATTCATTCATACTACAGAGCTCATCGGGCAGCTTATGAGGTGCAACCTTTCCGTTCAAAAATTCCCGGATTTCAGACAAGGTGACCTTTTCACCCATTTTTGGAACCACGCACACACAGATATTTTCCCCTAAAACCGGATTAGGTGTTGCCACCACGCACACCTCCTCGACGTTCGGATGTTCAATAATCAAGGACTCCATCTCTGAAGGGTAAATCTTAAACCCGCCGCGATTGATCAGATCCTTTGTACGGGCATAAACCTTTAAGTAGCCATCTCTTTCCCTTGACACCAGGTCCCCTGTGAAAAGCCACCCATCGACAATTTGCCTTTGTGTCTCTTCAGGGTTTCTCCAGTACCCCTTCATCACATGCCATCCTCTCAGGGTCAGTTCCCCGATCTCTCCATCCGGCAGCTCTTTACCCGTTTTTGGATCGACGACCTTTACCTCTGTATCGGCAACAGGCAGGCCAACATACTTTTCTCTCATCTCAAGGGAAAGAGGGTAGGGGCACATTATTCCCACGCCGGGGCCCACTTCAGAGGCCCCCCAAAAATTGCTCAGATACACCCCCATTTCCCTTTCAACCCTTGTAATCAATCCTTCGGGCGGTATATACCCGGCAGTGAGGCCGGCCCTCAGAGAACTAAGATCGTAATTGTTTCTTTCCTTATGGTTAAGCATAAGGATGTAATGGGTGGGTGCCCCGGGGAACTGGGTAATCTTTTCCTTCTCAATAAGCTTAAAGGCTTCCTTTGGATCGAAACTATGCATGAGGACCACCGTAGCACGGAGTAAGAGGGGCTGGATCAGGACTGCCCCGCACCCGTAGGAATGGCTCATGGGTAAGGCGCCCAGAAAGATATCATCCGAATCCGCGTTCACCCCAAGGGAATATTCCCATCCTGCCCTCACCGCCGCATAGTGGCCAATCATGGCCCCTTTTGGCGTCCCTGTAGTTCCGGAGGTGTAGATCAACATCGCCACATCTTCTCGGGTATCAATGGGGGGAGAGTCATATGTTTCATGAGCGCCTTGCTCGAGTAACTCATAAAATCGCTGCACCCCCTCGCCCTCTCCTTCTCCCACAGTGATGATCGATTCAAGCCCTGGCAAGTCCTTTTTCATGCCCAATATTGAATCAAGGTAGTTGTATCCGCCCCATTCGCTGAAGATAAAAATACCTTTGGCCGCTGAGTTGTTGAGAATGAATTCGGCTTCGGTCTTTCGATACAGAGGATTCACCCAGACAACAATGATCCCCAGTTTTTGGAGGGCATAAAAGGCCACCATGAATTCAAGAGAATTCGGCATGTGAATGGCAACCCGATCTCCTTTTGTAAATCCCCTTTTTGCAAGGCCGGCTGCCAGGCAATCGGCCATATCGTTCAGCTCTTTATAGGTTTTCACATGGTCGCCGCACTTTACCGCTATTTTATCAGGCACTGAGTGAGCCCCTTTTTCCAGTACTTGCCCGATAGATAATGTCTCTATATCCTCCATCACAAAACCTTTCTTACGTTTCATTTTGAAATACTATTATCTATTAAAAAATCTCACTGCAAGCTTTTTATCCCGGATCCACTCTCTATATCCTTTTTTTGCCCTCTCCTGCTTCTATACAAAAGAGAGAAGATCTTCCTTACGGGGTGATGATCAGAGAGGTTTTTTTCTCTTCTTCTGTCTCTTGATCGGTTTCAAGAAGGATCTCGATGGATTTTAGAAGCAGGTCCCATATAAAGGGATTCGGCTCGATGGAGCTTAAGGGGTTTTTGAGATTAACCGCCGCGCTCAGGGCTGCTTTAGCCTCGTCATCTTTCCCTGTCTTGAGCAGCACATAGGCCGTCTCCTCGAGCCGCCTCTTCCAGAGGAGCCTTGTTTCATCCGGAAAAACTTCCCCTAAGGCATCTCGGTATATGGCGTCTATCCTGGCTTCCTTTTGGTCAGGCCGGAGCACGATTCTGCTTTGCTCTGCCTCGGTGATCTGAGCAGCATATTTCCCCACCTCCTGCTCCTCGAGGTGCCACGTGGAAAAGGGCATGATCTCGTGCAGGCGAGCCGAATCCTTCAAGAGATGGGGAAGGTCCTTGACCTCATCCTCTTTTATGAATTGATAGATCAGGGGTGCCGGCTCATCCCAGGTCACATCGCTGAACCCCCTTTCCACCTCGCGGTAGCCCTGGGGAAGGGCCTTGGCAAGGGATTTGCTGAGAACTTCCGCCTCCTTGAGGAGGTGAAGGCAGTAAGGGCCCGGGGCCTCGATAGCCGGAAAATCCGCGGATGAGCTGAAGCCTTTCAGGAATTCCCTAAAGTCCTTCTTGTTGAATCGGCTCACTGTGAACTGCTGAATTCCCTCTCGGTCGCTCACGATGCCGAATACCACCATCAGGCCCCTCATGGGTACGGATCGGGCAAGGATGAGTATCCTGCTCCCGGAAGAATCGATCGCGCTCAGGTAGCCTTCTGGTTCTGCTGGTTTTGGGGGCGCAAATGCGGGCTTCGTATCGGTGGTTTTTTCCTCCCACTTGGCCCCCTTCTGCCTCAACCTGTAGAGGCTCCTCTTTATGGCCTTGATGACCTTTTTCTCACGTGTCTCTCCCATCATCTCCAGGAGGAGCTGGGCTGTATCGGGGGAGCGCATCCCTGCCATTGCGTCAATCAGCGGAATCACAAGCGATGGGTTCTCTTGAAGATCGAAGGAGGTTTGTTTAAGTATTTCATGGGGGGGAACCCCCAGACCCTGGGCGGTTGTGATCTCGTTGAGGATTTGATCGAGCCTATCCTCCACCGCTGGGTCCAGCGGAGGTTCTTTTTCCTTTTTACCCATTTTTTTATCCTGATTTAAGGCCAGGTTTTTATCGTGCGGTAGTTTTTTCTTTGAGGCAGGTGAAGTATATGGTAGTAATTTTTAGGTGTAAAGAAAAAAGGTTACCCCCCCCATCAAGGAAATACCGGAACCTGTTCGCGAGGGCTGGAACGGGAAGAGAACACAAGAAGATTGTCAGATCCTGGAAGATGTACGATTGGGCAAACTCCGCATTCGCCACCTCCATCATGGCAGCGGTGCTTCCCGAGTTCTACAGCTCCTTTGCCGGGGCAACGCTGGATAAGACGATCGCAACCAGTTACTGGGGATACGCTAACACCATCGCCATGCTCATCGTCGCGATCACCGCACCCCTGTTGGGCGCTATGGCAGATCACTCAGGAGCGAAAAAGCGGTATCTCGGCAGCTTCGCAGCCCTTGGCATCGTGGCTACTGCTTTGCTGATAGGCACGGGCAAGGGAATGTGGCTGTATGCGTCGCTCCTCTATATCTTCGGAAGGGTGGGCTTCGGGGGCGCCAACATCTTCTACGACAGCCTGTTGCCCCATGTGGCAGATTCCGGGGAAATCGACAGGGTCTCTGCGGAAGGCTATGCCTATGGGTACCTGGGCGGGGGGATTCTGCTGGCGCTCAACCTTCTCATGATTCTGAAGCCGGGTCTGTTCGGCATACCGGATGCGGCGTGGGCCTCAAGGATATCCTTTCTCACCGTGGCTGTCTGGTGGGCGGCCTTTTCTATACCCATCTTCAGAAACGTCCCCGAACCCCGGGCCGTGGTCTCACGGGATGAGAGCACGAGGCCGTTCGTGGCCGGGTATCAGAGGCTGCGGAGAACCTTCAGGGATATCAGGAGGTTCAGAGAGCTGATCACCTTTCTCGTGGCATTCTGGCTCTATAATGATGGGGTAGGGACCATCATCATTATGGCCGTGATATTCGGCGCGGAGATCGGGATCGGAACCACCCACCTGATCGGGGCGATCCTTATGGTCCAGTTCCTGGGGATCCCCTTTACCTTGCTCTTCGGCAGGCTCCCAAAGAGGCTGGGGACCAAGAACTCGATCCTTTGCGCCCTGGGGATCTATGTGATCGTCACCATCCTCGGCTATTTCATGCAGAAACCGCTTCACTTCTGGCTTCTGGCATTTCTGGTTTCCATGGTACAGGGCGGCACCCAGGCCCTCAGTCGATCCATGTATGGGTCCCTTTCGCCGCCGTCAAAGTCCGCGGAGTTCTTCGGCTTCTACAACGTGAGCAGTAAGATCGCGGGCCTCATCGGGCCTGCGCTGTTCGGGGTGGTCGGTCAGGCCACCGGCACGAGCAGGTTGAGCATTATCGCGATTGTCGTCTTCTTTGTTGCAGGCGGGTTGATACTTGCCATCGTCAATCAGGCAAAGGGGATCGAAGCAGCCATAAAGGAGGAAAGGGATGAACGCTTACGGGCAGGAGCCTAACTGGCTATACAGTCAGCAATGGATACATACGTAAGGATAATCGCGCATTTTGGTTTTGCGAAGAAGGTGGAAACAATTCTCTCACGGCGCCCAGGCATACTCGACCATGGATCGGGCATCTGTTGGAGGTGAAGCACGTTCTGTACGAGTTCCCTATCTTCTTCTCTCACTTTACTCTTCAAATATCGCGATATTATCCTCTAAAGGGATGTCGAATGTGTGTACAGATCTGGTTGGACAAAATTCCGTTGAATTACCTTGCTCCGGCATATTATGCCGGAGCCCGCTTAAACATGAGACTCTTGAACCCTGATTGGGCTACCGTATGATCCTGTTTGATAATTTGCAAAAAGAATTTTATTATTCCTCTATCACGCTTACTTTTGCTGGGGCTTTTTTCATCTACCTTCATTTTTACCTGAATCGTGTCGCCAAAAAAGATGGGGGCTTCGAAGTTCCATGACTCAATTCCCATAAAGGCAATCGCCGTTCCTTCCAAAAGTCCAGTTCGAAACAAGAGTCCATGGGAAATGGCAAGACCCAGCAGGCCATGTACAATACGCGTTCCGAACTGGCTGTGTTTCATAAACTCTTCGCTGGTATGCAATTCATTATAGTCCCCACTCATTGCAGCAAACATAACGACATCCGTTTCGGTCAACGTCCGACTTGGAGTTACGTACTCCTCACCGACTACCCATTCATCAAAATATTTCCCACGCATGTTCATACATCCATCAAAAAGGGCCCAGTGATTCCTGCTCAATGTTGGGAACCAAGGTTAATGGGAGGTATTATTGTTACCTACAAGATCAAGGCCACTCACGGCTATTTTGTTAATTTCCCCCCTAGCCTAACTGATAATTTCTCAGCTGCGTGCACTACCAGTTCAGAAAATGTCACCAAGACTTCACCATCGATCTCAGTTGCTAACCCAGAAATACTTATTGAAGCAATGACATTTCCCGTTACACCCCTGATCGGAGCTCCCAAACAACGAACATGAGGTTCGTTTTCCTGGTCATCGAGAGCCCAACCCCGCTCTTTGATCAAACGGAGGTGCCTTTTTAACTCATGTGGATCTATAATGGTCTTCTGAGTATATTTAGTCAATGAGGTCTTATTAATAATATCATCGATCGCTTCTTCATCAACATAAGCCAAAAGAGTCTTGCCTAAGGAAGTACTATGTAAAGGAACCCTTTTGCCCTCCCATGCGTTCAAACGAATGTGTTGATCGCCTTCAACCTTAAGAAGAATTACAGCTTCAGTCCCGTCTAAAATAGCGAGGTTACAAGTTTGCTTGGTTTTGATTGTCAACTCTCGTAAAATCACTTTTGCCTCTGAACGTATGTTCAATCCTGATACTGCCATATTGCCTAGTTCGAAAAGCGCTAATCCAAGGCTATAGTTAGCGCTTTCACCGCTGTGTCTAATGTATCCTCTAGACTCCAGTGTTTTTAGAATCTGATGAGCACTGCTTTTAGGGATATTCAATTCGGTATAGATCTCTGTAAGCGTGACCGCTTTCTTTTTTCCGATAAGGTCAAGAATATCTAGTGCTCTTAGAATTGAAGGAACCTTATAATCTTTTTTTGTACTCATAGCTCAGATTCTACGATAATCATGCTTGCATAACTTATTTTGTCGATTAGCCCAACTTCACGAGAAAAGCCTTTCTTTTATCTAAGTATCTTTTATCCTAAAAAACCTCTTTTTTCAACTTTTGCAGGAATTACCCCTTGCATGCTCTTTAGATGTTCATTATATCGAATATAAGTTCTATATATAGAATTTATTTATATTATTAAGAAAGTTTTGTCAACACAATAAAGGCGTTAACTCACGTTACGTAGAGGCTAAAATCAATGTAGCTGAATCCTATGATCATAAGATTAATAAATCAATTAATATATAATCCACTGTAATTTTAGATAGTTAGCTACTATTTCATTCTTGCACTTTTGCCGGGAGAGGTAATTCTTTCCAACTTTCAAAATGATAAAAACATTTCTTGACAACATATAGTTATAATGCTAACAAAGAAAACTGAGTTCAGTATATCATACTATTTTCATGATAAGCTAAAATTACTGAGCAAACGTGCCAGCTAATCGGCAAATAGAGCAATTTGAAGCTCATCAGAGTGAGATTGGCCTCAAAGGGCGACTGATCGACTGGAAAAGGGCATTACATAGGCAGAAAAATCCAAAAGAAATATAACCTCGGCACTTCCTGAGCAGAATGTATAAGGGAAACGAAGCCGTTAGGTACTGATAGACAAAAACAGTTTTTTCCTGATGCACCGTCTGAGGTTACAGCATTTCTTTGATGGAGACTACGAAGAGAATTTCAAATGAACCGAAGTGATGATTTCCCTCTTACCCGTTACACATATGACAAGAGGCAACGCGGGTCACATATTCTTCCGGGAAGAAATTACAGGAGAGATAGTTTGCTATGGTGGATAAGACTGGAGTGATACCTGATACACAGATTAAAGGGCACCGCGATCTGGTGGAAGAGGTCATTAAGACGGGTTTGTGCATATACTGCGGGGCATGCGCCGGTGCCTGCCCGTATCTTTTAGCCAGCCGTGGGAGGATCGTTGTCCTGGATAATTGCGACCGTACTGAGGGGCAGTGTTATCAATTCTGTCCTCGCACCTTTACCGACATGGATGCACTTGCAAGGAAGATCTTCGGCAAGCCTTTCGGCAATAGCGAATTCGGCTTTGCTAAGGAATTGCTCCTGGCCCGGTCAACCGATAAGCAGATACTCGAGAGATGTCAGGATGGAGGAGTAGTAATCACTTTGCTGGGTGTGGGCCTTGAAGCCGGCATTATTGATGCCGCGCTGGAAGCCAGAATGGATGATAATAAAACTCCCCATGGTTTTGTCGCAAGGACGAAAGAGCAGTTGCTGGAATGCAGCGGTACCGCTTATGAACCCTGCCCCACCCTCCAGACTCTTAACCAATTGCCTGACAACAGCAGTGAAAGACTTGGAATTGTCAGTTTACCGTGTCATGCTGAGGCAATAGCCAAGATGAGGACCTTCTCAACGCGAAATCGGGTCAATATAGAAAACGTTAAATTGGTCATTGGTCTTTTCTGTGGATGGACATTGGCAGGGGGGTTTCATGAGTTCATGCAAGAACGATTTGATCTCCCTCGTGTGGCAAAATTTGATGTTCCACATCATCCGGGTCATACGTTTGATGCCTTTTATGAGGACGGCAGCAAAGAAGAGATCGAATTGGAGGATATCAGACATTTTATCAACCCGGCCTGTGCATTTTGCTGGGATATGACAGCAGAGTTTGCCGATGTCTCGGTAGGGTCCGGGCGAACAAAGTATCGTGGCTGGAATACCCTTATTGTTCGTACCGAAGCTGGTGCTGAGATAGTGGCCCTGGCAAAAGAAAAGGGCCTGCTTGAAGCACAACCGCTCCCTGAGGAAAACGTAGCAAGTCTGAAGAGGGCCGCACTCAACAAAAAGAAGAATGCGATTCGCGAGCTGAGGGCTAAATATGATGGGCACCTGGGGTATCTCGGCCTCTCAGAGGCTCTAGGTAAGAAGATCTCACCTGATTAATCGGATCGTTCAGGATTTGAATGAGTAAACGTAGGAGATACACACTATGACGGATATTGATATTCATGCTCCTGGGCGTGTTGAACTTTTGCTGGGAAATGAGGCAATCGCCCGCGGGGCATTGGAGGCAGGGGTTGGTTTTATCAGTGGTTATCCGGGAACCCCCTCCTCGGAGATTATTCCTGCGATTGCCGATGTCGCCAAGCGGAACAACATCTATGCGGAATGGGCGGCAAACGAGAAGGTTGCTGTGGAGGCGGCTGCAGGGGCATCATTTGCCGGGATCCGCAGCATGGCTGTTATGAAGCAGAATGGTATCAATGTAGCCTTAGATTTCATTGGTAACCTGCAGATGACCGGTATTGAGGCCGGTATGGTGCTGCTCGTGGCTGATGATCCCGGTCCGCTATCGAGCTCCAATGAAGAAGACACTCGAGTAGTCGCCAAATGGATGGACTTTCCCCTGCTTGAGCCCTGCTGTGCCCAGGAGGCCAAGGACATGACGAAGTGGGCCTTTGAGGTTTCCGAGCAGTGCGGTTTAATCTGTATGGTGCGAACGGTCAGTCGCATCGGCCATACCCGGGCCAACGTAAAGCTGGGTGAGTTGCCCGAGGTTGAGAAGGATGCCTACTTTCACGACACGTGGAACATGTATCATCCAACCAAAGGCATTCACTGTACCGTTGGGGGATTCGATGCCGGATTGCACCTGGGAAAAATCAAGAAATTTTCGACAGTAAAGGAGATATTCGCCAAGGCACCACAAGAGTTCAACTGGTATAGCGGTCCTGATAAACCGGAGTTACTCATAATAACTTCAGGTGTTGCCTATAGTTACTCCAAGGAGGCATTAGAGATACTCAAATTGAAGGACAGAGTCGGCATTCTGAAGCTGGGCACAACCTGGCCCCTTCCGGAGACGATAGTTGAGAAACACCTCGGGAACACTGCCAAGGTTCTTTTCGTCGAAGAATTGGAGCCATTCCTGGAACGGAACGTGATGGAATGGGCAGCCAGTGTGCCTTTTGAAACGAAGCACATTACATTCCATGGCATGCGTTCGGGCCATATGAGAGGGTATGGTGATGTCAATGTTGACCTGATCATAGATGCTGTGTTGAAGATCGTGGGCGGGACCTATGAACCGAGGGACGAGGAATACGGGCGTGAGATTGAGGAGCTGGCCAAAGCAGCGCCAGTCCGTCCCTGGGAGCTGTGCCCTGGCTGTCCCTATCGCCCCTTCTTCTGGGCGCTAAAAAATGCATTGCAGATAGACGGCCGCAATGGTTTTTCCTTGGTTGATGTCGGTTGTTACACGCTTGGCGCTTTCAATGCGGGTTACTGGCAAGGAAGAACAACCCACGCCATGGGTTCCAGCCTGGGGGTAGCTTGTGGCCTGGGCAAACTCCAGCAGTTTGGTTTCAGCCAGCCCATCCTGGCCATGGTCGGTGATTCGACATTCTTTCATGCGGCCATGCCAGCCCTTGCTAGCGGTACCTGGAATAATGCCAATTTTATCGCAGTTGTCATGGACAATAGCGCCACCGCTATGACAGGGCATCAGCCCCATCCGGGACTTTCAACCACGGTTATGGGTGATCAGGGGAAAGCCATAAGCACTGAGGCAGTATGCCGTTCTATGGGATGCCGAGTAGAGGTCTGTGATCCCTTTGCTATGGAAGCCACAAAAAATATCATCCTTGATCTACTATCAGATGATAGCGGCGTCAAGGTATTGATAGTGCGTCGATTGTGTGAACTGGTAAGGGCAAGAATAGAAAAGAAGCCGCCGTTTACGATGCATGTTGATCCTGAAAAGTGCATCGGCGAGGATTGTGGCTGTGCTAGAGTTTGCACCAGGGTGTTCCACTGTCCGGGTTTGATGTGGGACGGAAAAGCCGGCAAAGCCAAGATAGATGATGCCGTGTGCGCTGGGTGCGGTGTTTGTGCCGATATCTGTCCAAAAGGGGCTATTATCAAGGAGGCTACCTAGAAATGAAGGCATTGCCGAAAGACCCGCTCAATATCCTGGTTGCCGGTGTCGGCGGCCAAGGGAATGTTATGTTGGCCCAAATCATGGGGCAGGCCCTGGTCATGGAAGGTTTTTTTGCAGTGGTGGGCGATACCTTTGGCGCTGCCCAAAGGGGCGGCTCCGTGGCTAGTCACATAAGGATATCCAAGGATACCGAATACAGCTCGATTGTCCCCAAAGGGCAGGCTGACTTTATCCTTGGCATGGAACCCTCAGAGACGCTTCGTGTCATGGGGGTGTATGCGAATCCAAATACCCAAGTTATCGTTAACCCCAGAGTCGTGCTGCCGCCTACCGTTATCAGCGGCGCAGATACATATCCTGAGATCGATGAGGTTCTAACTGCCATCAAGAAGCATTCTTCCCGATTGTGGATCGTACCTGCCACTGAACAAGCTCTGAACCTGGGCAACAGACTCTATGCGAATACCATCTTGATGGGTGCTACTTTGGGCACCGGCATAGTGCCCATTGGACGCGACAGTATTGTGGAAATCTATAAAGAAAGATTTGCCGATCACAAACTATATAAAGCTAACATAAGGGCGCTCGATCTCGGGATTTCTTTGACCAAGAAAACCTGCTGATGGCAACCTACATAGGTTGCTTTACTTGGGAGAAGCAGGGAAATGAAGAACAAGGACGAAAGGCATGAAGACAATTTTAGCCTTTTTGTAGCGGTGAGTGTTATTGGTGATTGGCTGGCAATGAGAAGAGTAGCCTTCAGGAAAAAAAGATCATGAGCGAATTTGAAAGCCAAAATGATTTCATTTTACGAGCTGAGTCGGTGAGCAAAGCCTTTGGTCATTTCCAGGCACTGGATAGCGTTTCTATTGCTTGTCGAGCAGGTGAAATTCACGGCTTAGTTGGTGAAAACGGTGCGGGCAAAACAACTTTGATGAAGATTCTTGCAGGAGAATACCAACCTGACACGGGTGATATTTTTCTGAGAGGAGGAAAAGTTGAATTCAGAAATCCTCGACAATCAAAAGAAAAAGGGATTAGCTTAGTTCACCAAGAATTCCCTCTGGTACCGTATCTGAATGCTGCCGAGAATCTATTTTTAGGAAGGGAACCTCGCAATCGCCTTGGCTTCATTAATTCCGCTGCTTTATATCAGAGAGCAAGAGAGGCTTTGAATCAGCTAGGAATCCAGTTTGATTTGGATACTCCAGTAGTCAAGTTAACTATTGCTCAAAAACAGCTACTGGAAATTGCTAAAGCCTTATATGGAGATCAACAGATACTTATAATGGACGAGCCAACCACAGCACTACAGAGACATGAAATTGATATCCTGTTTTCTCTCATGAAGCGAGTAAAGCATCAAGGAAAGGTGGTTATATTCATCTCACATCGCTTAGAAGAGGTTTTTGAAATCACCGACAAAATTACCGTGTTGAGAAATGGAAAAATGGTGTTTTCTGTTGCAACTTCAAACATTACGAAAGATGAAATCATTGAGCACATTGTAGGGAGAAAGTTAGGCAAAATTTTTCCGCAGAAAAGCAAGAGAATCGGCAAAGAACTCCTTCAAATCAGTGATCTGACCCGCACTGGAAAGATCCAAAATGTAAATCTCACAGTGAGAGAGGGCGAGATACTGGGAATTGCTGGTTTGGAAGGCCAAGGTCAACATAGTTTGCTCAGAACTTTGTTTGGAGCGGATTTTTCTACAGGAGGCACGGGAGAAGTTAGACTTCGGGGCAAAAACATAAATCTGGCCCATCCGAAATACTCTGTTCGAGTAGGCTTTGGATATGTCCCTGGCAACAGACACATAGAGGGTCTCATTCTGAACTTGCCAGTTAAGGACAACATATCCTTGCCAGGGCTTAACAAGAGAGCTCGGTTTGGATTTATAGAAGCTAGAATCGAAAATGGGATATTTGAAAAAGTTACAAAAGCTCTTTCCATAAAGGTGCCTTCAGGAACCAGTCTGATCAAGTATTTAAGTGGAGGAAATCAACAAAAAGTTGTTCTGGCTAAATGGTTAGGGGCAGATACAGATATCTTTATTCTTGATGAACCAACACGGGGAGTGGACGTAGGAACTCGCGCAGCAATTTATAGTATTTTGAGAGATCTTGCCAATCAAAAAAAGGCGATAATTATCAGTTCAAGAGATCTTGATGAACTGATTGGCATGAGCGATACCATAGCAATTATTCGCACGGGTAAGATAATAAAGACACTTGAACACGGGCAGGCAGCAAAAGAAGAGCTCTTAGCTCTTATTACGAAGGCGTCCCAAGAAGAAAGGTAAGCTAATATGTGTTTCTGGGGGTCATTGAAAGATGATTCATTTTAGGCCAGCAACCCTTAAGCAGAATAAGCTATTATCTCAAATAAGGAAAGGACCTTGGTCAATTTATGCGATTCTAATCGTCTTCATTCTATTCAATATAGCCTTCAATCCCTTTTTCTGCAACAGCCTTAATATTTCAAATATCATATCACAATCCGTAACGCTCATACTCGTAAGCGTTGGGCAGTGCTTCGCTATAATTGGCGGTGGTTTTGACTTTTCGGTTGGGGGGATTGTGAGCTTAACAACCTGTTTTATGGCTACACAAATGCAGAACTCCCCCCTCTCTATATTTCTCGTCCTGACTTTAGTGTTATGCATCGGTGCTGCTATAGGAGGTGTCAACGGTATAGGAATAACATTTTTCAAAGTTAACCCGTTTATCATGACTATCGGAACAATGGGTATTGCACAAGGAATCTCCTTTCTCCTTCTTGAATACGCAGGTGGTTATATCCCTCCTCCCTATGTAAAGGCTATGCAAGGAAACCTGGGATTTGTTCCGACTCCAGTATTGCTTATTGCAGGTGCCATGATCGTTGGAGTTGTTTTATCAAAGAAAACACGTTTTGGTAGGTATGTTTATGCAATTGGAGGAAGTGATGACTGTGCGAGAGCTGCAGGGATAAACGTAAATGGGATACGAGTGTTTACTTATGTCGTTTCCGCCATTTTTGCAACCATAGGAGGGTTATACATGGCAGCACGAATCGCCAGCGGAGATCCCCGTATTGGTGAAAGTATTCCTCTGGATTCAATTACCGCTGTGGTGTTGGGTGGGGTAATTATCGGAGGGGGCAGGGGGAGCCTTTGGGGAGCGATGGCCGGCGTTTTCCTAATGGTTATCTTAAATAATGCTTTAACATTATTTAGTATTTCCCCTTATTATCACTACATAATCAAAGGGGCCTTATTGGGAGTCGCTGTGGCTGTTACTTTCAGAAAAGAAGAAAGAGAGTACATCTAATAGAGCTTTTCGATATGCAGAAGACATCATCAATGGATAGCTATTTCATAAAGGGCATTTTTAGAACAGTGATAAGCAAGGTAGGGGTCTATTTGGTATTGGTAATTTGTATTATCGTCTTTGGCATTTTCGCCCCAGCACTTGTTTCCCTTTCCCATCTTCTGGAACTCACGGTTCAGGCTGCCTCCTTGGGGATAGTCGCAATAGGTCAGACTATTGTAATGCTTGCAGGGTGTTTCGATCTTTCTGTAGGCGCCATTATGACGCTCATCAATGTTATAGGTGCGGGCATGCTAGGAGGTAGTGAGCCCAATTTAGTGCTTGTTTTGATTTTTTTGCTTTTGTTGGGTGCCTTGGTTGGTTTGATAAATGGGCTCGGAATTACTAAGCTCAAAATACCTCCCTTTATGATGACTTTGTGTACGTGGTTGGTTCTACGAGGATTTGTATTGGTCTATACAAAAGGAGGGCCAAAGGGATTATGGCCGCCGGCTATTCAATTTCTTGGTAGAGGATGGATCGGCGGAGTCTTTCCTGCATCAACACTGCTCTGGCTCGTTCTTACGGTCGTGGGAGTCTATTTAATCCGTAAGACAACTTGGGGGCGGTATATTTATGCGGTCGGTGGAAATCCAAGAACCTCCTTTTTGTCCGGCATTAAAGTTCATAATGTATTGGTTCTGGCTTTTATATTATCTGGAATGTTTGCCGCTGTTGCCGGTATTGTGCTGTCGGGCTATGTGGGATGGGGAAGTTTCCAGGTGGGGGGAGAGCAATATCTTCTAAATTCAATTGCAGCTTCCGTGCTTGGTGGGACAACATTTAGTGGCGCAGTCGGCGGATTAAGCGGTACAGTCGGCGGGGCCTATCTCCTGTCCCTCATCGACAGCATGCTCACTATGCTTGGCGTGGGATATGGCGGAAGATTAGCCTTTACAGGCTCCGTAATTGTTGTTTTTACAGGCTTTTACGAAAAATTGACTGGGGAGACAAAATAATAGCAGGGAGGTATGATTTGATTTGGGCAGAAAGGAGGTGAGATTTGGGCAGAGATGAGATTTGGGTGAGGGCTAATATGGCAGTAAACTATAAAAAGCTTTTTCAGGAAAGGGAGGAATAACGTTATGGAAAGAAAGAGATTGTTGTCTGTTTTGTTGATTAGTGTCTTGGTAGTGCCCGCTTTTCTGCTGGCTAGTGCTATGCCGGTGAAAGCACAGGAGAAATTGATAGATCCATATACCGCGCTGCCCGTGTTTGATCCAAATGTATATTTGCAGGTTCTGGGGGAAAAATATGTGGATATTGATTTATGCCCAGTTATGCTGAATGAACCAATCAATACCCCTGACACAGGAAAGTGGAAGTCCTCTCCCCCCCCTTGGATATTCGGGTATAGTGATATCACTGTGCACAATCCTTGGCGGATGACGGTTTGGAACGAGGCCAAATACGAAGCTGGCAAGTACCCAAAAGTAATCAAAGAAATGTATATGGTCGAGGCAGGAGGGGACATAAGCAAACAAATGGCTGATATCGAAAATTTAATGGCAAAACGTGTTAATGCTCTCCTCATCTCTCCTGGCTCTCCAAGTGCGCTGGTTCCAGTGATTGAGAAAGCCTATGATAAGGGCATTCCTGTAATCCTGTTTAATGGAAGAATTAACAGTGAAAAATTTACAAGCGGATGTCAACACGACGAATTTGGAATGGGCTGGGCATTCGCCACCTGGCTTGCAGAGCAGCTTAATGGCAAAGGTACTGTTGTCGGTATCAAAGGACTTGCCGGATATAAGGATGCAACCGATCGCTGGAATGGTGCCTTAGCTGGCATAGCTCAATATCCCGGCATTAAGCTCCTTGGCTCTGAATTTGGACAATGGAGTCCCGTTGAGGCAAGAAAAGCGGCAACCAACCTCTTGGCTGCTCACCCCAAATTCGATGGGATCCTATCAATAGATCCCTGGGGCACGGCCGCGATTATTGAGCTTATGGGTGCTGCCGGGAGACCAATGGTTCCAACAACAGGTTTTGAGGAGAACAGCTCTTTCAGAAATTGGAAAAAATACGATGTCACTGGTATTGGCGCCAATGAGCCAACTTGGCTGTCTGCCGAAGCAGTAAAGGTCGCCATAAAAGTTCTCCAAGGAGAACCAGTATTCAAACGCTATGTAGCCAGAGTCCCGATTATAAATAGGGAAGCTGGTGATAGGCTTTATCGTGGTGATATGCCAGATAGCTACTATCCAGGAACCCATCTGCCGGAAGAGATTTTGCAGAAATTGCACAAGAAATGATGTTTTTAAACTGCTGGCCCCCCTTAATGATGATTTATTTGAGTCATCAGGGGGCCTTTATAAGGCGTCTTGGCGTATACAGAAAAGTATATTCAAGATCTCATATTAAGAAGAAAAAATGATTACAGACTTGAACTAAATTGTTGGGACTTATAAGCGTGAAGCAGACTTATGGTTACGAGCTAAACTTAGACGAAAATCAACGAAGGCCGAAATTGGAAAATATTTGTTATCACAACCTAATCAAAACAATAGATATAGTTGCAAGAAGATTGTATTTTCAAAATCTGTTCTAAGCCGAAGCTTCTTAAATTAAGGCGGGTAAGGGAAGGTCTGATATGTACAGGTCATTTTGAAGGTGCTTCAATAAAAAGAGAAGGAATAAAAAGAAGCCAAAGAAAATGGATGGTTGAACGGAACATTGAAGGGGGACTCGTACAGTTTCAGATCCCCAAGGGAGTGAATACGGTTGGTCTCATCGAAGAGGATGCCGTCTTAGATCTGAGCAAACTTAATCCATGCAATCTCAAAAGATTAAGTTAAAAAGGGGGATTAAATGAGTAGAAAGATTGAAAGGAAGTATGATCAAGGCACTTACAAGGCAGAGTTCGTAAAGCAAATGGAACCCTTAGGCCAAGATAGACAAACGCAATTTATCCCGGATGCACCCCCTGAGGTTATGGCATCTCTTGGTGGCAAGACCTTAGGCATTTTTCTATCAAGTATCATGAACAGTCTATGTGAAAGATTCGGCGAAGAAGTGTGGGAAGTTGCAGAACAAGCAATGTATGAAGTCGGCCGTCAACGAGCAGAAACAATGGTTAGGACCATGAAAATCGATGACCTTAAGGATGCCAGGTGCGTGGGGAGGATTATGGATTTGGAGGACAATAACTCAGGCATTAAAGGCGAGTGGGTCGAGACTGGAAGGAAGAGAGCAGTGAAGCATGAGTATGATTGTCCTCTTGCTAAACCCTGCGAGAAAAGTCCAAAGGTCTGTAGCGTGCTCCTTGAAGCTATGGAGCGAGGGACATTTGATGCCCTTGGAATCAAGCTTAAAGGAAAAACCGTTTTGACCAAGATTATTCCTGCAGGTGACCCTTTCTGCGAGGTAACCTTGGAGTTGGCTGACTGAGAAGTTTTGCCGAAGATTCTCAATATGGTTAGCGTTGTTGCTCATTAGGCTCTTTCGTAGAGAATCATCAAAGATGAGTCAAGAGTTTGAAGTACTCGCTATAGGAAATAAGGAAGGTAAAAGGATGAACACAAAGCCAACAATAAATTATGAGAGTTTGAAGGCAAGAGTCCAGGAATTAGAGAAAGGTCCGGCTAATAGAGCAGCTATAGAGGAAAAACTTAGGAAGTTTTCTTCAGAAGGGATCCCTAAGAAAGCGATCAATCCGGTTGAGATGATCGCTAATAAACTTGATATTCTTGATAGCGTTCAGATAAGAGCGGAGGAGTACGAGCAAGTCGACCAAAGCTGCGCTAAAAGCCCTGTTTTGGCTGTTATGGAAGAGTTTGGATATGGTGATATAAAAATTATTACCTCACTTTCTGCTCTCCCGGGGGTTGCCTTAACTGGAGAGACTTGTGGAGCTGTACTTGGGGGCTTGATCTCAATTGGCGCATATTTTGGGAGCGATGACCTTTTGGACTATGGCGCCAATGCTCGAACTTATGCGCAATCTAGGAAGTTCTTGAATCTCTTCATGGAAAAGATGGGGACAACGAAATGCCGTGAAATACACGAAAAAATAATTTTCGGTAGATATCACAATGTAGCAGACACAGAGAAAGGTTACCCGGCCTTCTTGGAAGATAAAGGTTTTGAGAAATGCGGTTTACCGCCGGGAATAAGCGCTCGGATCGTTGCGCAGATTATTTTAGAAAATATGGAAAAAAAGATCTAACAAAGACCCAACAATCGAAATAGAAATCATTAAGTTTATTCAATAAGTTAAGAGACAAAAAAGCGAGCATGGTAGAATGAGATCTATTAAATAGAGACGCATAATGAGTTCTGAAATTGCAAGGATTATAAGCAACGTTTATAACTTAGAGCAACTTGGCACAGGATTTGGGTTTACGGAAGGTCCTGTGTGGAACCAGTTAGGTCGTTATCTATTATTTAGCGATCTTGTGCAAAACAAGATAAGGAAGTGGTCGCCTGCGGAAGGAATCACCGATTTCCGTGTGCCAAGTGGAAAATCGAACGCCCTATTATTCGACAAGTATGGAAGGCTTATGGCTTGCGAACATATCAATCGACGGATTTCATGCACGGAACCGGATGGGAGTATTTTCACCATTGTATCTCATTACAATGGGAAAAGACTGAACAGCCCCAACGATCTTATTATGAAATCTGATGGATGTATTTACTTCACTGACCCGCCTTTCGGTTTAACAGCAGAATTTGGGGAGTTAGGGCATCAGGAGCTGGATTTTAGTGGTGTCTATCGAATATCCCCGGATGGCAAAACAATTACGCTACTGATCGATGATTTCGATGCTCCCAATGGATTAGCGTTTTCTCCAGATGAGTCTTTACTCTATATAGATGATTCAGAGAGAATGCATATCCGTGTATTTGATGTAAAAGACGATGGTACAATTTACAATGGACGCGTGTTTGCCAAACAGTTTAGTTTATCTATTGCTATAGATCCACGAGTTGAATGGTGTCCAGATGGGTTAAAAGTGGACTCAGAGGGGAACGTTTATTGTACTGGTCCGGGTGGAATTTGGATATTCAATCCAGCGGGGATTCATTTAGGCACTATCCCCGTCGCAGAACAGCCCGCCAACTTTGCTTGGGGTGAAGATGATTGGAAGACATTGTTCATTACGGCTTCGACTTCCCTTTATAGAATACCAGTAAATGTGCCTGGCATACAAGCCCTTTGATTACTTTTTTGGTTTGATGGAAAGGAACTGGCTTTGAAAGAACGCTTACTATTGATAAAAAGAGGACTAAAAATGGTAAGCGTGTATTTGTTTGTGTCTTGGTATGCTTTCAAGAATAAGTCATTTATGATCGTAACTTGATCAATTGCCAAAATTTAAATCTAAAATTTGTCATGTTCTGGGATGGTATCAGAAATATGAATTTGCTCTTGAATCGCTTTTTTCTCGAGATGAGGTAAATCGTTGAGCAAAATTGCTGATAGTTTCGGCTATGCCAATGGGCATTTAAGAAGAGTGAGACCAAAAGGTATAGTATTACATCGATTATCAGGGGATTTGATAGAAGTGGAGATAAAGGAAGAGGAAGTTCAGAGAATGGAGTGAAGACTGCACAATCAGTCTGTTGAAGAAAATAAAAGCAAAAAGGAGGAATGGAAATGGCTACCACAATTGACGTCTTGAAATCGGCTGTTTTGGTGATGCATACCCAAAATGATATAGCGCATCCAGATGGGAAGTTTTCCTACTCTGGGATACATAAACAAGTAGCAAAACACAAAACTTGGGATAAAATATCTGCGTTTCTTGACGCAAGCAGAAAGGCAGGTATGTTAGTGTTCTATATCAAAGTGTCCTTAAGGCCCGGTCACCCAGAATTAACAGAAAAATCCTACCCTATTCATGCCGGAGGGAGAGAGGTCGGTGCGTGGACTGAAGGAACGTGGGGCGCAGAAATCATCGATGAGATAAAACCGAAACCGGAAGATTTTGTCATCACAAACTACAGTCCAAATGCTTTTCTGTTTACCAATTTGGATCAGATTCTTAGAGCGAAAGGAATAGAAAAACTCTTTCTAACAGGCACGGCCACCAATTTTGTGGTTGAAGAAGCGGCACGATATGGAGCACAGATTGGTTACGATATTACCACCGTTGAAGACTGCTGCGCGTCATTTAATGATGAAATGCACGAATTCTCAATAAAGAATATACTTCCACAGTTCGGAGCCATTTCATCGTCGACTGATATTATAGAAGCATTGAGATAGAAAATACGATTATTATCTATTGGCTTAAAGATAAGAAAGACGATGAATAGCGAATAAGGAATGATTATGATGCCAATTAAGCAATCAAGGGAGACAGTGCATGGACCTTGAACTGACCGAGGAACAGCAGATCATCCGGACCACGATCCGCAAATTTGCCCAGGAGGAGCTTGCACCGGTAGCCGAGGAGCTGGATATCGCAGAGGAATTTCCCTGGAAGATCTTTCACCGGATGGCCGAACTCGGGCTTTTTGGTATGGTGATGCCTCCCGAGTATGGAGGAAGCGGCTCTGATGAATTATCGCTCGCAATATGCATCGAAGAGATCGCCCAGGCCTGCGCCTCTACTGCCGATATACTTGATAGCGCGGCAATCATTGGAACAATCCCCATTTACCAGTACGGCACTGAAGAGCAAAAGCAGAGGTTTCTGCCTGCATTAGCCAAGGGTGAGAAGATATCCAGCTACGCCATAACGGAACCGGATGCCGGCAGTGACATAGGGAGCATCAAGACCAGAGCGGAACGAGACGGCAATGAATACCTCCTCAACGGGCAAAAGACCTTCATTACCTGCGGCAATGTCTGCGATATCGCCATCGTATTTGGCAGCATCCCTGCGCTTTCACCACGAGGCATGACTGCCTTTATCGTTGAGAAGGAAATGCCCGGCTTCTCCAGAGGGAAAAAATTCAAGAAACTGGGCATGCATGCTGCAACCAATGCCGAGCTCTTCTTTGACGACTGCCGCGTGCCAGTAGCCAATCGCCTCGGGGAAGAAGGCAAGGGGATGAGGATCGCCCTTTCGATCCTTGACCACGGGCGGATAGGGATTGCTGCGCAGGCAGTGGGTATTGCCCAGGCAGTGTTAGAGAAATCGGTCGAGTATGCGAAGACACGGATACAGTTCGGCGCCCCTATAGCAAAAAACCAGGCCATTTCCTGGAAACTGGCGGATATGGCAACCGAGATTGAGGCAGCACGGTTCCTCTACTATAAGGCTGCTTACCTGGCTGATCGAGGGAAATCCTTCTCGAAGAATGCCGCCATGGCAAAACTGTATGCCTCCGAGCTTGCCATGAAGGCATCGACCTGGGGCATCCAGATATTCGGCGGCTACGGGTATATGATGGAATATCCCATGCAGCGCTACTTCCGAGATGCCAAATTGACTGAGATCTATGAGGGAACCTCAGAGGTTCAAAGGATAGTGATTGCAAGGGCAGTTCTCCAGTGACAGGAGATCTCTAAGCCGTTCATTCCGAATATTGATTCTATTGAATTCAAAAATTCTATTTTAAAAAAATCTGTATTTCGAAGATATACCTGAAAAAGAGGTATTCCTATCCCCATGATGAACGGAAAAGAGTATATCGACTCCCTCAGGGGCTTGAATCACGAGGTCTATTTTTTGGGACAGAGGATAAAGAGCATTGTTGATGAACCCATGTTCCAGCCCCATATCCATACCGCAGCCATGACCTATGAACTGGCTCATGATCCCG
>Ga0315549_1001199_pt1 | contig 27625 bp, 20 predicted proteins | sample SalMarSW160200MG_FD_203101 | JGI IMG/M metagenome (GOLD analysis project Ga0315549, IMG submission 203101) | Salt marsh sediment microbial communities from the Plum Island Ecosystem LTER, Massachusetts, United States - Salt Marsh Sediment SW1601-200 ... | reverse complement strand
GCTGCTCAGGACATGTTTAGGCGGCTTAGCTGTGCCGATATCCATCCGCCTATAGACCTTCATCGAGTCGATGCTGATTATCTCCGCACCCAGACTCTCGGCCAGCTCAAAGGCTAACCGGCCCTTACCCGATGCCGTAACGCCAAGAATTAAAATCATTCCAGATGCCATAATTTGTTTATAAAGCCCGTAAAAGAAGATATAATACAAAATCGGGCTGAAGATATAAAGCCTTTGATTTTCGGGAATAACATTTGTAATGTCCGCTGAAGCAATCAATTCAGATTTTTATGCACTGTTGCAACGACAGGCTCAGTTTGTTAATTACGCTCTGCAGAGACTTCTATCTTTTCAGCAAATAAACAAGGATTTGAAGGAGGCGATTTGGTACACGATATTTGCGCCAGGTAAGCGAATCCGCTCGGTGCTGGTGCTTTGGTCTTGCGAGCTGGTCAGCGGACAGATAAACCACAATGCCGAGATTGCAGCAGCGGCGATTGAAATGGTGCATACCTATTCGCTGGTACATGATGATTTGCCGGCTATGGATAACGATGACTTTCGACGAGGTAGGCCAACGTGTCACAAGGCCTTTGACGAGGCGACGGCTATCTTGGTCGGCGATGCTTTATTGACATTAGCGTTTGAGATTTTAGCTGAAAAGATTGACGAACCATCCATTGCTGTCAGGCTAATCAGCAAATTGGCCGAGGCGGCTGGACCCGCCGGCATGATTGCAGGCCAAATGGCTGACTTGAAGGCTGAGAATACTACTGGCACCCAAGAAATTCTTGAATACATTCATAATAACAAAACCGCGAAGATGTTTCGATCCGCCGCAGCCATGGGAGCTATCTGTGGCCGAGCAAACCAGCAGCAGTTGAGCAGTTTGTGTGAATATGGGTCAAAAATTGGCTTAGGATTTCAAGTAGCTGATGATATTCTCGATGTAAAAGCGTCCAGTGGGCAGTTAGGCAAGACCGCGGGCAAAGATGAAAAGGTAGGTAAGGCAACTTACCCCGCTATTGTAGGGATGGGAAAATCAATGCAATTTGCGAAAAAATTAGCTGATGAGGCGGTTGGAGTATTGGAGCCTTTCGGCGAAAAAGCTGATAATCTACGGCAATTGGCGATGGCCCTGCTGAAAAGGACAAAATAAAATCATTTGTAACCGTTCACGCAGAAAATAAGGCGTTTTTGTGTCATTGCGAGGCCTTTAGGCCGAAGCAATCTCAAAAACGTACGATTTTAGATTGCTTCGCTTCGCTCGCAATGACACAAATGCGGTTTTCCCGTGAACGCTTACAATCATTTTTCCTCAAGCCGTAATAAAACCACCAAATAAACCCGTCCTGAGCCGTGGACTAAGCCATCCCTTACGGGAGGTCGAAGGATTTGGCGGCTAAATATTTATTTACCCCGCAATTTTTCGCCCCTATTCAGGCCCGCCCCGAGCATGGCCGAGGGGATAGGTTTGTTGCGGCATCCTCCGTTGACCCATATCAGTATTGAAAATTGGATTTTCATCGTTTTTTACACCGGCTTTAGAATGCACATCTAATATAAATAAGCGTGGATCGAGCATCGATAATGATTAAGGAAGAAATTGGAGGTGAGCCGATATATAAAGTATTGACTAGAGGACAAGCCATGGAAGAAAGAATTTTCTGTCCAATTGGATTAATGTTGTTTTTTGTGGCTGTGCATACTCAACTTCTTGAGGTGCCGCAAGTAATTGTATTTGAGCCCGCCGATGGCGGGATAAACTTGGATAATTTTTTAAATCAGCAACATTGGCCAATTCAGGTTCGGCCTCCGCCTATGGTTACCATAGTTCAGACAACATATTAGGATATGCATTTCAGTTACGAACTTTTGGGCCATAAGCTTAACGCTTACGGCCTTTTTTATTTTCTACGTTTAACTGTCGTTACCCTGAATTATAAGCCGCTCCATAATTGGGGAGAACCTGCTCATTTAATGCGAAAAAAAAGGCTTTACAGACGTTTATCTTTGAGGTAAGGTACTGTTATAAAAGTAGCAAAAATTTTTTGAAAAATTCTGATTTTTCCTCTCAACTACATGATCATTTGGTTGAAATAACGAGATTTTCAATGGGTAAATTGTTAGAACAAATCAATAATCCCGATGATTTGAAGAAGCTGTCGGTACAGCAGCTAAATGTTCTGGCGGATGAAGTACGGCAGTTGATTCTCACTACAGTCAGCAGAACCGGTGGGCATTTAGCCAGCAATCTCGGCGTAGTGGAATTGACCCTGGCCTTGCACTATGTCTTTGATTTTAAGAAAGATAAGCTGCTCTGGGATGTCGGCCACCAATGCTATACGCATAAAATCGTTACAGGAAGAAAAAGCCAATTTGCTCTTCTACGCCAGGCTGGCGGCATAAGCGGCTTTCCCAATCCGCAAGAGAGCGTTTATGACCAATTTGTCGTCGGGCACGCCGGGAGCTCGATAGCGACGGCAATTGGTATGGCACTTGGCTCGATGCTTGATAGTCGATACTCGATAACCGACGAGAATCGAGCATCCGGAATCAAGAATCGAGAAGATAAAATCGTGGCGGTAGTCGGCGATGCCAGTATTGTTAACGGCATTTCTTTCGAGGCCCTTAATAACCTCGAATTGGCCAAAGGGCAGCTACTAATCGTACTTAACGATAACTCCATGGCTATAGATATGACCGTGGGGGCAATGGCAAAATACTTCTCCAGAATTCGTCTGAGCCAGACTTACGAAGACCTGCGAAAGACCACCAGAAATATTCTTGAGCATATGCCTGTTATAGGCAAAAGTGTTGAGGAAGCAATTGAGAGGATCAAAAAGAGTATCCGGATGGTTCTGCCAGCCAGTCAGATGTTTGAAAGTATGAATATTCCCTACTTCGGCCCTGTTGACGGCCACGATGTGGACTCACTTATTCAACTGTTCAGAGAGTTGGCTGAGCTAAATCATCCGGTTGTTCTGCACGTTTATACGCAGAAAGGTAAAGGCTTTAAACCAGCCGATGCTCAGCCCAGCAAGTTCCATTCGACCGGCCCATTTAAGATAAATGGCGATGTGGTTGAGACCGTCTCGACTAAAGCCAAAACAGGGCGGTCAACAGCGGGCGAGGGTATGCCCAGCTTTACCAGTGTTTTTGGTAAGTATTTGACGAAATTAGCGGAAAAAGACCATAGGATAGTTGCTATAACTTCAGCTATGTGTGACGGAACAGGGCTGATGGATTTCCGTGAAAAGTTCAAGGATAGATTTTACGATGTCGGCATAGCAGAAGGTGTTGCTGTGGACGTAGCAGCAGGGCTGGCCAAGACCGGCCTAAAGCCGGTGGTTTGTATCTATTCGACCTTTTTACAAAGGAGTTTTGACCAGATATTTCAGGAGGTAGCTCTGCAGAATCTACCGGTTATTTTCTGTATTGATAGAGCCGGTTTTGTCGGTTCAGACGGTCCTACGCATCATGGATTGATGGATATCGGCTTTCTAAGGATGCTGCCGAACATAGTGCTGACGGCACCTGCGAACGAGGTTGAAATGAAATTAGCCCTTGAATTTGCGCTGGCTGAAGATAAGCCGGTTGTTATACGGTATCCTAAAGACCTTGTTCCGCCGCCGGGTTCTGTCAGAGCTGCTTGTAAAAGGCCGTTTAAATTAGGTAAAAGTGTCGTCGTCCGAAAGGCTACAGATTCGGTTATTGCTATTGTCTGCTACGGCAGTATTCTAACCGAGGGGCTCAGGGCAGCTAATTTATTAGCCAAAGAGGGCATTATGGTTGATGTCATTAATGCCCGGTTTGCTGCTCCTGTTGATGAGACAATTTACACCCTCCTAAAATCGGGCAAAAGCATAATAACGGTTGAGGACCACCATTTAGCCTGTGGATTCGGCTCAGCAGTTCTCGAGCTCGTCTCGACGAAGTGCGGCGTAGCTGAAAAGGTCGAAGCCGAAGCGGAATTAGCACCAGACGAACTAAAAAATAATAGAATAGCTGATATTCGAGTGCTTGGTGTGCCGAGAAAATTTATCGGACATAATACACGCAATTCTCAACTTATGCAGGCCTGCATAAATGCCGAAAAAATAGTTAAGACGGCCAAGGAAATGGTGTACTCGATGCTTGATGCCCAATGCTTGTAGCTCGCCCGACAGCAATTTGCAGCGGGCCTCGTCGAGTAACGAGGATCGAGATGCAGGATAAGAAGTTACCCAGATTAGCAATATTCGGCCATTTGAAAAGGCGGAAGGTTTCTGAAGTTATCAGCGAGTTTATGGATTTTACCGAAGATAAGGCTGAGATAGTAGCTAATTGCGGTATTGAGAGTTGTTCAGTCGATGTATTGAACAATTGCGATTTCGCAGTGGTTTTCGGTGGAGACGGCAGTATTATATCTGCTGCAAGAAACCTAAGCAAGGCTGATGTGCCAATGATAGGTGTTAATCTGGGGAAATTGGGTTTTTTGGCGGAATTTGGCGTTAGCGAACTTGAACAATATTTCAATGATATAGTTAGTGGCAAGGCAGCCATTGAAAAACGCATGATGCTCGAATGTAAAGTCTTTGATAGCCATAATAGCAGTTCGGCAAGATTCAGCTCATCGGCGATTAATGATGTTTTTATTACTTCGGGGCAGCTTCATCGAATGATTGAGCTAAAGATTGCGGTTGATGGTCAGCCTGTTGCTTCCTGCGTTGGTGATGGTCTTATAATCTCTACACCGACCGGCTCGACAGCCTATAATCTGTCAGCGGGTGGGCCTATATTAGACAGCTCGATGCAAGCGATGGTTATTACTCCTATTTGTCCACATTCACTCAGTTTTCGCCCCATCGTTATCGGTGCTGATAGCAGGGTTGAGGTATTTTGCGTACGCTTAAGCGACGGCACGACTATTTCTATCGACGGCCAGGATTCATTACTTCTGCAGGCCGGTGATGTGGTCAGGATTGACAGGGCAACAAAGGCTTTTCTGGTTGTTAATAATCCGTTGCGAACCCGCTGGGATACGTTAGCTGCTAAATTAAGCTGGGCTGAAACGCCGAAATACGAGAAAGAAAATCCCGCTTAAAAACATGGAGCTAAGTAGCTCGTTTAGCTGTCAGCTCCTTCGACCTCCCGTAAGGGATGGCTTAGTCCACGGCTCAGGACGGGCCTGTGGTGACGATTTCTATACGAAGGACGATGGACGAAAGATGTATGAAGAAGTCATTATCTATAATAACAGTATTGATATTAATTATTTTATCGGAACTTGGATGGGCGTTTGAGAATCCATCGGTACGTAGTCCGGTTATTTCAGGCACGGTTCCGCCGAGCAGAATCTCCAGTGGGCTGATTCCAACTCCTAATCCAATAGATGACAGCGGCAACTTAGTGATAACCGGCAATGTCACAGGCGGCAAGCATTTCCGGGGTCAGATACCGTATGGCTCGACTACAAATTTCCGGGCGTCGCTTGGCTCATCATCGCTCGATTCCTTTTTAAGGTACTCGGCTGACTTAGCGGACTTTGACCGTTATCGACCGGCTACTGCCGGCACCTCTTATCCGTCTATAGGACGATACAGACCATTTTTTTCTCCATCGGCAACGGTGGCTACCACAAGGGTCGGCCAGCCGTACGTTTTAGCTCAGGACAAAGGCCTATATGGAGTCAAGCAAGACTTAGTTAGGCCAGCTAAAGGAACCAGCCAAGGACAAGGTGGCTTACTAAATATCTATCCTGATTATAGTAGCTCGGCCTGGTCAGTCTTATCGAGGTCGCCGCAGGAGTTGGAGAAAATTATTTCTAACGAGCTTGGCAGGGAGCCGCTTCGACTTGGTAATCTTCGTTATTTAAGAAGCGAAGCGGCGACATCTGAGCAAAACTATTCCGCCGTACTATCGGCGGATGATTCTATGCCTCCGCTCTTTTCCAACGAGCCTTCGTCGGATTCGAAGCGGGATATTATAGCTTCGCCTCAGATAGGTCCATCAGCGCGTAGTCAGCTTCCGGGAGTTTTCCCATCAAATGCAGCGGAATTAGACCGATTGATATCGCAGGTAGAAAACAGAGAGAAAACAAGACCCAGGCTGAAAGGTAAGCAATCCAATGTTTATGAGCAGGTTCAAAATAGGCTTGATGATTTAGTAAGACCCAAAAGCCTGGACGGAATAACTAAAGCTCAAGACTCGGACCAGCTTACGACAATGCAACAGGATGAGTCTGTCGCTGCTCAAGCGGATGCCGGTAGGCATAAAAATCTCGATTCTTTTACAACCGGTAGGTTTGAATGGTATATGCAGGCTGCGGAACTGTACTTGAAACAAGGAAGATTCTACCGCGCTGCAGATTCTTACACTATGGCTTCTGTTTATAAGCCGGGCGAACCCTCTGCGTATATCGGCAAAAGTCACGCCTTATTTGCCGCCGGCGAATATATGACAAGCGCTCTGTTTCTTTCCAGAGCAATCGAGGCTGTTCCTGAATATGCCCGCCTTAAGGTTGACCTTGTTAATCTTTTAGGCAATCAGGATAAATTTAACAAAAGAGTGGCTGATGTTGAGCAGCACCTAAAGATAAGCGGCGTGGCTGAATTACAATTCCTGCTCGGCTATGTTTATTATCAATCCTTTCTCCGTGATGGCATTGTAGAGGATGAATGGGACAGACTCGATGCTGCTAAAAGGTTGATAGATGCAGCCCATCAGAACCTGCCGGGTTCCAAGGCTATCGGCACGCTCAGAAAGGCTGTCGATCAAGCAATGGACAGATGAGCTTAGAATTTGCGTTCGGCAAATCTCGTTTACTACGCCGCTAATATTATCCTCCCTATTACAACCCAATTAGTGCCGCTGATGCAACAAACCTGTGGATGATATCTAATGAGCTTGACATAAATGGATGTGTGAAATATACTGCATCGCCCTGATGGTAAAATGATAATTGGTTAATTTGTTAAATCCGCCTATGGCGGACTCACCAGCAAAAGGAGAATATAATAATGACAGCAAAGCAATTGTATTTTTTCGGTGGCGGTAAGGCAGAGGGCAGTGCGAAAATGAAAGAGCTTCTGGGCGGCAAGGGTGCTAACTTGGCCGAGATGTCCAGAATTGGCATTCCAGTTCCTGCCGGGTTCACGATTACAACCGAAGTTTGTACCTATTTTATGACTAACGGCGGCAAATACCCCAACGGGCTAAAAGAACAAGTCAATACTGCTTTGAAAAAAGTGGAGAAAATTATAGGCAGCCGTTTTGGCGACCCTCAAAATCCGCTTCTTTTCTCCGTTCGCAGCGGCGCTCGTATTTCGATGCCGGGAATGATGGAAACCATTCTCAACATTGGTTTAACTTCCGCTACGATACCAGGTCTTATAGCAAAAAGCGGCAACGAACGATTCGTTTATGATGCCTATAGACGCCTGATTATGATGTACTCCGATGTGGTTATGGAAAAAGCAGCGGGGATAGAGCCGAAGGAAGGCAAAGGCATCCGACAACAGCTCGAGCACGAAATGCAAAAAATGAAGGATGCTAAAGGCGTTAAGTTCGATATGGAGCTCGATGCAAAAGACTTGAAAAGATTGGTTGATGTTTTCAAGAAGAAAGTCAAACAAGTCCTCAAAAAAGATTTTCCGGATGACCCGCAGTCACAACTCTGGGGTGCCGTCTCTGCTGTTTTTAGGTCATGGAACGGCAAGCGGGCTAAGGCATATCGCAGGATAGAAAACATTCCTGGCGACTGGGGAACAGCGGTAAATGTTCAGGCCATGGTCTTCGGCAACATGGGTGACAATAGCGCCACCGGCGTTGCATTTACTCGCGATCCCGCAACCGGCGAAAATAAATTCTACGGCGAGTTTCTTGTAGATGCTCAGGGGGAAGACGTGGTAGCGGGCATTCGGACACCTCAGGCAATCAATAAAGTCTCAAAATCAGTTACCTCGAAGCACCTGCCTTCTCTGGAAGAGCTAATGCCCAAACTTTACAACCAATTAGCTAAGACTCGCACGAAACTGGAAAAGCACTACCGTGATATGCAGGACATTGAATTCACCATTCAGGACGGCAAACTGTATATGCTCCAGACGCGGGTGGGTAAGCGCAACGGCTTAGCTGCGGTGAGAATGGCTGTTGAAATGTGTAAGGAGGGTCTAATCTCTGGAAAAGAAGCTCTGCTGCGGGTAAAGCCGGAACAGCTCGATGAGCTTCTGCATCCGATGCTGGACCCCAAGGCCGAAAGCAAGGCTGACAAGCTTGCCGGCGGCTTGCCTGCCGGGCCTGGTGGTGGAGTCGGCCAGATAGTTTTCACCGCCGATGATGCTGAAGCACAGGCCGAGCAGGGCAAAGATGTCATCCTTGTTCGCGACGAGACCAGCCCGGAAGATGTTCACGGCATGCGCGCCGCCCAGGCAATTCTCACAGCCAAGGGTGGTATGACAAGTCACGCCGCTTTGGTTGCAAGAGGCTGGGGTAAATGCTGCATTGTCGGCTGTGGTGCATTGAATATCAATGCCTCAAAGAAAGTAATGTCCGTGAATGGAAAGAAGCTGGGCGAAGGGGACTGGATTTCTCTAAATGGTACCAAAGGTGTTGTTTACGATGGCAAACTCGGCCTTATACCAACCGACCCTGAAAAGAACGTGCACTATAAAAAATTGATGTCGTGGGCAGACAAACGCCGAAAGTTAGGCATTCGAACAAACGCTGACAATCCGCATGACGCTCAAACAGCCAGAAAATTCGGGGCTGAGGGTATCGGCCTATGCAGGACCGAACACATGTTCTTCGGCCCGGACCGCATCACAGCCATGCGGCAGATGATCCTGGCGGATGATGAGGCGGGTCGCAAAAAAGCCTTAAAAAAGCTGCTTCCGCTACAGAGAAAAGACTTCATCGGCATCTTCAAGGCTATGGCCGGCCTGCCTGTTACGATTCGTACGTTGGACCCGCCTTTGCATGAGTTTTTACCTAACGACCAAGCAAGCCAAAAAGAGATGGCCAAACAGATGGGCGTCACGGTAGAGGCTATCAAGAACAAAGTACAATCATTGCATGAGCTTAATCCCATGTTAGGCCACAGAGGATGCCGTCTGGGCACTACCTATCCTGAAATTACCGCTATGCAGGTGCAGGCGATTATAGAAGCGGCTTGTCAGGTCGCAAAAAAAGGCGTGAAGGTCCATCCGGAAATTATGATTCCGCTAGTGGGGACAAAGGCCGAGCTGGAAAACCAGAGGAAGGTTGCAGTTGAAACTGCTGAAAAGGTCTTACAAAAAAATGGCGTTCGTATCAAGTATCTTGTCGGCACGATGATTGAGATTCCCAGAGCAGCACTTATGGCGGATGAGGTGGCTCAGGTCGCAGAATTCTTCTCGTTTGGAACAAATGATTTGACGCAGATGACCTTCGGCTACAGTCGTGATGACGCCGGCAAATTCCTACCGTACTATCTTGTGGAAAAAATCCTTCCTGCCGATCCATTCCAAACGCTTGATCAAGAAGGAGTGGGTCAATTGGTCGAGATGGGCATCCAGCGTGGAAGGGCTACTCGAAAAGATTTAAAGGTTGGAATCTGCGGTGAGCACGGCGGCGACCCCAAGTCTGTCGAATTTTGTCACCGTGTTGGCATGAATTATGTCTCTTGCTCACCGTTTAGAGTGCCGATTGCAAGATTAGCAGCCGCTCAAGCAGCAGTTAGATAGTCGTTAGTCGTTAGTGAATAGTTAATAGTTTAGCCCCCCAGTTTACTGGGTGGGTTTCATTGTTGTGATATAATTGGTGGGTGGAAAACACCATACCATTAATAAGATTATTGGGGAGAACCGTCAGATAGCCCGGCGGATAGCGGTTAACCGGTAAACAGATGGGTGTAGTAGCACGAGTGCACACCGTGACATTACTGGTGTGCACTCATACACCTAAATTTGTGTGGGTGCTCTACCCTGCATGTACTTTCCTCCATCGGTCTGGGCGGAACCGTCATTGCGAGCGAAGCGCGGCAATCCCTATACGCTTCACGTTTTTTTTGCGTAGCAATCCCACCACTGTCATTCAGAGTCCCGATTTATCAGCACGATGAATCAATCTCTGATTTAGCATTTCAACAATTAATCAAGAAAAAGACCATATACGTAAAGCGCGTACGCTCTGCCGGTGCCGGTGGCAAAGGTTGAGAAGCAACAATTGTCACATCTGGGCTGGGCCAGCCTGTGGATTTTTTCGCGAGTCATAAGATATGCTCAATGGAGCAAAGTCAAGTGTGTTGAAGTAACGTGCAGAAATGTATTATTAACTTATATACCCATTTTCCTATATTATACCATAAAATGCGGAGTTTGTCCAGATAATCTTTGCGAGTTTAGGTTCAATGGCAATTGTCATTGACGGCGATGTGTTTTTGTATAAAATGTTTATTGAAAGGCTGGGGCAGATTACTTGGACTGCCTAAAATTTATAGTGGTGAAAGTAGCTCAGCGGTAGAGCACTGGACTGTGGATCCAGGGGTCGCGGGTTCAAATCCCGTCTTTCACCCTTTTCGTCAATGTTTAGCCGACTCCGGTACGGCGAGCGCAGCCGAGTCGCGGCGGATTGCCCATGGAGAAGGATTGCTGCCTCGATTACCCGAAATGCAATTCCACGATGTCTTTGTCGTGCAAGACGTGGGTCAACTGGACGTTTTGGCCGTCATAGAAGCCGGTGCCCCATATCCGAGCGGACTGTAATTTTTCAGCTAACTGCCGATGGATAGAGACGGCCAAATCCATCACGGTCGAGCCGGCAGACATCGTGAACGGCTCATTCATATCTGCGGGTTTGCCCGGCGGCTTGGCATAAATGCGAATAAGTCCCAACTGGCTAAAAAGAACACTCGGCAGTTTGTCAAGGCCGGTGCCGGTCTGAACTGAGACTTCAAAAAATTCAAACGGGTATTTACACAATTTTACTAATTTTTCAAAGGCGCCGGCAGCGGCGATATCCGACTTTGTACAGATGCAAAAAGCCTTCTTGCCGAGCGCATTACCTTGTTGGTCGAGAGCCAGCGTCTCGGCATCGGTTATCAGATTTCTGGATTCAAGGAAGTCCAGACAGACGCTTAGCTGCTCCTCGGTGTCGGCGGAAAGATTAATGACAATAGCTATCAAGTCACAATGTCGGTACGTCCCTACCTGGCCGGGCGCGATGTAGTCAGCGGTAATAGGCGGCATATCGATCAGTTGAATCTGAATGTCCTCGAACTCAACCATTCCCGGCACCGGCCCACTCGTTGCGAATGGGAAATCCGCCACATTGACCTTCGCGTTTGTTAGAGCCGCGACTATGGAGCTTTTGCCGCAGTTGGGCGTCCCTAAAAGAACAACTTGGCCGGAGCCGGTTCGCGGGACGTAGAAAATATCAATGCGCTTTGCGCGTCCCTTCTGCGTGGCTACTTCTTTGAGCTTACTGAGCTTACGCCGAAGGTCGGCTTTTAAATGGTCGGTGCCCTTGTGCTTGGGCATAACCGCCAGCATACGCTCAAGCGCAAGGATTTTCTCCTCGTTCGTTGAGGCGGTTCTGTACCACTGCTCAGCCTTAAAATATTCCGGTGTCAAATTCGCAGGCATCGTCAAAAAATCAAATATCAAAAATCAAAAATTAAAATGCAAAACTATATGGCAAAATTCAAAGGAAGCGTTTCAGCATTTTATATTTTAACAGGTAATTTTGATATATGGTAGCATCTTGTTTGGTGACCATAACCTATTGTGTCCCTGAGGGTTTTACTTGGCGGTCAAGCATTAACGGGCCGGAAGGTGCTTTCCACACGCGGCAAATCGGCTTGGGTACAGCCGTTGATTTTTCTTTGTGCAGGTTGGAGTCCGACCGGTAAAGAAGCTCACCGGTTTCCTCACTGCGATATTCGTAGAGCAGAACTGTGATGGGCGATTGGGCAGCGGCGCTATTATCCTCCGCTGCCAGAGCATAGAATATGGGCTTTTGAGACTTTGCCCGGGGACTTGTCATCAAGCAGACAGTGCTGCCGGCTGCCGTGCTCAATTGGCCGGCGTATATCGGTATAAGGCCATCGTAGCTCCTATTGGGCGGGATAACAAAGAAAGAGATTGCCTCGACCATTGGCCACTTATTTTGGGCATCAACATCCTCACGCAATAAGTAATCAATTCGGCCGATGGCATCGCGCACTTGATACACAGGTACAGGCAAAGAGAGGCGGGGGTCATCAAGTTTTAGTCGATACATGATTTGATTGTAGTCGTAGCGAGGTGTTGCGTTTGCTGGGTCGCCGGAGAAGCTGTGCGAGTATGTCCCCTCAAAATATATTAACCTGCCCCCATCCTGGTCAAAGTATGGATGGTGCTTGGGGTTGTAGAACGAATACTTGTTATGGGTAACAATTTTTCTGGCATAAGCCCAAGGGCCTACAGGAGTATCGGCCTGTGCGTACCAGACTTCTCCGAGGAAAGAAGGCTCGCCATACTGCTGCACGGCTATCATCACCCACCGCTGGCAAAAGCAATTCCAATAGACCGTCCCAGCATGTGGAGATACTACTTTGCCTGTTTCGATGTCGTACAAAGGTGCAGCCTCCTTTTCTTTACGCAAGGCTTCTATTACAACCTTTTTAGGATATTGTTTACCGGCAACTAAGTCGCGTGTGGCAATCCATCGGAAGCATTTGTCGGTCTTCAGGTCTCGGCTTTCAATATTGTCAGCCAGGCGATCTAAGCTGAGGCTCGTGTATAGCTCGTAAGCATTGGGATCAGTGATGTGCTGCCAATCGGCTTTAACGCGCAACCTAACAGCTAAAGGAAATGGCGTAGCGAAGTAGTAGTACGGCTGGCCATCAACCTCAACGTAAAAAGGATGCCCCACGTCTGGAAAGAGCAAAAGATCCGGACCACCTTTGACCAGCCGCTCAAAACAATCTGTCTTGTCATTGAAGACAACCAGCCCTCTTTCATAAGCCTCGCCAAGGCTCTTCATCCGCGCATACTTTGCTACAAGCCTTTCGTTACCTTGTTTATCGTGAACTGTAAAAAGCCCGTCAAGCCAGACCATTCCAGGCTCCGGTAGCGGGCAAATTCTCTTAGCGAAGCCCCTATCGTCAACAAAATACTCAAGGTCTATTCCGACACTTGGGTCGAGGCCGCCGCGACCAGGCAAAGCGGAGATTGCACCTGACGTAGCAAAATTGCCCAGCGGATATGAGGGTTTGTTTGTATCCCCCCAGAACCAGAAAAGCCGTCCGCGATAGATACACGTTTGGACTGAGTCCTGTCCCATGACCAGGCCGTTCAAGATGGGTTCTTTCAGAGGGACCGGCTGGCCAGTGAGAATACTGTCGCGATAAATGCCTTGGCCTGTTATGCGATAGAGTCGTTCTGCGATGTTGATTCTTTTAATTTTGAGTATGGCACTACCACCGGTTTTGACATGGAGAGTCGTTCCTGCAAAACCAAAGCCATTTTTAGGAAATTCATATCCGTAGCCTTCAACATAGAAAAACACGTTAAGGTCCATGAGTCCCGGCTCATAGAAAGCAACAGTCCCGTTGCTGTCGGTCAAGTGACGGATGTTGTTAATTGTTCGTAGCTCCACCAGCGGCACGCCCCTGCCTGTCTGTTCATCTACGACTTGAACTCTGAAGTATTTGCCACAAGACTCGCCGGCAACACTAATCAGACCCAAATAGCGGGCATTGATAAGCAGGACTGCGAGAACACACATAAGGTGTCGATTGTAAAACTGTTTCAGATGCACCGCATGCCTCCCTCGCTAACTTGTTGTGCGTCTTGCATTATACACTATACGCAATACGATTCAAACTTTTTCTGCAACAATATCACCGACTTGGCTGGTTGAGTATCCCATCCGTCCGGCCTGAAGCGACTTTACTTTATTCGCGGTGACATACATTACAGCTTTTTCCACCGCATCGGCTGCCTTTTCTTCGCCGAGTGTAGCCAGCATCATCTGCGCAGCACATATTGCGGCCAGCGGGTTGATGACGCCTTTACCGGTATATTTGGGGGCGCTACCGCCTATAGGCTCAAACATGCTGACGCCGTCAGGATTGATATTTCCGCCGGCTGCGATACCCATACCGCCCTGCACCATTGCACCAAGGTCGGTAATGATGTCACCGAACATATTGCCGGTGACAATCACATCGAACCACTCCGGATTTTTAACCATCCACATACAGGTCGCATCAACGTGATGATATTCTCTTGCGATGTCAGGATATTCAGCCTTGCCCATTTCGTGAAATGCCCGCTCCCACAGGTCGTAGATATAGGTCAGCACGTTAGTTTTGCCGCATAAAGCGAGTGTGTTTTTGTCGCCTTTGCCGCGTGTTTTTTTTCCGTATTTGCGGGTATATTCAAATGCGTACTTCAGGCAGCGGTCCACCTGAAAGCGGTTATACACCGCCGACTGCACAGCTACCTCGTTTGGCGTTCCTTTCATAGTGAAGCCGCCGGTGCCGGTATAAAGGTCGCCGGTATTCTCGCGGACAACCGTAAAGTCGATATCCTCCGGCCCTTTGTCTTTCAGTGGTGTCTCTACGCCGGGATACAGTTTGACCGGCCTGAGGTTTATATACTGGTCCAGCTCGAAACGAGCCTTTAGGAGTATTCCCTTTTCCAGGATTCCCGGCGGCACATCGGGATGGCCAATAGCGCCGAGCAGGATTGCATCGAATTTGCGCAGCTCTTTGATGGCACTATCCGGCAGGGTCTCACCGGTCCTTTTGAATCTTTCGCCGCCGAAATCAAACTCGGTTAGGTCAACTATGAAATTGAATTTGCTCGCAGCGACTTTTAATACCTTTACCGCTTCAGCCGTCACTTCCGGCCCGGTGCCGTCACCAGGTATTACCGCAATCTTGTAAGTCTTACCCATCTAACCTTTTCCTTTCTCCATCTTCAAACCACGGATTAAATCAGAGTAGAAAATATTTATAACCACGGATTAACGCGGATTTTCACGGATTATTGTTCATATCAATTCTTCACTTCCATTTGCACAACTGCTTGATATGTCTTTCATATTGGCTCCAGCAATTTTCCAGTTTCGTAATGTTCCCTTTCCTTACCCAAGGTTTTTCAAAATGCTCAAATTTATTGCCCCCATAACTTGGCAAGAAATTAGTCCATCCGGTTGGTTCATCGAGTAGATACCGACCTATATATACAGCTATCTTGACAATCCGGCCGTGGCCCTTGTGAATCTTCGCCCGAGAAATCCTTAGGTCTTTCTCAGGGACCTTTCCTCTACTTTCCTCGGTTGCTGAATGAGCAACAATTTTATTAACAAAGTTGACAATCGGTTTGCATTTGTCCAACCATTTATTTAACCGGTCAAACATGCTATTACGAACGGTGTCGTTTGGTTGTCTCTGGGCAGGTTCGACTCCGGCAAGTAAGTCTATATTTTTATGAACATACTCAGAACGTGCACTTTTAACTATCAAATTTGACTTTATCGCTTTCCCGTAATCGTATGGTAATCCAATAGCAAAAAGGATATTTTCTCTTGTTATGAGAGCATTGTTCTCTTTCAGGTCATTTATAAGTCTACGTAATGAGATTACATCTTTTTGTTTTTTCCGCTCTTCATATAACCTTCTAATCGACAAGCTTTGTGTTTTTAGAAAGCTCCGATTAATTAAGTCATGAACTAGCTTATTTAATTCTGGTTTTTCTTGGTTGTCAGTTTTTGTATATTTCCTTGCCTCATATATTACATAAAAGATGGCGTCATCAAATAACATATCTCGAATTTGTGCACAGACCGAATTATCATCCTCTGAGTACCATTTTTCCCACTCTTTAAACTTTTCATTTAGTTTGCACATACGCTTATCCAACAATTAAGTAATCCGTGCAAATCCGTGTTAATCCGTGGTTACATTACTAATCTCTTGTACTTCAATGATTGCTCGCCAAAGTTTATTAACAGCCCAACTTCCAGCCCTGTTGCCTTCAGATAATTCAAAACCTGTGCTTCTTCGACACCTGTGGTAGTTTTTAACGCCTTAAGTTCCACCAACACTTTCCCATCGACGAGGAAATCACAAAAGAAATCCTTGGCTTTTTCTCCTTTATACATTACAGGTATCGCTTTCTGACGTTCGTATGTAACATTACGAAGGTCGAATTCAATTGCCATAGCTGCTTCATAAACACTCTCTAAGAAACCCGGTCCGAGATTTGAATGCACTTCCATAGCCGCACCAATAATCTCTCTTGTCAAATCGGAGTACAATAAATCTGATTCAGCCACTTTTTTATCTTTATTAAAATCCGTGTAAATCCGCGTTAATCCGCGGTTGTTTTTTTTATGTGTTCCAACAGTCCGCCGTCGTTGATTATTTCCAGTGCAAAGTCCGGCAGTGGATTAAATTTAATATCAATACCGGTAGTTTCATTTTTAATCAAGCCAGCTTTGTAATCAATTTTCACTTCGTCGACGTCATTGATTTTTTCAAGTGCATCCGGCGATTCAATGACATAAAAGCCGTTATTGATGGCGTTGCGATAGAAGATTCGGGCAAATGTCTTGGCGATTACAGCCTGTACGCCTGCTCCGCGGATAGCCCAAACAGCGTGCTCTCTGGATGAGCCGCAGCCAAAATCCTCGCCGGCGACAATTACGTCACCTTTCTTAACCTTCTTTACAAACTCTGCATCCAAATCTTCCATACAGTGTTTTGCCAACTCAGCTTCATCATCGGTATTTAAATACCGGGCCGGTATGATTTCATCCGTATTTATATGACCTCGTTTGTAAACGTGTGCTTTAGACATAATCATCCTCACATAATTCAAATCCTAAATCCTAATTTCTAAATTCTAAACAAGCACGAATTTCCAAATATCAAATTATTAAACATCATGGTTAATCATTTTTTCGTCCATACACCAATCGCCTATAACTGGTAGGGTGGGGCTTGCCCCACCAAGACTAAATACATCTTTCTTTTTGGTGGGCGTAAACTCACCCTACGTGATTTTTTCCAGGTCATATTGTTTAGTATTTTGTTTTTTGGTCATTTGAATCCTTCGGCTCCGCTCAGGACAAGTTTGTTTAGAATCCATTCGACTTCGCTCAGGACAGGTTTAGGATTTAGATATTAGGATTTCATCACAAAAACTTACGTGGGTCGGTTATTTCTCCTTCTACCGCGCTTGCTGCGGCTGTAGCTGGACTTGCCAGATAAACTTCGCTTTTCGGATGTCCCATTCGGCCAACAAAGTTGCGATTCGTTGTGCTAACACACTTCTCGCCTTCAGCTAATACGCCCATAAAGCCGCCAAGGCAAGCCCCACAGGTCGGCGCAGAAATTACACAGCCTGCGTCGTAGAATATATCGAACAGGCCTTCGTCTTTAGCCTGTTTCCAAATTGTCGGCGTAGCCGGCACAATTATTGTCCGGATGGCAACCTGTTTTCCCTTGAGAATTTTCGCTGCGATTCGCAGGTCCTCGATTCTGCCGTTAGTGCAACTGCCGATATAGGCCTGGTCCATTTTTTTGCCTGCACATTCAGTGACGGGGACAGCGTTACTCGGTAGATGCGGCAGAGCAACCATTGGCTCTATCTTTGAGCAGTCGAACTCCTCAACCGCTGCGTACTCGGCGTCACTATCCGACTCATAAATGGTATATTCTTTTTTGTCCTTGAGGTGTTCATCGAGATATTTTTTTGTCACCTTATCGAAGCCGATTATGCCGTTTTTCGCACCGGCTTCGATAGCCATATTCGTCATGGTCATTCTCGCCTCCATCGACATACCGCCGAGAGCGGGGCCGACAAACTCCATCGCCTTATATAGCGCACCATCGACGCCAATCCTGCCGATAACGGTAAGAATCACGTCTTTGCTATAAACGCCGGGACCGAGTTTTCCATTAAGCACAAATTTAATCGACTCCGGCACACGAAACCAGAGCTTTCCCGTGGCTATCGCCGCTGCAAGGTCGGTCGAGCCGACTCCTGTGCTAAAGGCGGCGAACGCTCCATACGTACAGGTATGCGAGTCCGGGCCGATGATGACTTCGCCAGGGCGAATATGGCCCTGCTCCGGCAGAAGCGCGTGACACACGCCAGCCCTGCCAATTTTATAATAGTATTTTATCTCGTGATGTCTTGCCCACTCATCGAGACGTTTGTGAAGTTCGGCGCTTTTGATGTCTTTAGCCGGCTGAAAATGGTCGGGCGTGACCACGATTTTTTCTCGGTCGAAGACTTTATCGATGCCCTGTGCTTCGAGCATCGAAACAGCCGCCGGCCCAGTGACATCTATAAAAAGTACAACGTCAAGTTGTGCATCAATAAGCTCCCCCGGCTGGACTTTGTCTTTGCCCGCCGCTTTTGCCATAATCTTTTCAGTAATAGTCATTCCCATAATATTTATCCTAATCTTGTATTGCTTGCCCTCCATATTTATCCGCCTCCGGCGGAGCCCGCAAAGCGTCGGAGGGTCATTACCATAACTTTAACCTTATTACCTGTAACTTTACATTGTTTCCATGCTTTTTCGGTTTTTCTACCTTCTCTGAAGTGACAGATTCACGAATTACACTATTAGTCAGGCAACATCCGCCTAAGATGATAATGTCTGGATTTCCCAAATCAATTTTGATAAAATTTCGTGTGCCGTCTCAGGAGTTGCTTTCGGAGTAGAAGCCTTGGCAGGATTCCTATGCACAATCCAATCGCGATACTTTTTTATGTTCTTAGCATGCCCAATTAGTTGGGGATCTATCCAGCCGTTCTTGAACATATCCAAGATACCATCTATTTTCCAGCGCTCTACAGCATCTCGAAGTGTACCGTAGAATTTTTTGGAAAAAGATGAAGGTTGTTTCTTATTCTGAAGAATTAACATACCTTTTTCCTGTACATAACTGATTATAAAACGCTCAAATACTGCCCACAACAATACAACCACAGAATCCTCGGCTTCACTACGGCTCTTTATAATCTTATTGCTAACATCCTCTTTTGAAGTCCCAATGAAATGAGTGTCCATTAGAAGATACTCATTTTCTATAGCAATCGTCTTCTGGGTAACTTTGAGACAGTCTTTCGTAACTCGATAAGTCTCCAAGATCGGTAACAACGGATCGTCAAATTCCATAATCTGAGACCTCCGATAGTAGATCCATAAAAAGCTCACCATTAATTAAATGTGCTTTACCCCTTGGTTTATCCTCTATCCAGTACCACCCAGGGTTTTCCACCCCCTGGAATAGAATCCTCGAGTTTCTTTCTATCTTTCCGCCATCATCACTAACAACGACGCTGATGCCAGGCCCCGGTGGTTCCAAATATACTAAATGTATTTGATCAAGTCTCCCTATAACATCGACGCGTCCCTCTGCACCGATTATCCATGCACCTACAGGCCGTAATTCTGCAATTTCCTTTCCACTCTTATCTTGGATAGAAAGACTAGGTGCTTGGTAACGCCCAGGAATCTCTTCGTTGATCTCAACATCTTTTTCTTGAGCAACAAGCTTCTCTTTCTTAATCCATTTCTTGACTTCATCATGCAATTCCTTCAACCAAGCAATATACTTCTGCTTTCTAATATCAGCCTTCGTTCCCATAGTTTTCACCTCTGTATTTTACTGAATTATAGTTCTACCTTTACTTTCGGTTCTTCGCCCTTATTTTGCACTGCGGCCATGCGGTTTATTGCATCGACGTAGGCTTTCGCACTGGCTTCGATGATGTCTGTCGAGATGCCTCTGCCGATAAAGATTCTGCCTTCATCTTTGATTCTAACCGTTGCTTCGCCGAGTGCTTCTTTGCCGCCGGTGATAGCTCGGATCGAATAACTTTCGAGCTTCGGTGACAATCCCGTAGCTTCTCTGATCGCCTCGTAAGCTGCATCGACCGGGCCGTCACCACAGGCAGCGGCCTGTTTGACTTCGTCGCCGATTTTCATCTTAACACTTGCCGTCGGTAATGTCCCCGTCCCGGAGGCAACGTGCAGGTACTGCAGGTCATAAATATGTTCAACGACAACACGGATTTCATCATTGATTATCGCTGCTAAATCTTCATCGAAAACCTCTTTTTTCTTGTCGGCTATTTCCAGAAACCGCTGATACGCAAGGTCAATCTCGTCCTTGTTCAGCTTATAGCCGAGCTGCTTGCATCTATCGACGAAGCCGTGCCTGCCGGTATGTCTGCCAAGCACCATGCGTGAGCCGCTCAGGCCAATAGTTTCCGGCGTCATAATCTCGTATGTAGTGCGTTCTTTTAATATGCCATCGACGTGAACACCTGCCTCATGCGCAAAGGCATTGGCACCAACGATGGCCTTATTAGGCTGAATAACAAAGCCGGTCAGGTGCGAAACCAACTGGCTGGTGCGGTGGATTTCCTTCTTGTTGATGTTGGTGCGCAATCGATGTGTACCTTCTTGCGTAAAAAAGTCGGTTCTTGTATGGATGGCCATAACTATTTCTTCGAGCGCCGCATTTCCTGCGCGTTCGCCGAGGCCGTTGACTGTGCACTCGACCTGGCGGGCACCGTTGCGCACGCCGGTCAGCGAATTCGCTACCGCCATGCCGAGGTCGTTGTGACAGTGGGTGCTTATGACACACTTGTCTATTCCGGGGACACCGGACTTAAGCTGTGCGATGAGTCGGCCATACTCGTACGGCAGAACGTAGCCAACGGTATCAGGAATGTTCAATGTGGTTGCGCCGGCTTCGATGACCGCGGTTAAAATCTCGATAAGAAACGGCATCTCGCTTCGGCAGGCATCTTCGGGCGAAAACTCCACATCATCGGTAAAAGTCTTTGCGAATGTGACCGCCTCGACAGCCATTTTCAGCACTTCATCGGGACTTTTTTTCAGCTTATGCTCCATGTGAATCGGCGAAGTTGCGATGAAGGTGTGGATGCGCCTCTTTGCGGCCGATGCGATTGCTTTGCCGGCCGCTTCGATATCCTGCTCATTTGCACGAGCTAAACCTGCTATAACCGGGCCTGTGATATCTTCGGCGACTCGGCGGGTAGCCTCGAACTGAGCCGGCGAAGAAATTGGAAAGCCGGCCTCGATTATATCGACGCCTAAAACAGCGAGCTGATGGCCTATTTCGAGCTTTTCAGTGATCGAAAGTGAAGCGCCCGGCGATTGCTCGCCGTCACGTAACGTCGTATCAAAAATTAATACTTTTTCTTCGGACATCTGTTTTTCTCCAAATATGTACTGATTGGGCTAATTATGCCGCAATCAGGCTAAAATTTCTACGAATACTTGCCCATTCGACTTCGCTCAGGGCAGGCTCTTCGCAGGCACAAGTTTACGAAAAAAATGAGGGATTACAATGGTTTTTATGTGGATGGACTTTTGCGCCTTAACCCGCCGCCACGTCTTGCATCGTAAGACGCGGGGGCAGGCGGCGCAATAGCAGAGCATTTCCTTCGACCTTGCTCAGGACAAGAAGGCCAAAAGTAGCTTTGAATGAATATCGATTTGTACCCATTTTCGTCATTATTTTAATTATACAAAGTAAACAACTCTTCGCAAGCAAAAAATTTCGGACACGGATGGATTTTAGCCACCAAGGCACAAAAGCACAACGAAATATCAGACATAGATTGACACAGACGCCGTCCCGAGCCATTCGGCGGAGTTTATCCTGAATGTATCCGAATGGACTCAGAGCCTATCCCGAACGGAGGTTAGGTATAGACCTCGCAGTGAAGCAATCCCATTCAGATTTGGCATTATAACAATCAAACGCGAGAAAAAGCTTATACGTAAAGCGCGTACGCGCTTTACGTACAAATATTTGAATGCAAAAATGTGATTTATACCAATTGTGATTAATCCTTGCGCCTCATATATTTGAGCTGGCTTGTGTATCCAATATTTATTGGCTCAAAAGAGCCCCGAACCACATCAGATAACCCCGCAAAAGTGCTGTAATTAAGTACAATTGGTATTACACTAACATATAAACATACATCGAAATCTATTAGCAGTTTCTTTTAGCAGAAACTGCTAATGTTTAAAAATCATTCGATTATATTATAGCAATTGTAATTAACAAATGTTGCGATTTGCATCAAGGTCAGCAAGCTATCCCCAAGCCTTCGACAAGCTCAGGCGGGGCGCCGCGCTTGAGGCTGCCATCCATCTGTGCCAAACGCACGAAGCGCAGTAATTTAATGCAGATGGTATTATATATTCAAACTAATCGATTTGTGCCGCCCATTCGGCTACCCCTTCGACTATTCGACACTGCTTAGATCAGGCTATGCTCAGGACAGGTCTCGTGAATGGTGATTATGCTCTGTTGAAAAGAGTTCAGAATGTCATTTCGAGCGAGCCGCAGGCGAATCGAGAAATCTATTTTTGAGCAGATTTCTCCACTTCGCCCCCGTGCTTTCTGCTTGCCCCTGCGTCTTACGACGCAAGGCGGGGCAGCGGGCGAAAGCAGAAATGGGGGCTTCGGTCGAAACGACGGTGAGGCTTTTCAACAGAGCATAGTGATTAGTGATTAGTTCCAGCGAGGAAAATTGAGGACTGCGAAGTCGCGGTGGTATTTTTTAGCCGCTTTATTCCGCTCTGCCTGTGGCGGACTTTCAGTACGGAGGATAAACTCCGGCTTTAGCGGCTTTGATTTCATCGTCGAAATATCCAACGGCTTTGTGCTTGCCATCATGGTGTTTTTCTATCTGCTTAGCCGAGCAGTCCTTTGGTCGGCACTTTAGCTCTTCAGGATTCCGTTAGCATTAAGAATTATCACATATGATTATACTCCTATGTTAGGAGTATCCTGTATTAAAAGCCTACTCTAATCTTTTATTTTATCTCATAAAGAATTAGTATTCTACTTAAGTATTTACGCATATACTTAAATAGTTTTTTAAAAATAAAAGTTTTATTTTTCCTTCATAATATTACGTTCCTGAGGGCATAGATGAAAACACCCTACAGTATCGGGCGGGCCTTGTCCTGTCTTAGTAAGTGCCACATCCATAAAGGCGTGAAAATTTACTTATCGTTTATTCTTAGCAACTTTTCGATCGCTTCGTTTAGGCGAGCTAAGCTTGACTTATTGAGCCAATAGTGTACATATAATCCTTGTTTTTTATCCTTAACAATACCTGCGTCACGAAGGATTCGCAGATGCTGAGAAACCGCTGCAGGTGTTATGCCGAGTTGAGATGCCAGTGCGGTAACGCAAAGCGATCGCCGTTTGAGAAGCTGCACTATGCGCACCCTCGTTTCAACCGACAGTATCTTAAATATCCTTGCTAATCTTTCTGCATCAGTCATTGTTATTTATACTATTTAAGTATATATGCAAATACTTTAATACTATCATAATAAATATCAATTAAAAAACCAAAAATCCCCCCGCAATTGGAGCAAAGGTTGTCCCCCGAATAACCAATTACCAATAACGAATAACCAATTCTTTATGAGCAACCCATCGAATTGCCGCAGTTGTAGCATTTAAAGCAGGTGCCGTTGCGGACCGTGATCGAGCCGCAAACATCACAGGCAGGAGCATCATCGCTGAAATGCTTGAATTGGTCGTTGAACTGCTGCATAACAGCCGTCTCAGATTGCAAGTTATCAGATGTCTCCGTAACGGTCGAGCCTACCAAAACTCCCATTCGATCTGCAGGCTCAATAGGTATGTCCATCGATGTCTCAGACGGCCGATTAATTATCAGCGTTGAAGCTGAAATATCCTGTTTTTCTTTGACAACAGTTTTTGGCTTGGCTTTTGCTTCAGAGATTTTTTTGGCAAGCTCTCTGGTCTTTTCAACCAACTCTTTGGCGGTTGTTATGTTTTTGTCTTTCCGCTCCCTAACGGTCGCGGCTCTGTTGGGGATATTCTCATCCGCATAGCCGGGTATAAACTGACAGCCCAGCCAGCAGAAAATGTAATCTATCAAGCTCTTGGCAAAAGGTATATCCTTGTTCGATGTCATCCCTGACGGCTCAAACCGGGCGTGCCGGAACTTATCCACCAGTGTGATTAGAGGCACGCCGTATTGAAGTGCCAACGATGTACAGGTTCCTATCACATCCATAAGGCCACCGACGGTGCTGCCCTCCTTGGCCATGGTGATGAACAGCTCACCAGGCTGACCATCCTCGTACAGCCCCACCGTCAGGTAGCCTTCGTGCGTAGCGACAGAGAATTTATGCGTTATGCTTTGGCGTGTGTTCGGCAGCCGACGCCTGAAAGGCCGAGCCGGAGCGGGCGCTTCAGTAGCAGCTTTAGCTTGTTTGTGCTTCTTGGTAGAAACAGGCTGCAGCTTCTTGGAGCCATCGCGATAGATGGCTACCGCCTTTAAGCCCAGCTTCCACCCCGCCATATAAGCCGCGATAATATCCTCGGTTGTGCTTTCCTTCGGCATATTGATGGTTTTGCTTATGGCACCGGATATAAAAGGCTGAACCGCCGCCATCATCTTCACGTGCGCCATATAATGAATATACCTTTTGCCGTTACGCGGCTTGAAAGCACAATCAAAGATAGATAAATGGTCCGGATTAAGTTTTTCCGCACCCTCGATGGTCTCGCTATCATCTATATAGTCACAGATTGATTTAATGTCGTTGACGCTGTAGCCGAGCTTCTCAAGAGCCATCGGCACTGTTCTATTGATAAGTTTGAGCATACCGCCGCCAGCCAATAACTTGTACTTAACCAGCGCTATATCCGGCTCAATGCCGGTGGTATCACAATCCATCATAAAGCCGATAGTTCCTGTCGGCGCAAGCACAGTCACCTGAGCATTTCGAAAGCCCATTTTGGAGCCGGCGTCAAAGGCCTCGTCCCAGGCATCTTTGGCGTCGTTACGCAGATCATGCGGGCAATAGGCTTCCGGAATCTCACAAGTATGCTGGCGGTGCATACTGATAATCTTAAGCATCGCCTCGCGGTTCTCGTCAAAGTCCTCAAAAGGCCCTTTTATCGAAGCTATCTCGGCACTTACTGTGTAAGCAGCCCCTGTCATTATTGCGCTGATAGCAGAAGCCATTGCCCTTGCCTGGTCGGAATCGTAGGCAATCGCTTCACTCATAACAAGAGAACCAAGATTGGCGTAACCCAATCCAAGCGGACGGAACAAATGGCTGTTCACGGCAATTAGCTTGTCCGGATAGCTGCCGTTATCCACCAATATCTCCTGGGCGATTATAAAAAGCCGAACCGCTTTTTTAATACTGTTAACGTCGAAGGAGCCATCCTCCTTGCGGAATTTCATAAGATTAAGTGAAGCTAGATTACAGGCTGAATTGTCTATAAACATGTATTCACTACACGGGTTTGAAGCGTTAATCGGCCCAGAGACAGGACAAGTGTGCCAGCGGTGGATAGTACTATGATACTGCAAGCCCGGATCGCCGCAAATCCTTGTACCCTCGGCAATCAGCTCCATAAGCTGGCGAGCCGAATGCTCACCCATCTTTTCACCCGTTGTTACAGCATGAGTGGACCATGTGTCATCTTTTTCTACCGCCTGCATAAACTTATCGGTTACCCGCACAGAAAGATTGGTATTCTGAAATGCCACACTGCCGTATGCTTCAGCATTATGGTCGCCATTGTAGCCAGCCTCAATGAGTGCCCAGGCCTTTTTTTCCTCTTTGGTCTTGCAGGTAATGAATTCTTCGATATCGGGGTGGTCAACCTTTAGCGATTGCATTTTCGCAGCCCTGCGGGTCTTACCGCCTGATTTAATTACCGCTGCTATCTGGTCATAAACCATCATAAAGCTCAAAGGCCCTGATGGCTTTCCACCGCCGGAGAGCTTTTCCTTGCTGCTTCTCAGTGTTGATAGGTCGGTTCCTGTGCCAGAGCCGTGCTTGAAGAGCATCGCTTCACTCGTCGCCAGACGCATTATATCTTCCATCGAGTCCTTAACCGACTGGATAAAACAGGCTGAAGCCTGTGGATATTCATAGCCGTTTTCACACGCAATCGCTTCTTTGCGCTGGGTATCCCAATGGAAATTGTGTTTGCTGCCGGCTACGCCATAGACGTCGAAGAGGCCCACGTTGAACCAGACAGGTGAATTAAACGCTCCGTATTGATTTACACACAACCAGGTTAGCTCGTTGTAGAAAACCTCGGCGTCCTCGTCGGTGTCAAAATAACCATCTCTCTTGCCGCGGTCAGCGATCGTTCTGCAAACACGGTGGACAAGCTGCTTAACGGAATTCTCCCGTTGGCCGGTTTCGATATCACCATAGAAATATTTGCTTGCCACAACCTTCGTTGCCAGCTGGCTCCAGGACACCGGCACTTCAATATTATCCTGCTCGAAGATTACCTGTCCATTATCGCCGGTGATCTTTGCCGAACGCCTCTCCCATTCGAGCTGCTCAAATGGGTGCACACCCGCGGTTGAAAAGAAATGCTCGATCTTCAAACCCCTCGATTCTGGGGATTCTGTGGCGGTTTTCGGTTCGGATTGCTGATTTCTGAAGGGGTTCTCAGGCTCGAAGTTATAAGACATCGATGCGCCTCCCTGCAAAGAAAAGATAACCACAATATATAGAAAAATATAACGGAACAAAACAATATGTTGTTGAGAAAACAAACTATCAACTTACTTATCACCTTAGTTTGTGTAAAGCTAAAAAGTCCAAAATTTTCGCGTATATTCGGAGCCTCTTTTCTTAATCCTTATAGTTACTTAAGCTATGAAGAAAATTTTTTTTTATTGAGGTGACTTATTAAAGTTAGGTTCGACACTTCGACAAAGCTCAGTGCAGGCAAGCTCACTACAGGCCGGTTGCTTGCAACCAGCATCGGGCAATCCAGGCATGTGCCCATACGTATGGATGAATCATATCAAGCGACCAGTTTCCAGAGGGCACCTGCCTGATTTGTTTATCAATTTCACTCTGCAACGGCACTAAAATAGCTCCAAATTCTCCTGCCAAACGATCAACGATATCGATATAACCGCGCAGGCTTTTAAATAACTCGTTTTCAGCATCGCTACAAAACATAAATGGCTCCATTAGCATTAATTGACAATTAAGATGCTGCTTTGCCTGTGAAAGTAACTGTCTGTACGTTAGCTCATATTCGTCCTCATACACCGCTCTCGGCAGCTTCTCTGGTTCGGCATACCGTCTGGCCATATCGTTTATACCGACAAGCACACTCAAAATGTCCGGCTGGGGCTTAATGCAGTCTTTCTCCCATCGGTTCTTCAAATCCCGGACGGTGTTGCCGCTGACACCCGCATTTATAATACTGATATTCAATTGAGGGTACCTCGCCAGAAGTATGTTTGCTACGAAATGCACAAACCCGAAACCGAACGGCCTATAAGCTGACTGATTTCTATCGGCATCGGTTATGCTGTCGCCGATAAAGACGATAGTCTGATTAGGCTTCAGCTCAATTTTAGATTGCATATCCGGCGCTCTATTAACAGATATTACATTTGGGAATGCAGATTTTATCGTTTTCGGTTCGTCTGACAAGTTATTTTTGTTAAGCCGATTATAGAGGGTGCGTGTCAAGATTGTTGGTAGAATCTACAGAAAGAAACGTCTGTCATTTCGACCGTAGGCCCACTATGAGTGGGCCGAAGTGGAGAAATCTGCTTTG
>Ga0315549_1001188_pt1 | contig 27753 bp, 23 predicted proteins | sample SalMarSW160200MG_FD_203101 | JGI IMG/M metagenome (GOLD analysis project Ga0315549, IMG submission 203101) | Salt marsh sediment microbial communities from the Plum Island Ecosystem LTER, Massachusetts, United States - Salt Marsh Sediment SW1601-200 ... | reverse complement strand
TGCTCGAATCCGCCTTAAAGGCCTGCCCCATTGCCCGGCTCGAAGTTTGCTCACTTGCACAGTTCGATGCTATGGATAATTCGGTTATGGGTGTTGAACAGCCGTTCGATGTCATTGTTCTTGATAATTGTCTTCCTGCTCAGCTACCCAAATGTCGCTATTTGATTTTCGGTCAACCACCGGAGGGGATTGATGTTTCCATGCCCGGTCAGCTCGAAAACCAGGTCATGGTGGACTGGAGACCGAAGCATTCCATATTAAAATATGTGAAACTTGATAACATCTACGCGGCAAAATGTTTTCAATTGAATTTACCCCGTGACGCCGAAGTCCTTGCAGAGTTTAACGAGACGCCTGCTTTGGCTTTAGTCAGAAGAAACGGCAGTGTGTTTTTATTGGTTGGTTTTGATGTTCTCGAAACAAACTGGCCGTTTGAACCGAGCTTTGTTTTATTTTGCTATAATGCAACGAACTTCCTTGGCCTGCAGACCGGACAGAACCGACAGATCAATCTGCGGGTCGGTGATCCCATTATTGTTGAAGGTCTCAATCCCGATATTACGGCTAAGATCAATGGTCCGGGCTTAGCCGGTATGGAAGTTAAACCCAATTCGGCAGGTATTATTCGTTTTGTCAATACATCAGAAGTCGGCGTTTATAGCTTAAATGTGCCGGATCAGCCTCTGAGATTTTTCGCCGTCAATCTGCTTAATGAGCAGGAAAGCAATATCCGGCCGGTCCGGGAACTTGTACTATCGGGACAAAACATTTCAGCTCAGGAAAGTAACATCAGCCGGGCAAATCTTCCTTTATGGCCGTATCTTGTTTGTTTTGCTTTAATACTTGCCTTTTTGGAGTGGCTGATATATACTTACAAAGTACAGATTTAAGACATAAGTTGAATATACAGCGAGGTTTACATATGTTACGTTTTCGAAAGTTTTTCTGGATTGTTCTGGCTTTATGTTCCTTAGTCTGGGCCTCAGATGAAGATTTATTTAATGTAGATTTCTTTTGCGGTTGGGGTGGTTACTATCGACCAATGGAATGGACCCCAATGGAAATTGGAATCGACAGCGACATGACGGAACCATTCGCAGGCTCTATAAACATCTCAACCCAACAGGATGGATTAAATACCTTGAACATTGTCAATGAGTTCGTCCTCACACCGAACATACCACAGTATATGCCGCTGGTGACGAAGCTGGTATTTGCAGCACAACAATGCAGTGTTAGAATAAGAAACGAACGCGGTCGAACGCAATGGAATCATGACTTCGAGCTTTGGGACTTTTCTCCAAATAATCGCCTGATAACAGCAGTCACTGAGAATGACATATTAATAGGGCTTGTAGGGCGTCCCGGATTCGGACTCGTACTTTTGCCTCAACAATCCGAATGTATTATGAACACCGGTGGAGGAAAGGTCTATATCGGGGATAAATTACCACAAATGGTTCCCTGGGACTGGACCGGATTTGTCAGTCTTGATCTGCTCATCCTCTATAATCCCCAATGGGACCTTCTTAATGAGCACCAGCTAAATGCAATCGCCCAATGGATATCAAACGGCGGCAGGCTGCTGCTGGTTTTGGGCAGCCGGCCTTTAACCGGAGATAATCCCATTGCGCGAATGCTTCCCTTCGAATTGCAGGAAGCAAAACAAATCGAAGTTCCGCGGGAAACTCTCGAAAAATTGAAACTTTTACATAATTCACCTGAAACGGTAACATGTCGGCCCTTAAAACCGAAACCTAACGCGGAACTTTACGAAAACCACACTGATAACATCGGTGAATGTCTGTTTGGAACCGGATATTACGGTTTCGGTCGTGTGGGTGTTTTGGCATTCGAGCCTTCAACGATGACTAATGCACAGATAGCAAATTCCACACAGTTTTGGGTATCCGCTATCAGAACGGTTATGGAAAATTATTACTCCTCGGGTAATTTATTCCGGTCCCAACGGTCTTCGGCAAATCGACCCTTTCGAAGCATTAGATTGGTTAGTGAAGCTGAAAAAAATCCGAACCGACAAAACCGTAACCGTACAAATCGATATGAAGTCGGCTTAGCTTATGGTGCGAATAATGCTGTTATGGATCATCTCTACAATATTTCTGAAATGCGTCCCTTAAGTATATGGTGGGTAATACTGTTGCTTGGTACTTTAGCCGTCTTGCTGGGACCTGTGGATTATAAAATACTCAAACGTCTGGATCGCCTGCCGCTGACGTGGCTGACCTGCACCTTTTGGATCATTTTGTTTTCCGTCGGTGCATATTATGGAGTAAGGGCTTTGCGAGGCGGAAAGCTACAGATGAGAGTTGTCTCGGTTCTTGACGGTATTGAGAACAATGACCGCGCATGGTCGACAAACTACTGCGGTTTGTTTGCCTCACGTAGTGATGACTATCAGATCGAAGGTCTTAGGAACAATCAATGGTGGTCGGGAATTGCTCCCACCGAGGCCTCTATCTGGGAATATAACCAGAATGTTGCACGAAGGAATATTTATTGCATGCAGCATGACGGCGGGAATCTGCCATATTCTTTACCTGTCAATATATGGACCATGCAATGTCTGCTTAACGAATCGATGATCGAGCAATTACCCTTTAAAGCCGAGGTTCAAAATAATGGAGACGAAATTGTCGTCAATATTATAAATGAATCCGACAGCCGGATTATGCAGGGCTATGTTATGCTCGATCGCGGTCGGGGAGTATTGTTCAGACGAGTACCGCCAAACAGCAGCAGGCAGTTTACAGATCGCGCACACCGTTTGAGGATTTGGGAGGGTCTCGACATAAACCGTTATCGTCAATTCTCCCGTCGCGGTGATAATTCAGTTCGCTTTAAAGACGAGGATGCTTTTTTTGCTCAGGGATGTTTGCAGCGTACCAGGGCAATTGAAGACTATCTTGCCAGGGGAGCCGCAGTTGTTTGTGTCCTGTATGAACAGGCTCCAACGACATTTAAAATTAAAGACCGTTCTTGTGATTACAGTCACATACAATTAGCGAGACTCGTTGTTTTTCCGAAGGTTCCCAGTGAAAATGTTACTCCTTAGGAACCCGCACTAAATAGAAAAGGAAACAGGATATGATCGAAACCAAAAATCTCACGAAAAACTACGGCAGCCTTACTGCTCTTAACGATCTGAATTTAAAAATTCAACAGGGTGACATATTCGGTTTCATCGGCCCCAACGGAGCCGGCAAAACTACAACAATGCGTATCCTTGTCACCCTTTTGGAACCGACTCGTGGTACGGCATTTATCAACGGCCTCAACGTCTTAAAAGACGGAAAGAAAGTCCGCCGAATGGTGGGATATATGCCGGATTTTATGGGTGTTTATGATGACCTGAAAGTTTTCGAGTATCTTGAGTTCTTCGCAGCGGCATTCGGAATCGAACGGCAAAAACGCAAATCCATCGTCGAAGGCGTTCTTGAATTGACCGACCTGCAGTCCAAGCAGGCCGCTACGGTTGACAGCCTCTCCCGCGGTATGCAGCAGCGGCTGGGCCTGGCACGGGTTCTCATTCATGATCCTCAGGTACTTATTCTGGATGAGCCTGCAAGCGGTCTTGACCCGCGAGCCAGAATTGAAATAAGGGAGCTGCTGCGTGAACTAAAACGCATGGGTAAGACCATTATGATCTCCAGTCATATTCTCAGCGAGCTTGAAGAGATTTGCGACCACATTGGCATTATCGAGCATGGCCAGCTTGTTTTCAGCGGCACCATGGAAGATATTCGCCCACGTCTGGGTATCCACAGTAAAGTGCGTGTCAAAGTGGCGAATAACCAGGATAAAGCTGTTGAGCTATTGTCCGCTCTGCCTCAAATACATCAGGTACAGGCGGTGGGAGATTATATTTTGGTGACATTTAACGAGGGAAGCGAAGGTGACGGTATTATAGCCCGAACCCTTGTCAAAGCAAAGTTAGATGTTATCGCCATTCAACCCGAAAAGCTAAAACTTGACGATGCATTCCTGCAGTTAACTAAAGGTATTGTACATTAATCACAAAAACAGACCCGGAGATAATTGCCTGAGATACTATGACGGTATCAATGAATATTTTTACTGAATTGCTTAATCCCGCCCGACTGTTCGGGCCTATCTTCGATAAGGAACTGCGTGTCTCCAGTCGGAGGCGCAGAAATTACGTACTTCGTTCCGGCTTTTGCTTGGCCTTAATTATATTTATTTTATCGATGTGGTTTTCAACCATCGGCATAAGAGGCTCCGGCTCATTGTTGTACCAGGTTTCGAGATACTCACAAGTTAGCCGAGCCGTGATTATCTCCTTCCTCTGGTACCAATTTATCGCCGTTCAGCTTATCGCTATGATTATGCTCAGCTCGTCCATCAGTGATGAAATCCGAACCGGGACCTTGAGCGTGCTTATGACGACGCCCATCAATAGTTTTCAAATCGTCATTGGTAAACTCTTAAGCAAGCTGTTACAGCTTATTTTATTATTGGCGATTAGCCTGCCGGTTTTAGCGATTATTCGTGTCTTTGGAGGTATCCCGTGGGATTATATTGTCTCAAGCATTTTTATTACTATGACTGCCACCATTTTAGTGGGAGCTTTAAGTCTTTTTTTTTCAACAATTTACCGTCATACCTTTAGTGTTATCATAGTAATTATTGTGGGATATGTATTGTTTTTCGGAGTTTTATCCGGTATTTTTATCTTATTAGCAGCCGCCGGAATATTTAACCAACAAGCGAGTCAATCCATAATCGCTCTGTTCAATCCATTCTGGGCGATGACTACTCTTACACAAGAAGCTTACACAGCTTCCACGGGTATATTTAACTGTCAACTGCATTGCCTGATAATGTTAGCTGCCGCAGCTTTCGTATTAGCTGTATCAGCGTGGAAGATAAGAAAATCATGCTTAACCGAGGCGTTTTGGAGACATACAAAGCTTAAATCTAATAAAGCATCGAAAATTAATGGCAACATCGAAATTATAAATTCTCATGCTTCAAGCGGATCGTTTAAGCATATCACGGGAGCACCCATCGTTTGGAAAGAAATGTACAGCGGTTTTTGGGGTACCGGCAAAACGGATCGAGCAATTACGGTTCTGCTGGTCGTTATTTTTTGCCTAATCGCTGTTTTATATTTGTTCTCCACTTTTAACAGGAGAATCCGCATATTTCCTTCTTATCTGATGTCGGGCATATATTTGATTGTGATGATTCGCCTGGCCATAGCAACGGCAGGCGGCATTGCCGGTGAAAAGGAATCCCGGACCCTGCCTGTTTTACTTGTGACCCCCTTAGAGAATGGGGAGATTATTCATGGCAAGATTATTGCTACGTTATGGAGAAATGGACCTCTGTTAGTATTATACTTTTTACTATTTCACGTTTTCTTTTATGGGATTAATAATTTAAGATTCATACAGGTATTGATTTACATTATTATCGCAATGGTCGGAATCGTTAGTTCGGTAGTTTTTATCATTGGAAGCGGTTCATACTTCGGCGTTCGTTTCAAAACGGCAACGACGGCGATTGCTGCAACGCTCGGCTCTTATCTGGTTCTTAAATTTCTTTTTGGTGGAGTGTTCAATCTTCTCAGATTTCTTGTTTATATCAGATTTGTACGAAGCCATATAGGCATAATGGCTTCGTCTTTACTTATCTCAGTTTTACCGACGCTTGCTATAGGCATGCTCGGTATATTTCTGGAGCGTCAGGCTGTCCGCCGGTTAAGGCGGAATATCTTTTGATTATTGTTTATGAATATAACTTCGATTTCGATAAATCCTGTTTCACAAATTATCAACCTCTCCTGGCTGACAGGCCCTATTTTCAACAAAGAATTACGTGTCTCCAGCCGGCGGAAAAGGTATTATTTTCTTCGCTCCGGTTATGTCGCGCTTTTAAGCTTTTTCGTACTTTTCGTTTGGTACTCCACTATCGGGATTCAGAGCTCCGGCACAAATCTATATCAGGTTTCAAGGTTTTCACAACTCGGCAGGAGTGTAATTGTTTCCTTTGTCTGGTTTCAATTTATTGTCGCTCAGCTTACCGCTATCGTTATGTTAAGCTCATCCATCAGTGACGAAATTTATACCGGCACATTAAATGTGTTAATGACTACTCCGGTCAACAGCTTCCAAATCGTAATTGGCAAACTTCTCAGCAAGCTGCTGCAATCGATGTTATTACTCGCTATAAGCTTACCTTTCTTAACGGTTATTCGAATCTTCGGTGGTGTACCCTGGGATTATGTTGTTTCAAGTCTGTGTATTACAGCCACCGCCGTCTTTTTTGCTGCCGCTTTAAGTCTTTTTTTATCAATATGTTATCGTCATGCCTATAGTGTTATTCTGGTTGTTGTTATCGGATATATGCTGTTTTTTGGAGCCTTACCCGGCTTTGTTGTATGGTTAGCGGTCAAAGGTGTGATAACCCAACAGACTACTCACTCAATAATCGCTCTGGTAAATCCCTTTTGGACTTTGGCTGCTGTAACGCAAAAGCTCTCAACACCATCAGTTAAAATTTTTAGCTGGCCGATGCATTGTCTGATTATGTCGGCCATTACAGCCGTTCTATTAGTCGTGTCAGTGTTGAAAGTCCGACATGCAGCCCTCAGTGAAGCGTTCGGGGGGAACAGAATGTTACGATCAAAAAATAAAAAAAGTGACATAAATACTTCACAGCCTCAAACTTTAACTGGTCCTGTTAAACGGGTCACAGGCGCACCAGTTTTTTGGAAAGAAAGGTACAAAGGATTCTTCGGCCGGAGCAAAACCGATGCTGCGATAACAATTTTACTATTTGTTATGGCCATTTTAGCAGGTGTCTTATTTTTATTTTCCGCCCATAACAATATGTTCATTATATTTCCATATTATCTTTTGTCCGGTGTTTATTTGATTGTTATGATTCGCCTCGCTATTTTTATCGCAGGCAGTATTGCCGGTGAAAAAGAATCTCGTACCTGGCCTATACTTCTTACGACACCACTCGAAGACAAGGATATTATCCTTGGCAAAGTAGTTGCCGCAATATGGAGAAATATACCGTTTCTGGTTCTTTATATGTTACTGCTCGGTATTTTCTACTTTTGTGTCAATTTGCAAAGGTTTTCACTGGGACAGATATTGATTAGTCTTCTTATCGCAGCAGCCAGTATTATTGGTTCGGTATTGTTTCTTATCGGTAATGGTTTATACTTTAGCGTACGTTTCAGGACAACAACATCTGCCATTGCCGCTACACTTGGTTCGTATTTTGTGATTAGATACCTTTTATGCGGCATTTTCAATCCTTTTCGAATTATGCTCATACGGACTATAATGCGTAGCCGTACGAGTCACATTATTTTGTCTTTAGCCGTTTCTATTATTCCGACACTTCTGGTCGGTGGAATCGGCATAATTCTGACGTGGCGTGCAATGCATCGGTTGAGGCGTAACATCTTTTAAATCTTTATTATTAATAATGCATCTTATATCGGCAAATTCTGTTTCAGCTTTCTTTAGATTTTCCTAGCTGACCGGGCCGTTATTCGATAAAGAGCTTCGCGTTTCCAGCCGACGCAAAAGAAATTATGTCCTGCGGTTCGCCTATATGATTTTTTTAATCCTGTTTGTTGTAATAACCTGGCTCAGTGTGGTTAAATTTCAGGGGACCACAACTTTTCAAAAATCACGAATGTCCGCAGCCGGTAAGAATATCATTACAACTATTGTCTTATTCCAGTTCATTGCAACACAGTTAATAGCAGTTATAACGCTGAGTAATTCCATCAGTGATGAAATCTACCATCGTACTTTAGGGGTTCTTATGACCACCCCCATCAACAGCTTCCAGATTGTTATGGGAAAGCTCTTCAGCAAGCTGTTGCAGATTATCCTTTTGTTGGCTATCAGTGTGCCTCTTTTAGCCATTGTCCGAATCTTCGGTGGTGTTCCACTTGATTATATCTTTTCCAGCCTGTGTATAACTTTGACTGCGGTGATTTTTGCCGGTGCGCTCAGCCTGAATTTTTCAATCAGTAACCGACGTACTTATGTTGTTATCATAAAGACAATAGTGACTCTCGGTGTTCTTTATATCTTTATCCCGGCGATGGTCGGTGTCCTTCTGCGTCCTCGATGGTTATATATTCCAGCATTCAGGAGTGCGGTCGGTCAATTTCCTGTTTTAATCGCTTTGCTTCACTTCAATCCTTTCGGAGCTATGTCCCTTAACACGGCGAAAATGCTTTCACCGACATCGGGGGTCCCTTTCTTTTCCTGGCCGCTTCATTGCGGGATTATGCTCGTCGCCTCAGCCGTTCTTATCGCCCGCTCCGTAAAGGTTGTGCGCAAGGTGGCACTGCGACAAGCTACGGGTTCTGTTGAGCTTGTCGCAAGATTCAGGTTAAAGCGAAAAAAAGGCCGAACTTCCCCCACAACCGATAGGCAAAGCGAATCCACCGGTACTATCAGAGAAGTCAATGGTTCGCCCGTACTCTGGAAAGAGCTAAGGGCTCCGATGATTCAGGGAGATAATGGCAGGAACAGTCTTATCGGTCTTGTATTTGCCGTTGTTGCCCTTTTGATTACGTATGCCGTGTTCGCTAAACATAGATATCTCGACGAAGACTTCTCTCATGCCATGTACGCTTTGATGTTCGTAACGATAGGCTCAATTTTCCATATAATACTCTCATCAACTTGTATCACCTCCGAAAAAGAATCGAGCAGTTGGCCGATTTTGTTAGCTACATCAATGGATGACTGGCACATCGTTGTTGGAAAAGCCGCCGGTGTATTATATAAATGTCTGCCTGTCTGGCTTCTTTTCGCCGGTCATGTTTTGATATTCGTTCTAATAAGGTATATTCATCCCGTTGCCGTATTTCATTTGTTTATATTTGTTTTAGGACTGACGACATTTCTCACAGGTCTTGGCCTGTACTGCAGCGCCCTTTTTAAGCGTACGACATGGGCGGTCGTCGGTAATTTTGCTTTCATACTGTTTTTGTGGGCGTTAATTCCTGTAGTTCTTGGAATGATAGCCGGTATTACCCGCAAAACCGATGTTTTTGAAACATATATCTCGGCCAATCCACTATTCCAATCATCGGTGATAATGTACGGTGCCGCCGGAGTATCCAATGCTCATACATCATTATCCTCTCTCGTATATAGCTGGCCGATTAGCGCCCGTAACGAATCTGTTTTTTCAACAACGGGGATTCTGCTGGCTTATATGTTGATTTATATACTTGGAGGTCTTTTTTTTACCTGGCGGTCAAAATGCCGATTTCGGCATAATATCTTTTAAGTGATACCTTATATGAATGCGCCTGCTTATATAATCAATTTATTCACCAAAATTCTGAGTCTGTCCTGGCTGACAGGTGCCATCTTTGATAAAGAGTTGAGGGTCGCCAGCCGACGGCGCAGAAGTTATGTCCTTCGCTTTGCTTACGTTATCCTGATGACCACGATTTTAACAATGGTTTGGCTTGGGGTAGTGGAATATAGCGGCTCTTCCCTTCAAAGAACTTCCCGAATGTTCGTTGCCGGACAGGCTATAATTATATTCATAGTCTGGTTCCAGTTTTGCTCCTGTCAGATTGTCGCCGGTGTCATGCTCAGTACATCCATCAGTGATGAAATTTATCATAAAACACTCGGATTGTTAATGACAACACCGATTAACAACTTCCAGATTGTCATGGGAAAACTCCTTAGCAAATTATTGCAGTTGATATTGTTAGTGGCGATTAGTCTGCCTTTACTTGCCATAGTCCGCATCTTTGGCGGCGTACCATGGGATTATGTTATCTCAAGCCTTTGTATCACGTTTACCACGGTTCTTTTCGTCGGTTCGCTCAGTATGTTTTATTCGATATTTTGCCGGAAAGCTTACGTGGTTATTATTTTTACCATTCTGACATTAGGTGTACTTTTTCTTTTACTGCCTTTTTTAACTGCCTGGATTTGGTATATTATCACCGATAACTGGCCTGGAAGAACTTTTGCAGGAGTCATTTTTCTTCCAAATCCCTATTTTAATCTTTTATTCAAGACCTTAATGCTAATAGAACCGCGTGCTGTGGGAGGTGCACCAAGGGTATTTTGGCCTATACATTGTGGTGTAATGTTGGCCGCTTCATTAGTTATTTTACTGCTTTCTATAATCATTGTTCGTAAAGTGGCCTTGCGTCAGGCCACAGGACAGCTTATTATTTCTTCCAGAAAAAACCGTAATCGTCAAAAGTCCTCTACAATATCCGCCAATAAACGGGATTTTATTTCAACCATCAGAGACGTAAAAGGCCCTCCTGTTCTCTGGAAGGAGCTGAGACTTCCGGTATTGGGACGGCACAAGATCATTAACTTAATATGTATAATTCTCGGTGTCGGCCTGCTGCTTCTTACTTATTTGTTGTGTGCGAGGGAAAATAACCTCGGTGATGAAGAAGTTCACATATTCTATGCTATTATTTTTGTAAGTTTGGGAATGTTGCTGACAATCGTTATTCCTGCAACCAATATCACAACCGAAAAAGAGTCCCGTTCATGGCCCTTGCTTTTGGCTACGACACTGAATGACTGGGATATATTAATCGGTAAATTTCTCGGCAATATTCGCCGCTTACTGCCTGTTTGGCTCCTGCTGTTCGGCCATTTAATAATATTTTGTCTGTTGGGCTATATTCATCCGGTTGCAATTATCCAGATGGGCATTCTGGTAACCTGGATTGTGATATTTCTTTCCTGTACCGGTATATATTTCAGCTCTCGCTTTAAGCGTACGACGACGGCGGTTGTGATGAATTTCGTGCTTGCAGCAACTATTTGGGCATTAGTCCCAATACTTCTTTTTATTATTGCCGAATTTGCACATGGCAGCGATGATTTCGCCGAAGCTTATATGGACACAAATCCCCTGATCCATACTGTTGTCATCATGGAAGCTACTGCTGATGAAGGACATGTAAGAATAGGGAATTACCACTGGGTCGGTCCGGGAAGATCTGATTTTTTTGAATCGATGGGCTGGATATTGGTTTGCATGTCGGGTTATATATTTATAGGTATAATCTTCGCATGGCGGGCTAAATGTCGATTCAGAAAAAATGTTTTTTAACTGCTATAATATATACAATAAGATACTGATTGTATTGGAAAATATCATCTTAAACATACAAAGGATATCAGCTTGAAGGTTTTGGGCCTTATAAGCGGTTGTTGACATCAGGGCTTATGTCCCGTAAAATCCTGATATTATAGTAATTCTGAAAGGAAACCGAAAATGCGATTAAAAGGTGTCGTGCTTGCCGGAGGTACGGGTTCGAGGCTGATGCCGTTGACCAAGGTTACAAATAAGCATCTGCTGCCTGTAGGGCAAAAACCGATGATTTTTTATCCTATTGAGAAACTCACCTCGATAGGCATCGAGGAAATCCTGATTGTAACGGGCGTTGACCATATGGGAGATGTTGTCAACCTGCTGGGTTCGGGGAAAAACTTCCGCTGCAGGTTTACATATAAAGTCCAGGACCAAGCCGGCGGAATCGCGCAAGCCCTGGCATTAGCCGAGAATTTCGCGGATAACCAGCCTATGGTTGTTATCCTCGGTGATAATATCTTCCAAAACAGCCTAAAAAGTTATGCCGATAAATTCATAGCTCAGAAAAACGGTGCGAGAATATTGCTCAAGCAGGTAGCTAATCCTCAACGTTTCGGTGTTGCCGAAATAATCGACGGCAAGATTGTCGGTATCCAGGAAAAACCTGAAGAGCCGAAGAGCGATAATGCCGTAACCGGCATATATTTTTACGATGATTCGGTTTTCGATATAATACGCACACTCAAACCATCGGCCCGCGGCGAATATGAAATTACTCATGTCAATGATGCATACATCGCCAGGGAGCAACTGGAATATGATATTCTCGATGGGTGGTGGACGGATGCGGGTACATTCGAATCGCTAAACAGGGCCAATGAATTGGTAGCCAAAGAGCCGCCTCAATAGCAGGGTATGGTATTTAATTCTCCGACAAAAAAGTATGAAAGTTATAGAAACGAAAGTGCCGGGAGTGCTGATATTTGAGCCGGATGTTTTTTCCGACGAGCGAGGTTTCTTTCTGGAGACCTGGCGAAGCACGCATTATGAGAACGCCGGTGTTAAAGGTCCTTTCGTCCAGGACAACGTTTCATTCTCTAAAAAGGGCGTTTTAAGAGGCTTGCATTACCAATACCCACAATCACAGGGCAAATTAGTCCAGGTCTTATCCGGCAGTGTCACAGATGTCGCTGTGGATATTCGAGTAGGTTCTCCCACTTTTGGTCGGTGGATCAGTGAAGTAATTTCAGATGTAAACCATAAGCAGGTATATATTCCTCCGGGTTTTGCTCACGGATATTGTGTTACCAGTGAGACGGCATTATTTTTATATAAATGTACGGATTTTTATAACCCCACAACAGAAAACGGCATTATTTGGAATGACCCTGAGTTGCATATCAACTGGCCTGTCAAGGAGCCTGTTCTTTCGCCTAAAGATGCAAAATATCCAAAACTTAAAGATATTGCACCGGAAAAATTACCGCGTTTCGGAGAATTTTGATGACATCATATGACGACAGCTTTTTCATTTTGGGCGGTAAAGGAATGCTCGGCTCGGACCTTGCGAAAACCTGTGAACAGGAGGGATTTGACGCAAGAATTTTCGATTTACCTGAATTTGACATAATAGATTATCGGCAATTTGAAAAAAAGCTCGAAACAGCGGATATAATTATTAATTGCGCCGCTTATACTGATGTCGATGGCGCTGAAAGTAATCCTGATTTAGCATATAAAGTCAACGCAGAAGCAGTAGGGCAGCTTGGTATTTTTGCACGTGAGCACAATAAATGGATTTTACACATTAGTACCGATTTCGTTTTCAGCGGCGAATTAGACAGACCTTATATCGAGACTGATCCGCCAAATCCCATTAACACTTACGGTAAAACAAAGCTAGCGGGTGAACAACTCCTTGCCAAAAGCGGCTGCAAACACTGTATATTACGTATAGAATGGACTTATGGCTCTGCCGGTGATAACTTCGTGACAAAACTTATTGAACGTGCGAAATCCGGTGACACGCTTAAAGTTGTTGACGATCAAATCGGTTCGCCCACGGCTACAGCCGAAGTTGCCAAAGCAATTTGCACCTTGCTAAATCATAAGCCGCAGGGTGTATTTCATTTTGCAAGTTCCGGCTATGCCAGTCGATTCGAGACGGCAAGGTTTATTTTTGACAAGCTATCAATGGATGTTGATCTTTTACCATGTAAAACAAGCGACTATTTAAGTACAGCGGCAAGACCACTGAACAGCCGATTCAACTGCAGTAAAATAACAACTTTACTCGACAGTCCAATAGAACACTGGCAGAGGCCGTTAGAGCAATTTTTGAGGAATATATGAAAAATATCCTGGTCACAGGCGGAGCAGGTTTCATCGGAAGCAATTTTGTACGGATGGTGCTTTCCGAACACAGGGATTGTTTTGTAGTCAATCTTGACAAGCTGACTTACGCCGGTAATCTTGAGAACCTTAACGAATTCATGGAACACCCGAATCATAAATTCATAAAAGGCGACATTTGCGACGGCGATTTAATCGAGAAAATAGTAAACCAATACGAGATAAATGTAATTGTAAATTTCGCCGCTGAAAGTCACGTTGATCGTTCAATAAATGAACCGAAGATTTTCATAAAAACCAATATAACCGGCACCTTAACATTACTCGAGGTGGCCCGTGACAAAAAGCTGGAACGTTTTATTCAAATTTCGACCGATGAAGTGTACGGTTCCCTCGGTCCGAAAGGTAAATTCACCGAGCAGACACCCTTGAGTCCCAATTCCCCGTACTCAGCCAGCAAGGCGGCCGCCGACCATTTAGTCGGAGCATTCGGTCATACGTGGGGCGTAAAATATAATATTACCAGGTGCTCAAATAATTACGGCCAATACCAGTTTCCCGAGAAGATGATACCGCTGATGATTAATAATGCCCTCAACAATAAGGAGCTTCCTGTTTACGGTGACGGGCTTTATGTGCGGGATTGGCTGTACGTATATGACCACTGCACGGCTGTTTGGGAAGTTCTGCAGAAAGCCCCTCCCGGCGAGATTTACAATATCGGCGGCTGCAACGAAAAGACTAATATGGAGGTTATTAACTTAATCCTCAATCGCCTGGGCAAGCCAAAATCACTGATAAAACATGTTACCGACAGGCCGGGTCACGATAGGAGATACGCTATAGATGCAAGTAAAATAATAAATGAACTCGGATGGCAGCCGTCGGTAAACTTCGAGGAGGGAATAAATAAAACCATCGACTGGTATCTTCAAAACACCCAATGGCTCGATAATGTAGTCTCAGGCGATTACCAGAAGTATTACGAATCAATGTACGGAAACCGCTAAACAGCCGTCTCAATAACATCCCTATCCAAAGATTCGTCTTCCATCAATTCCTTTATAAGGGGTAAATTAAAAAAGCGGCGAAGCTTTCGCTCGGATTTTCTTTGGGCATGTCGGTGATGCAAACGTCTCTGCTCCGGTCGCAGTCCCGCCGTTGCATGGGCAAGATGTACCATATATTTCATCATCTCGGCCGTATCGATAACCACTGCATGGTAACCGTTTTCCTTGAGTTGATAATACATCTGCTCGGCCGAGGTGTAATCTATCCAGCGTCCCTGGGCGTAGAATCTCAAATCCAATCGCCTGATAGGCTCTGAGCGATATATGGCACAATAATCTCGCGGACACAATTCCCGTTTTAGCTGTCGTGCTTTTTGATCGCCAAGCAAATTTCGACGCAGCCATAGTTTGGCTTTTTTTGTGTCCGTCATCTTTCTCGTAAATTCGTATATCGGATTCCGCAATTCAAGTTTCCAGGCGCCGACAACAGCACATTTAGGATCATCTTTCATGGGCAGGATTAAACGTTCCAGCCACCCCGGACGTTTAATCAGGGTATCTGTGTGCATAATGACGAAATATTCGCCGCGGCTATGCACAAAGCCCAAATCAAGTGCCGTGGCGAACGCTTGGATCCAATTTTCAGGAGTTTGTTTGCCCCGCTCAATCAACTTTATCCAGGAAAGTGACCGCAAGTAAGGCAGTGATTCGTCTTCAGAGCCGTTATCGACCACTATAACCTCTATGGGAATGTTTTGAGTGAATTTTCGTATGGCACGAAGGCATGGTATTACCAGTTCCCTGACCTGCCAGTGGGGTATGCAAATACTAACCTGAGGTTTAATTTTCCCGTCCATTAGAACTAATCTCCTTTTCGTTTTCTAAAGCCGCTAATTTTAAAAGTTTATATACAACAATCAAGCTTTTTTTCTTTAACTTGCACACCCACATGGTAGAATATGCAGCAATGACCGGCCCAAGGGAAAAATCATTGGTATAGTGGTCTGAACAGGCTTTAACGTTTATAATATATAGAAGAAATAATTCAGTATGTGAAAAGAATAATCTCTCCTTCAATATAAAGGATTACAGGAGCTAAATATGAAAAGGATTCTCGTAACAGGCGGAGCGGGTTTTCTTGGCTCACATCTTTGTGAAAAGCTTCTACAGGCCGGATATGAAGTACTTAGTGTCGATAACTATTTTACGGGAAGAAAAAGTAATATTGCGCATCTTTTGACTAATCCAAACTTCGAAGCAATGCGACATGATATAACATTTCCACTTTATGTTGAGGTTAATGAGATATACAATTTTGCCTGTCCGGCATCTCCGATTCATTATCAATTCGATCCCGTGCAAACAACAAAAACCAGCGTCCATGGAGCAATAAATATGCTCGGTCTTGCTAAAAGAGTAAAAGCCAGAATATTTCAGGCATCAACCAGTGAGGTGTACGGCGATCCCCGAATACACCCGCAAAAGGAAAATTATTGGGGCCATGTTAATCCTATCGGTTTACGTTCATGCTATGATGAGGGTAAACGCTGTGCGGAAACCCTGTTCTTTGATTATCATCGCCAGCACAGGCTCCAGGTAAAAATCGCTCGCATTTTCAACACTTACGGCCCGCGGATGTATCCTGATGACGGCAGGGTTGTGTCGAATTTTATTATTCAGGCCCTTAAAAACAAACCTATAACTATCTACGGCGACGGAATGCAAACCCGCTCTTTTTGCTATGTGGATGATCAGATTGAAGCATTTATTCGTCTTATGAATTCGCCGGCGGATTTTACAGGCCCGGTAAACCTTGGTAATCCGGTGGAAATCACTATCGGCGAGCTGGCCGAAACAATTATCGATTTGACCGGTTCATCCTCGAAACTTCAGAATAAGCCCTTGCCGTTTGATGATCCCAAACGGAGACGCCCCGATACCACACTGGCAAAAGAAAAACTCAATTGGCAGCCGGAGGTAACATTGGAAGAGGGCCTGAAAAAGACAATCGCTTATTTCGACTCACTTTTAAGTAAAAAGTTACCTGTAATAAAAAGTGTTAAATCCGTTCGCTCAATTAAATCCATCCCAGCGAACAGAAAAACAAGTCTCCAACCGGCTGAAGGTATTCAAAAATCATAATTATGAAAGAAATGATAAGTAACATCGTATTTACAAAAAACCGCCCATTGCAGTTGGAAGCGTACTTAGAGAGCCTTTATAAATTTTTCCCCTCAGAGCTTATACAAACGTATATAATTTATAAAGTCGAATTATTTAACCGGCAGTACGATCTGCTCTTCAAGAAGTACAAAAATTGTGTTGTTATGGAAGAAATAGATTTTCATAGTGACTTCATGCAGGTCCTTGATCAAATCCGGTCAAAATATATCCTGTTCGGAATAGATGACGTGGTTTTCTTCGAACAGGTTAGTTTTGATGTTATCGACAGAACATTCGCAGAACACAGCAAAAATATATTTGGTTTCACTTTGAGATTCAGTCCCGCATCTCTAAAAGACAGTGATGATACCATTACCGAATGTACCGTCGCCGGAGAACCGGTTTACAGACTGAACTGGAAGAAAGGTCAAACACCACATACGAGGTATCCGTTCGAGCTGTGCTGCACATTTTATAAAACGGATCTCGTTAAAAAGATTATCTACGGCTCGATGATAAATAATCCGGCCGTAAAGAATATATTTAAACCGTCATCATTTTTAATGAAGATTTTTGAGAGAGCCGAATGGAAGCGGTCGATGCTCAAACGCTTCGGATATTTTTTCAGCCCCAACACTCTCGAATCCTGGCCCTGTCGGTGGTGTCGCAATAATAGTGAGAAACTACCCGATTATACTTATTTCCAGAAACTCTGTGCTTCTGCTATACAGGTAAACATGGTCAACACTTCCACGAAAAACGACCATGACGGCACAAGCGAGCAAACAGTCGAGGCTCTCAACGAAAAATATATAAATAATTACAGGCTCGATATCGATTTTGTCGCGGGAAAAAAACCTACGGAACCCGGATGCGGACATCAATATTTTAAGTTAAAAAAAGTGGGAAGCAGTGGCAATATTCGATAGTATTAATGGAAAAACTATGGTGTCATCTGTGAAGGAACCTTTGAAATATTTTCTCGAGCGAACAACGCCGTTTGGAACTCTGGCACGAATGCACAGACAAATGAAGCTTGAGAAGAAATTCCACAAGTGGGAAAAAGACGGTGCTACAGGCCCAATGCCTAATTTGGGTAAGCAAAGGGTGGTTGTGGAATACATAAAAAAACATTCTCCCGAGGTTTTCATCGAAACAGGCACCTACAAAGGAAAAATGGTTTACGCTGTTATGCCGTACATCAGCCGGATTTACTCCATCGAGTTCGATTCAACGCACTATCAAAATGCTCAAAGTAGATTTACCGGTTATCCGGATATTCAAATTCTGCATGGCCAGAGCGGAGAAATTCTGCCGCAGGTTTTGAAAAATATCGACAAACCTTGTCTTTTCTGGCTCGATGCACACTACTCGGGTGGTTCCACCGCCAAAGCAGACCTGGAAACACCAATCATGCAGGAAATAGAGTGCATACTCAATCATCCGCTCGCATCAAAGCACGTTGTGCTTATTGACGACGCCCGATGTTTTGTTGGCCGGAATGACTATCCAACACTAAATGCACTCGAGGAATTTATTAAGAGGACCTGCCCCGATTGGATTTTTAATGTAGAGAATGACATCATCAGAACACATTCGAACAAAGGGCATATTAATGAGCCAAAACAATAGTACAACTGTTTCGGAAACGACAAAAAGAAAAGATTTATGGTTAACCGAGTATGCTTGTAATGTAACCTCGCAGTACGGCGAGGACGGAATCATCGAAAAAGTCCTGGAAACTTTGGGAGTAAATGACAAGTGGTGCGTGGAATTCGGCAGCTGGGACGGAAAAGCATGCAGCAACACTTATAATCTCATCAGCGAGAAAGGATATTCGGCGGTGCTCATAGAAGGTAATCGAAAAAGGTATAAGGATTTGTTAAAAACTTTTACCGGAAACGATAAGGTCATTATGATAAACAAATTTGTCGGTTTCGACCGGGAAAACGGACTGGATACCATCCTCAAAGAGACAGCAATACCGGTTGATTTCGATTTGCTTTCCATTGACATAGATGGAAACGATTATCACGTCTGGAAGGCAATCAAAAATTATAAACCAAAAGCAGTTGTGATTGAATTTAATCCGACCATTCACAAGACGGTCGAGTTTGTCCAGCCCCCCGATCCTCGTCTGCAGCAGGGCAGCAGTTTGTTATCGATCACGAAGCTGGCAAATTCAAAAGGTTATGAACTCGTTTGCACAACAAAAACCAACGCTATTTATGTAAAGAGCGAATTTTTCGAACTCTTTGGAATAAAAAACAATTCTGTGGAAAATATGATGACCGACGAGTCCCTGATTACACACATATTCTGCGGCTATGACGGTACGGTTTTTATTCGCGGCTGCGGTTCGATACCGTGGCAGAGAATCTCTTACAAAGAGTCCAGAGTTCAACAAATCCCAAAATGGGCGATCAAAAAAGTCGGGGACCGAAACATAGTGAGAAGAAAGATGGGAAAAATTTACAGACGTCTTTTAAAAAAGAACATCATTTAGTCCAATCCCGTTAGATTCCGATTTATTTTCTCTGAGTCTTCAAAGTTAATTATTCTCTTGATAGATGACAAACTTGAAAAAAATGGTGATTAAAAAAGGAAAACATCGCTTATGCAGTTCAATTCGATGATTTTTATAATCTTCGGTGTTATTTTTTTTACAATGTGGCCTGTTTTCCGCAGACGCAATAACATGCGATGGATATTTCTTGTTGCCGCATCCTTTGTTTTTTACGGGTGGTGGGACTGGCGATTCCTGTTTTTAATCATAGCCAGCGGTTTGATAGATTTCTTTGCCGGACTGGGAATGGAACGCCTCCCGCGACACAGAAAACTGATGCTGGTCCTATCCATTATAGGGAATGTCGGCTCACTGGGAGTATTCAAATATCTTGATTTTGGAATCAGCAATACTAACTGGATACTAAAAAGCCTTGGTATCGAAACTCATATCCCTGCGGCTAATCTGATTTTGCCGATTGGAATCAGCTTTTATACTTTCCAGTCGATGAGCTATACGATTGACATTTATCGGGGGCAACTTCATCCGACGCGGAATATCTTTCATTTCTTCGCCTATTTGTCGTTGTTTCCACAATTAGTCGCCGGCCCAATAGTCCGCGCCCGGGATCTTCTTCCACAGCTAAAATCCGCACAGCCGCTCAACGAGCAGCAACGCTGGGACGGACTCAAGCTAATCGTTTTCGGCTTTTTTAAGAAGGTAGTGGTTGCCGATACGCTTGCCATCACTGTAAACGCCGCTTTCGCTGCGGATACACCCGCCGGCTCTTGCAGTTACTGGTGGATTATTATGATTATGTTCGCATTTCAGATATATTGTGATTTCAGCGGCTATAGCGATATCGCCCGGGGGCTCGGCAAATGGATGGGCTATGAATTTCCGGTCAATTTTAACAATCCTTATATTGCCTCAAGTTTCAGAGAATTCTGGCAAAGATGGCACATCTCCCTGTCAACCTGGTTCCGAGATTATGTTTACATCCCTTTAGGCGGTTCACGTAAAGGGAAATTGCACGGATATGCGGCAATGTGGCTTACAATGCTGATTTCGGGCCTCTGGCACGGAGCTGCATGGCATTTTATTCTCTGGGCCGTTATGCATTCGATGTATCTGTCTCTCGAGCGCATCACAAACTGGCCGAAAAAACTGTCCGCTTTACCCGGGGGGCGACATCTTACACCGTTAGCTGTTTTCATACTGACTATTCTGGCGTGGGTATTTTTCCGGGCGGAATCTTTTTCTCAGGCGATAGCGGTGTTTCGAATAATGTTAAATCCTGCTGCTATCAACTATGCCGCCGCCGACAGCCTGATTGATAATAATGCTGTAAATGTATTGTTGATTATAATCGGCAGCCAGTTATTTTTCCACCTCGGTTGGGACAGAGCACAGTGGGTAACATCAACTTCAAAAGCCGGAACTACTTTTGAAACGTTATTTGTGGCATTTCTGATTTTGACGTGCGTTTATATGCGTGCGCCATCCAATACATTTATTTATTTCCAGTTTTAATGATAAAAAGTGAAGAGGAATAATACAAGTACGATTATGAATCTGATTCGCAGTGACAGGACAGTAAGAGCTTTGCTTTTAGCGATAATATTAATTATTATTATGGGCTCACTGCGTCCGAACACAACCAGCGGAATGTACGAGAAGAGATACTGGGCAACAAAAATCTGCTGGCAAGATTATGCGGATATTGTAATTACGGGTGACTCGCGAGTTTTAGGAGGAGTGTCGCCCGGAAAGATGCAGGAAACATTAAAGAACAGATGTATTGTTAATTATGGATTTGCGAGTAATTTATATGATTCCCAATATCTTGAGGCGGTGGAAAAGGTATTAAAAGAAAATAGCGATAACAAATCAATTATTCTTGGCATTACACCTCATTCACTTACTGAAGATGGGAACATTACGGGGCAGTTTTTCGCTCTTAAAAGTCTTTCGAAACAAGATATCTTTATGCACATGCATTTTGCAGGGGTATTGAGTTTTTTTGAATATATGTCCTTTCGTGACGCTTTGTTGGGTATTTCTCCGGGACTTGCAGGCAGTAACACGCACAAAGAACTTTTTGCCGATGGCTGGCTTGCTTACAGCAAAAAACCTCCCGGTAAGAAAAAAGAGCTTAAGAATTATATGAAAATTTATGAAAGATGCCATGTTACCCAGAAGATGATTGATAATCTTCTGGGATATGTTACCAGATGGACCGAATCTCAGATAAATGTATATGGCTTCCTGGTTCCGACCTGCAAAGAAATGGTGGAACTGGAGGAACAATATAGCGGCTTAAATCTCCCGGAATTTAAAGAGGCTTTTCAAAATGCAGGTGGAAACTGGATTGAAGTTGGTCCAACTGCTTATAACAGCTTTGACGGTTCGCATCTCCAGAGAGAATCGGCGGTTGAATTATCAAAATTATTAGCGTTAAAGATATCTGAAGCAGAGCATAAACGATGAAAGAGTATTCAGTCAGGAAAGAAGTTCTAAGGGAGGTATCAAGCATCTCGCCGTAAGATATTCTAAATATGAATAATACTGCAATCAAATTGAACAGACTTCTGAAAGACAGAGCATTAAGAACCCTGGTATTATCCCTTATTTTGGTTATTATCATGGGTTCGTCCCACCCACCCGTGATAAGCGGCATGCATCCGAATGAATACTGGGCTCTGAAATCGGATTGGTATCATTGCGCCGATGTCGTATTAGCGGGTGACTCCCGTATACTTTGCGGAGTGTCTCCAAAGGAGATGCAAAAATACATGTCGGGCTATAAAGTCTTAAATTATGGCTTCGGAGGAGCATGGTTTTCAACGCAATATTTGGATAAAGTTGAGACAATCCTGAATCCTCAAAGCAATAAAAAAACGATAGTTGCAGGTATAACCCCGCATTCGCTGACCAGACGGGAGGTTGGAACGGGTAATTTTTTCGAAGTTATGTCAATGACAAAATCCGAGAAGTTCTTTAATACTCATTTGGCCAAACTGGCTTACTTTTTTGAGCCCTTGTCGTTCGAAGATGCAATTAAGCAAATGCATACTTCACGCGAAGACATCAATAATAAAGAAGCATATTATCCGGATGGCTGGATATCGGGTCATAAAATACCCGGTTCAATCGAAAAGGAACTAAAAAAATACACAGGCTTTTACAACGAAAGGCTTGTTGATCCCTGTAACGTCGAAAATATCGCCGACTACGTGGAAAAATGGATAAAGCAGGGGATAAAAGTCTATGGTTTTATGCCCCCGAGCTGTCAAGAAATGTATGACCTTGAAATGAGAATAAGCGGGATTGATAAGCCATATCTTGTCAGGAGATTTCAGGAATCAGGTGGTATCTGGATTGAAACTGATCCCGCCGGTTATGTGAGTTTTGATGGAACGCATCTCCAGAGAAAGGCCGCTCTTGAATTCTCACAATATTTAGCGACAAAGATAAACGATATCGAACAACGAAAAAATGTAACAAGTATTAGCCAAGACTATACTGGAAAAGAAAATATTCGGGAAGTTAAATGAGCACAGCTAAAAAGATATTTGTTGTTACGGACTTAAGCAATAGGCCTTTGAAAATACGTCCAATATAAGAGAGAAAAGGATTTGTTAAAATGAAGCTATTGATAAATATCCTGTGCTTTTTTGTGCCGTTGAAAAAATGGCGAAGGAAGATCAGGCATCGCATGATATCCCTGAAAGAGCGGCGAAAAGTGCTCTTGGATTATGGATGCACGATCGATGCCGATACCATAACAACACCTCAAGGCGTCAAAATAGATATTTCCGATGACTTAGACAATCCCTTATATCTCGTTATAGAAGTTTTCGTACATAGCGAATATAACTTGAATCTGAGAAAAGAATCAATACTCATTGACATAGGAATGAATCGAGCAGCGGCATCTTTACTCTTTGCGACCAAAGATAATATTAAAAGAATATATGCCTATGAGCCTTTTAAACCGACTTTTGAGACGGCAAAGAATAATCTAAAATTAAATCCAAAGCTTAGTGAAAAAATAATTCCTCTTAATTATGGGCTTGGTAAAACAGAGGCAATCCTAGAATTGCCGTATGCAGCCGATGCCGCTGTCGGCATGAGTACTACTTATGAGGTGTGCAAAGGAAGAAAGAACATTCAAAAGGAAAAAGTTATCATCAAAGACGCCGCCAAAGAATTCATTGCTATTTTAGAAGACAACAATAATAAACATATAATCGTCAAATGCGACTGTGAAGGTGCTGAGTTCGAAATCTTTGAAAGACTTGATGAAGAAAATATTCTGAATAAAATAGATGTTGTCATGATGGAATATCATTTTGAGAAGCCTGACAAGTTGATAAACATCCTGACTAAAAACAATTTTGCCGCTCAAACAAGAGCTGGTTCGAGAAAAGAGACAGGATATATTTATGCAGTAAGAATGGCGCAGAAGAATTAATAGTTCCGGGGTAAAAATATATAGAAATATTATATTAATTAACTACTAATTTTGTTAAAGAAGGTTGGTTTCTAATATTTAATTATACATTTTGTTTTCCATAAAATTATTATCCGGTCATTGCGGGTACGAATTTATACCCTGCTGTAATTATGACTTTTGTTTCTTTAATAATTATATTGCCTGGAAAAATGTATGCCTAAGATAAAACGATTCTTTATCATTGCCGACATTAAAAGTAATCCGATGAGAATGTTTTCGGATCAAATTCCCATGCTGGCCAAAGGTATGATTCGCCTTGGACATGATGTGCGTTTTTTCAGCTATTGTGATACCCTTTCTCAATTAAGTCCGTTCAAAAGCAAGACTATTTCCGCTATTTTATATAAGTCACGTGTCGATGAGCTTTTAGTCAAACAAATTCAAAACTATCAACCAGATATAGTATATACCAGTTTTCCCAATATTTTTGATGCGGAAACAATACGGCATATTAGAGAAGTGTCACCGGATACCGTGCTAATCGGTTTCGATGGTGATCCGTGGCCCAAACGGCAGAAAAACAGGATAGAAACGGCTAAGGAACTTGATATATTAACAGCAACTAATGACGGTCAATGGCTGCAGGATTATAGGGATGCAGGTGTTCGGTTATGTGTATTTATGCCGAACTTTTGTGATCCTGACATTGAATACCGATATAATGTCCGGGAACAATGGAAGACGAATATTTTGTGGATAGGCAAATTAGGACACCATGCCGATACCAGAGAAACCTTCAGGGAGGAATTGGTTAAGGAATTGGCCACTCGACCAAATTGCACTATTTACGGCTGTTGTGGAAGACCAAAAATTGGTGGCAGGGACTTTTTATTTGCAATAAGCGGCGCCCGAATAGGTGTAAACGTAAACGCATACGGACCTATGAAATTCTGTCACTCGGACAGGCTTACACGGTTTCTTGCCTGTGGTACTTTTGTTTTAGCAAAAAGATTTCCTGATACCGACATCCTCTACAAAGACGGGGAGCATTTAAAATATTTTGATACGATTGAGGAGTTTTTCGAACTGGCTAAGTGGTATCTAAACCATGAACAGGAAAGAAAAAAAATTGCCGATGCCGGAATGAAATGGATACACGAACAATTCAATGGAACAAAAATCGCCGGTTATATACTTGAACTCGTTGAAAAAGGCAGGTATAGTGCACCATGGTTTGAGCATCTTTCAACGGCACAAATGGGAAGGTGACTAAAGTTTTTTTATGTTTTGAAAACTTTCAAACGATTTTATAAATAGCGTTTTAATATGTAATTCAAAAGACTTGTTTTTTTAAATTGTTTATAGAATTTTTCAGCTTCACTTTTCTTGCCAGCACGTTCAGACATTTTTGCACACTTGAGATATATTTTAGATAAACATTTGTCCTTATATGATAATAGATTTGATGGTAAATGATATATGTTGTCATTGAAAACCATTTCATAATACTTTGGCAATTCTTCCGCCCACTTTAATTTGCTTTGAATGGATTTCGATTGCTCGTGATTTCGAAAAAAGGCAACCGCACCGGGCACATACTTGATCAAACCGTGAGCGGCTATTCTAATAAAATATTCACGATCTAAAACAACATGCCATTGGGGAACCAAATAACCTAATTTTTTAACAACTTCACGCCGCCACATGGCCGATTGTTGGGGAATCGGACATTCGGCATATTTAAGCATGTTCTTAATATTTGTCTGCTTTCCTTTACGAAGACGTTTCCTTGAAGGTTCCGGTCCCTGTTCGATGTCACCATAAATCATATCAACATTCGGATTTTCTTTGAATTGTCGAACACGGCTGGCAACATAATCGGGGTATAAAATATCATCCGAATTTACCCAGCATACAAGATCACCGATTGCACGTTTTAATCCTTTATTGACCGCATCGGCCTGGCCGTCATCGGGTTCGTTAATCCAATAGGCTATTTTTCCTTCATACTTTTTAATAATATCTATGCTGTTATCTGTAGAGTCGCCATCGATAACCAGATATTCAATGTTATCATATGACTGGTTTAGAACCGATTGGATTGTTTGTTCTATATATTTACCCTGATTATAGGATGGCGTTATAACACTGACACGGATTGAATGTTCTTTTTTCATACTCAAAGTAACCAGTATAAGATTATTGAAAAATTCAGATTCAATAAAATATCATACGTAAGTAACCATACAAGAGAATTTTAATCAAAATATGTAGATTATTGCATACCATAGATGATTAGGTATAATGCAATCCTGAATCTTAATTACAATATATAAGAATATTTAATATCAATGAATTATAAAATCAAAATCGACCTGGACAAAATACTAAAAAACCACGAATCACTGGTTATTGAATTGGGAAGTGGAAAAAAGAAGAAGGTAGGAAGGATCACCGTCGACAACGTGGATTTGCCGGAAGTTGACATAGTTGCCGACCTGGAAGAGGGTCTGGCTTTTTTACCGGACGAATCGGTTGATGAAATCCACTGCCGAAGTGTGCTGGAGCATATCGGGAATTTCAAGTCCCTGATGGCTGAAATCGTCAGGGTCCTGAAAAAAGACGGCACAGCACATATCTTCGTGCCGCACTTTTCCAATCCCTATTACTATTCGGATTATACACACAAGCGATTCTTCGGATTATATACGTTCTATTATTTCGTGAAGCCACAATACCAGCTTCGTAGAAAAGTGCCGGATTATTATTCCAGGACAAAGATCAAAATTTTGTCCCAGCGTTTAATTTTCAGGTCTTCATTTAAGCTCATCAATCCCTTCAAGAAACTCTTTGGCTGGCTCGTCAACCTGCACACTCTTTTTCAGCAGTACTACGAGGAAAATCTATGCTATTTATTTCCTTGTCATGGAATTGAGCTTGTATTCACCCCGGACAAATAGCAAAACGACTGAAAAACCGGGCAGAACAATAAATATTATAATGCTGATGTTATTGCATCGACAATCGTTTTTACATCAGCTTCGCTGAGCCATGGATGCATCGGCAAAGATAATATTTCGGTGCAAATTCTTTCGGTGACAGCAGGCCGGACATCGAATCCGAGGTCACGATAGGCTTTCTGTTTATGAGCCGGAACCGGGTAGTGAATTTGCGTATGTATATTATTTTGCAAAAGATGTTGCTGCAATTTATCTCTTTTCCCGCACCTGATGACATACAAATGATAAACATGCTCGGCGAATTCCTTCTCGATGGGAGTGACTACAGGTAATCCACGCAATAGCTCATTATATTGACCGGCGATTTCCCTCCTCCTTTCATTCCATTTATCCAGATACCTGAGTTTCACCCTTAAAACCGCCGCCTGAATCTCGTCCAGCCTGCTGTTGACTCCCACAAAATCATGCACGTTTTTTTCGTTCTGGCCGTAATTTCTCAACTGTCTTATTTTTTCCGCCAGCTCGTTATTATCCGTCACTACCATGCCGCCGTCACCATACGCGCCGAGATTCTTGGCCGGATAAAAACTGAAACAGCCGATATTACCGATACTTCCAACCCTTTTCTCTTTATATTTAGCTCCGTGAGCCTGGGATGCATCTTCAATAACATGGAGATTGTGTTTTTCGGCAATCTCCATGATTGTTGTCATATCCGCTGGATTGCCGTAAAGGTGAACGGGTATAATTGCCCGTGTCTTTTTCGTTATATTTTTTTCTATTTGTGTGGTATCGATGCAGAATGTGTTCGGATCAATATCCACAAAAACCGGTCTGGCACCGTTTCTTATGATACTATCCACAGTCGATATAAAGGTGTGAGAAACCGTCAGTACCTCGTCATCGTCGCCGATACCAAGGGCCTGAACCGCCAGCAGCAGGGCGTCGGAGCCGGAATTAACTCCTATTCCGAATTTCGTTCCAATGTAACTGGAAAATTCCTGCTCAAATTTTTCCAGCTCCCGGCCCAGTATGAACCAGCCGCCTTTGAGAACCTTGCGAATAGCTTGTTCGATTTGGTCCGCTATCTCATCGTACTGTTGCTGCAATCCTGCGAACTCTATCATTTTGTCCTTATTACGCCGTCCTTTTTATCTTGATAAACTTTTCCACACACGCATTCAG
>Ga0315549_1001186_pt1 | contig 27788 bp, 24 predicted proteins | sample SalMarSW160200MG_FD_203101 | JGI IMG/M metagenome (GOLD analysis project Ga0315549, IMG submission 203101) | Salt marsh sediment microbial communities from the Plum Island Ecosystem LTER, Massachusetts, United States - Salt Marsh Sediment SW1601-200 ... | reverse complement strand
AATTGGAGAAATAAGGCAAAAAACAAACAAAAAATAGGACAAGAAACAAAGATTTCGCATGATTTATGCGACAGAAAGACAGAAGATAAAATACCGGTGGGTTATTCAAAGTCCTCTATAACAATAAGAAAGTTCTACTATATAAGCATAACTATTATTTTGTAATTTTTGTAATATTTAATTATTATATTTATATATAGTTAGTAATCAATATTATATATAAACATTTCTATTTTTAAATTGCAAATATGGTAAAATTAATGCAAAATTTAGTATTTTTACTAATTAAAACTACTAATTTCTAATTTAAAAATTATTAGAATAATTTGCTGTGTTGACTAATTCCCTTTTCAACGAATATTGTAAGAATATATAGCATATGTCTATATTGATGGTATTTAAGAATGACTAGAAAAAATCTATTTATTCAACAAAGCAATAAATATTTAAAAATTGAAATGATTTCTAATTAAGTTAGATATATAAGGGATAATCCAAGAATATTTTTCAAAATATTTCCTCAATTCTTCTAATTTTGGCATATCTATCTTTGATTTTAATTTTTCTAATTCTTCAATTTTTAAAATGATTTCACTTTTCTTATTATTCTCCAATTCCTTCCTTTCCATTACAATATTTTTTAAATTATTAAAATCATCCATATCTTGTATAATATTTTCTCCGATAGCAACTTTACCAGATATGTCACCATCAACATTCAGTATAACACTGGCATTTTTTTGGCCACCCTGCTTCTGAGACTCTTCAATTTGGTTAATTCCATTTGAATTAATCTTTGCCATAAAACTCCCACCCAACACCCAATATACATCAATCAATTTTGATTGCTCTAGGTACATTATATTACTTTTAATCTCTTTTTCTTCAGCCCTAATTCCTAATTTTAGTTTTTCACAGGAGGTATAGTAAAAGGGGTCATCTTCATAAACTTCGTACAAATGATTTAGAATTTTGGATCTAATCTCTTTATTACTCATTGAGCATAATCCTTAAAACTATTTTAAAATTATGCCAATTAATTTCGTAATTTTAAGGATTGAAATGAAAGGCCCCTAATTCTACCCTTCCCACTTCCCTGTTTTAATATATTTGTCTATTGCTTTTGCAGCATTTTTACCGTCACCCCATATCAAAGACAGCATCTCCTCAACATTCACCCTCCCTTCCCTTGCACTGTTCACCTTTAGTTCCATGTTGAAATCATTTATTATAGTGCCATCCTTCTCCGCCCAAGCGGGGTATGGCAGCGTTACGTCAGCGTACTCACTCTTTCCAAGTACAATCGTAAAACCGTCAAGCTTTTCTTTGAGATTACCGACCACCAGGTAACTCTCCGCCTTTGGGATGCTCTTTAATCCAAGTGATAGCAGTCCTGCCTCGTTGATACCCTTATGAAGTATGAGCGTAGGTACGGCCAAAGGCTCTGCTGGAGCATCCAGAATAGCAAAATCATAGTGCTCCTTAACAATCTGGGCACCACTATTTTTAATTTGTTTTAGAAGAACTTCGAGATAAGGGTGTCTTTCAAGATTTGCTTCCATGAGGACACGTCTGCTGTTAAGCAAGTCCACATACTTTGCAGTAGAAACTCCTCTCTCGACAAGAGCACCGATTTTAAATCTATGTTTTGCAGCCAGATTCTTGAAGTACTGAGCTTCTTCCTGTGTCACTTCGGGCGTCAGTATCACTGCCATATCGTCCATGTGTTCCTTGATTATTTTTACTGCTTCATTAAAAGTTATTTCTTTAGGGCCATTCTTATCTATCATCACTTTCTCTGTTTTGCTCTCCCACAAACGTTCAAATCTTCCTTTGTCACACAGATGCCCATTGTTCCATGAAGGTAATTTAGAGGATGCTCTCACAAGCATTTCATCATCATAAACCTCTATATTCATCTCGCAGCCCAGACCGCATCCGTTACAAACCGTCGGAATAGATTCAGTCTTCCATGGCCCGGGCTTAACAAATGGGAGTTTTTCTATTATAGCCCCTGTTGGACATACATCAATCATATCTCCAATGAAATGCCCTTTCATATCTCCAATGAAATGCCCTTTCATATCTCCAATGAAATGCCCTTTCATATCTCCAATGAAATGCCCTTTCATATCTCCAATGAAATGCCCTTTCATATCTCCAATGAAATGCCCTTTCATATCTCCAAGGGAGAAACCGTAGGGTGGTGAAATCTTTGTTCTAAATCCTCTTGATACATAATCTACCATACCTTCTCCTGTGATTTCCTGGGTTAAGTTTACGCATCTCCCACAGAGTACACACTTGTTGTTATCAAGCACAATGTGCGGATGCCACTCATCAATTTTGAAATTGCTTTTTTCTCCAATAAAAGCGTCTTGCTTTGCATCATAGAGTGTAGAGTATTCTCTGAGTTTGCAATTGAATATTTTCATACATCCGCATGACATGCATCTGCGAGTTTCCTCCAATACTTCTTCCTCGCTTATTGTTTTCTCAACTTCGCTGAAGTTTTTGATTCTGTCACTTGCACTTACAACCCTTTTTTTAATTCTTGGAATTCTCTTAGCATCCTTATAATCTTTCTCCGCGACCGTCTTCCAGTGATTGTACGGTCTTAAGTCAAAAAGCACGTTATAAACTTCCTCATCTTTAGATAGTTCTGCCAAGTGTTTTGAAGGTTCAAGGAGTATTTCCTTAACTTTCCCAAGCTTGCCTTTCATGTATAAATCCATCATTATGGCTGCTTTTCTCCCTGTTGCTACTGATTCAATAACCGTCGAAGGACCCATTATCAAATCCCCGCCTGCAAAAACATTATCCAGATTTGTCTGCAGTGTCACATCGTCAACGACGACTTTCCCCTTCATCGATTTAACATCCAATCCTTCCAAAATTTTCTCATCGCAATACTGCCCTATGGCAAGAATAACGTTATCTGTCCCAGTAATAAAATTAGAATCTTTGATGGGCACAGGCCTTCTCCTGCCGCTTTCGTCTGGCTCGCCAAGCTCCATTTTCATCAGTTCGGCATTCTCAACTTTTTCTTTTCCATGAACCTTTACAATGTTCGTAAGGAAAAGGAATCTAACTCCTTCTTCCTCTGCTTCCCTAACTTCTTCCTCATTTGCAGGCATTTCGTTTCTCGACCGCCTGTAAGCAACAGTAACCTCTGAACCTAACCGTAGGGTGGTTCTTGCAACATCTATAGCAGTATTTCCGCCTCCGACGACTATAACTTTTTTTCCAATATTTGGTTCTTTACCTATGTTTACCCTACGGAGAAAGTTGATTCCGTGTATGACACCATCCAACTTTTCCCCTTCGATTTTTATTTCCCTGCTTTTCCAGGCACCTATGCCTAAAAACACTGCATCATATTCATTCCTGAGTGCATCCAAGCTTACATCCTCCCCGACCGTGCAGTTGCTCTCAATTTCAATGCCCGTATTTATCACGGTAGCCACATCTTCGCCCAGCACATTTTTTGGCAGCCTGTACTCCGGAATACCGTATCTCATCATCCCGCCAGGTTCTGGCATCGATTCGAATATCTTGATACCATGACCCATGGTTCTCAGGTAATAGGCACATGCCAGACCAGATGGGCCACCTCCGACTATGGCAATTTTTTTGCCGCTTGATGGCGGGATATCGGGCATCCATGAGCCGTTTTTTAAGTCGTAGTCGGCAGCAAATCGTTTAACCTGCCTTATCGCTACAGGTTCATCAACTAAATTTCGCCTGCATTCATCCTCGCAAAAAGCCGGGCAAATCCTTCCCAAAACTGCCGGCAAAATATACTTTTCCTTCATTAACTTGACAGCTTCATGATATTTTCCCATTGCAATCAAAGCCAGATAACCCTGTACGTCGCTGTGCGCCGGACACCCGTCCTGGCACGGACCTATGCAATCTCCGCTGTGATCAGAAAGCATTAACTCCAAAGCATTTCTTCTCATCTCGATAATTCTATCTGTGAGTGTCTCAACTTTCAAACCTTCCATCGTTTTTAGTGTGCAGGAAGTCGTTACTTTGCCATCGGCCTCCACCAAGCATAATCTGCAAGAGCCGTATGGGTCAAGTACTGGCATATGACACATTCCCGGGATGTGCTCTCCCCTCCCTCTCAAAAATGTTAAAAGGTTTTTACCCTCGGGGGCATTGATTTCTTTGCCGTTAACCACCATCTTAACCATTTTAATCACCCCCGTAGCCATCTCTAATTTCTACGGCTCCGAACTTGCACACTTCATAACACGTCCTGCATTTTATGCAGCGCTCCTGGTCAATTTTATGGGCTTTCTGTTTCTCTCCACTAATCGCATTAACAGGACAGGATTTTGCACAGGCCGTGCATCCCGTACATTTATCAGGATTTATCACATATTTTATGAGTTCCTTACAAACCTTAGCAGGGCATTTCTTCTCTTCCATGTGAGCTAAATATTCTTCCCTGAAATATTTGAGCGTTGTCAGAACGGGCTTTGGTGCGGTTTGTCCAAGTGCACAAAGCGAACCGTCCATGACTTGAGGGGCCAATCTCTCCAGGGTTTCTATATCATCCAACGTTCCCTTTCCTTTGCTGATCTTATCCAGAATCTCCCACATCCTCTTTGTGCCAAGTCTGCAAAAAGTACATTTTCCACAGGATTCTTTTACTGTAAAATCAAGGAAGAATTTTGCAATATCCACCATACATGTCTCTTCGTCCATCACAACCATTCCACCGCTTCCCATTATTGCCCCTGTTTTGGTTATTGACTCATAATCAACAGTTGTCTCAAAAAGCCTCTCGGGAATGCATCCGCCTGAGGGGCCGCCCAACTGAACCGCTTTGATTTTTTTGCCTGTTTTCGTCCCGCCGCCGATATCGTAGAGAGTTTCTTTCAAAGTCAAACCCATTGGAACTTCAACATTTCCGCCTCTGTTTATCTTGCCAGCCAAGGCAAAAACCTTCGTTCCCTTGCTTTTCTCAGTGCCAATCCTTGCATATTCTTCCCAGCCGTGTTTTATAATCCACGGGATATTTGCCCAAGTTTCAACATTGTTTATGTTTGTCGGTTTTCCCCAGAGACCTTTCTGTGCGGGATATGGCGGTCTCGGTCTTGGCATTCCTCTCTTTCCCTCAATAGATTGCATCAGGGCCGTTTCCTCACCGCACACAAAAGCTCCGGCTCCCTCCTTTATTTTTACGTCAAAAGAAAAATTTCCTCCAAGAATACTGCTTCCCAAAAACCCTTTATTCCTTGCCTGTGCCAAGGCTTTCTTTAACCTTTCAATTGCCAGAGGATACTCAGCCCTGATATATATTAATCCGTTGTTTGCTCCGGTCGCATAAGCACCGATCATCATCCCTTCTATCACACGGTGAGGGTCACCTTCAAGAACATTTCTGTCCATGAAAGCTCCAGGATCACCTTCATCGGCATTACAAATAATATACTTGACCTCCCCTTTGGCTTTTCTTACGAACTTCCATTTTAAACCTGTGGGAAAGCCGGCCCCCCCCCTCCCCCGCAGCCCCGATTTTGTAACAATATCAATGATTTCCTCTGGCTTCATTCCCAAAGCCTTTTCAATCGCCTTATAGCCGCCAGCAGCGATATACTCGTCTATGTCTTCGGGATCGATGTAACCGCTATTTTCCAGGACTATTTTCTTTTGCTTGTCAAAGTAGCCATCAGTGTCCCACGTTTTCCTAACACCGTCTTCGTACCAGTCCCTTTTAACTATCCACTCTTCGACTGGTTTTCCATTTATTATATGTCCTTCTACAATTTTGGGAACCGCATCTGGCATTATGTTTCCGTATGTTATGATTTCATCTTCCGTAATTATGCTGACAATTGGCTCCTTATAACACATTCCAACACAACCGACAATCTTAAGTGGAATGCCCAAATTTCTCTTTTCCAGCTCTTTCTCAACCGATTCATAGGTTTCCTTTGCTCCGGCTGCTATTCCACAGGAGTTCATGCCGATGGTGACAGCCTTAATCATGTAACTCACCTTTTTTAAGTTTTTTTGCAAGTTTTCTAACCTTATCCGGTGTCAGCTTTCCGTAAACTTTATCATTTATCATTATCACGGGTGCCAAACTACAGCAACCCAGGCAGGCAACTCTCTCAAGAGTTACTGAACCATCCTCTGTTGTTTTTCCTTCCTGAACACCGAACTCTTCCCTGATTGCCTGGGAGATGTTTATACCACCACTTACGTGACAGGCAGTACCGTGGCAAATCTTTATTAAATATTTTCCAATCGGTTCGAATCTAAACTGCGAGTAAAAAGTCGCTACGCCATAAATTCTGCTTAATGGAACCTCCAGGTAGTCAGAAATTTCTTGAAGCACTTTTTTCGGCAAATAACCGAAATTCTTTTGAGTTTCCTGTAACAGAGGTATTAAAGAGCCCTGGCTTTTCTCATATGTACGAACATATGCCAAATCTTTCATTTTTATCATCTTTCTTCATTTGTCGCAACGATTATTTTATTTCCAAATCTTTTTACATTAGGAGTCATCTGTTCCATGTCTACTATCTCGAACATATAATGCAAGGTGAATACCAAATCTCATGTTAAACTTTTTGTATAAAAAAGACTGGTTTTCATAAGTGTTTATTCCATATTATAGTTTTACTTTGCTTTTATTTTATATGGACTGTTCTTCATAGTAAATATATCTCTTGTTTTATCTAAAACCAAGTTCAAGTCCTTTATTAAATTATCATGTTTTTGGTATTTCCATTCATAATGCCAAGCTTTTTGAGATGTAGCCGCTTTTTTTCCTTGCAAATTATCACCCAAACAAGATGGACTAACACATATGGAAAATTCAAGATTTTCCCAAGCAGGAAAGTGTTTACAAGTCTTTTTTACTTCACCAAGAGCATTGTCTAATGACAATAAATCGGTTGATTTCAAGTACCATTCTGGAGTGATGCAATCTTCCAACGGCCCTTCAGCCCAGTCAAGTTCTAAAATTTTTCCAACCGCATCATGCCAGAGTACCAACACCAAAAGCGATTGACTTTCTCGTTCATCACAGTAATAGCCCCGAGCCCCGACAGCAATTGCTATACAGGGAATTTCATCTGGCATTAAAGCATTTCTCCAGTGTTTGATAATCATTCCCAACTTTTCCACACTTACATCGTTATTGTTATGATAAATGGGGAGTTTTATGACTCTACTATGTTCCCAAGTGGTATTTTTCATACCTACAAATACACGATTTATTCTGCCAGCTATATTCTTCTTTTTTTTCTCCTCAAGTAAAATAGGCCTATACGAGTCTATGGGGAACTCTCCGACTGTAGTACCAACTATTTTTATGTCACCCGGTATCTTGATATGTTCAAAGTCAACAAGGTTTCTAAGATTGCCCCAAATGAGGGAGAGATCAACAGAGTAGGAATCGTCCATCATACTCGCTTTTCCATAGCCCTGAGTATTCTCTCCTGAGCAATATCTTTGGCAATCCTTCTGGGGGATATGCCAGATTCCAATGAGCGTTGGAGAATCAATTTGGTATTATCTTTAATTTTCGTTTCGATTAATGAAAATGCGCTTTCTGCATTCATTTTCTTGTACTCGGCATATGATCCTATAACACCTCCGGCATTAGCCAAAAAATCTGGAAGGATTATTGTGCCTTTTTCGTATAGAGCTACCTCGGCATCAGGCGTAGTTGCATTATTTGCCCCTTCAACTATATACTTAGCTTTGATTGAAGACCAATTATTTGTATTTATGACATTGCCACACGCCGCTGGAACAAGTATATCACAATCAACTTTAAAAACATCGTCTCTTGCTATTTCTTTTCCATCTTTACAGTTTTTTATTGAACTATTCTCACAGGTTGCATAGGAGTGCTTAGAAACTTCGTTTATATCTATCCCTTCCGGGTTATAAACTCCACCCCAGTAGTCGTTCAGAGCAACTACTTTCGCCCCATTGTTAAACAAATATTTAGCAATACCTATACCGACGTTGCCAAAGCCCTGAATTGCCACCCTTACATCAGATACGTTTTCTGGCAATCCTACGAACTCATGAACCATCTTAAGCCCGGTCTCAAGTGCCACGCCCACACCAAAACCAGTAGTGCCCAGCTCGTGAGGAATACCACCTAACCTCTCGGGCTTACCTGTGGCACCTTGCAAATCCCCAACTTCTTCAACAAAGGCGGCCATTTCCTTCTCGCCGGTATTCATATCCGGGGCTGCAATATATTTCTCTGGAACAACCAAAGATATTTTTTTGGCAAAAGATTTCATGAACTTGATTTTATCTATCTCGAAGGGGTTTGCCCGGATACCCGACTTGGCACCGCCAAAGGGTATATCCGCCAGAGAACATTTCCATGTCATTGCTCGTGCCAAACGAAAAACCTCTAGAGGTGTTACCGTTGGAGATATCCTTATTCCCCCTTTTCCAGGTCCCAAAGCTGTGTTATCTATTACTAAAACGCCCTGCATATTGATTTCAGGGTCATAGACCTGTATCACTTTTTCCGGTCCCCATTTATCTAGGAAGGCTGAAATATTCACTTCCTTAATGATTTCAACCAGTTCTTCGGGTTCAAATACAGTTTTGCTATTCATTTCGGCCATTTATGTCACCTCTGATAAACGGAATGCACATCAGCATAATAAATCCAGCTTACACAATACGCTAAATTTATGATAAATATAACAAAAAAAGTGTAAGGATATTGTACAATAATTACATTAATTGATTAATTTTTATCAAATATTAACTTATATTTTTTTATAATATTTTGTAAAAATTTTGCATATAAAATTAGAAAAAGTATTAAAAGCAACAACATATACCTTTTTAATGTCCGATTTGCTAAATGATGAATTAAATCTAAATTTATTAGACTTTATGTGTTCAGGCATTGGCGTGGAAGTAAATATAAGCGAGCTTTCTAAAACCCTTAAAAAACATAGAAATACTATTAAGAATAGACTCAATGAGCTATTTGAGCATAATATTATCAATAAACCAATCTATCCATTTCTCTGGCTATATAAAGAGTTTCCTCTCTTTGTAGTTACGAGAGCCGATCTTCCGAGGGATAAATTGACCAATAGATTCATTGAAGAAGACGAGCACATTTTCGCTGCTTTTTTCCATAAGGAAGAGGAATATAACACCTTGTTAGTCGAGTATCATAAGGATATCCATTCTTATCAGATGTGGAGAGACAATTTGGTAAAGGACGGCAAAATTCCGTCCCGAGAGACCAGATATCCCTCAGATGCATTACTTTTTAGTAATAAGATGATTGTAAAGTATGATCCTTCCTCTTCAATTGATGTTTTAGAAAAAAATTTTCGAGAAAAACATCATACAGAAATAGAGGGATATGCCATAGATGAGTTCTCGTTTGATATACTCAAATTACTTTTAAATGGAAAAGGAATTAGAACAAATGAAAATTTTTTGGCAAAAAAACTAAATGTGCACAGAAAAACAATAGAAAGACGTATAGCAATTCTTCTTAAAGAAAAAATAGTGGGGTACCCGACTTGCAGGTTTCCCAAATTTATTGTTCCACCCGACTATATTTTGGTTTTCTCTCTATTAGAACTTAAAAAGCAGAATGACAGCATATTAAAGATCATGCATGACGATCCACACATCCCATTGATAATTAAGGCTGGTACCGGGAGATACAATGTATTCCTAGCAAGCAATTTTTATAAAATTAGAAATCATCTTAAATGGCAGGAAGACTATGACCAGAGATTTCCAGATAGTTTTGGTGCAATAAAAAATATTTATCTTTCTCCTGGAATGACCTTCTCAATAGATCAGCAATACGTATCTTTAATGATAATAAAAAACAGGAAAAAGAGGTTGCATGGCAGAAAATTAGTTGATATGATGAAGACCTGATTGAATATCTCTTCAATACTTTGGTAATAGGGCTGTATTATTCGCTGAGGTGGGACACTTGAAGGTATGTTAGCGGCACTTACTTCTGAAGGTTGAAAGAGCTGTATTACGCAATGTCGATGCCTAATTTTGTTTTGCTAACAAAATCAGGATGTATTATGGTAAGATGCCATCCACTGCTGCCAGTATGAGAATCATATTTCTCCTAGCGTAATGTACTAAAAGGTTTCTATGTACTTCTTTTTATTGAAATAATATACCATAAATCTATCTTGTGCACTGCCTGCTTCAAGCTAGGAATTATTTTTAATAAAAATATATATAAAAGAGAAGTCATTTACTTTCCTGAATGGAAAGCCGAAGATTATTCCCCATCTTATTTGTCATTGCCGCCATCGTTTTAATCATTCCAAGTTACTCTTCGGCACAGGGAACATGGCTCTGGCTTCATGACGAAGTTTCACCTGACCATCCAGATGCCCTGCTCATGGACACGTCGGATCCTGGCAAAATGGACGACTCGCTCCAGGACCTGAACGTGGGTACCGTAAGCTGGTACACGTCTCCCATGCAATCTGACCAGAAAATATACGGCGACGTGACCGTATCGCTTTTCATAGAGGCATACTTCCTGAGGACCGACTTGCTTCTCCTCCAGATGAGGGTTGTAAGGGTGTTTCTGCTCGATGTTTCCTCTTCGGGTGTCGGGGACGAGATAGGTTCGACAGCGGCAACCCCCATGTTTTTTATTTCAAATGATACGGTGAAGCAGAAGACATTCACCATTAGGAATGTTGATTATACAATACCGTCAGGTCATTCCCTTGGGATAAGGGTTGAAAAAACCGTGGATTTATTCTCGTATTTTCCGTTCAGCGTTTTATCCCCCTTCTTTTCCACCAATGTGGTATACGATTCCACCACTCATCCTTCATCCGTAAGAGTGCCTTTCAATGAAACACAGGGCGGAATAGAACTGGATTGTTACCCGCAGCAGCAGTCGGTCAAGGCCGGGAATGAGGCTACCTACGATGTTGCGGTATGGAACAGAGGAAATCAAAATGAGGTGGTTACCCTGTCATCCGATTACTCCGGGGACTGGAACGTGGAGATTGACTCAGATGTTCTCAATGTTGCCCCAAACTATCTCAACTATTCGGATGTGAGAGTTACGCCTCCGACAGACGCACAGCCCGGGTCATTTCTTAACATCACGATAACTGCGGAGGGCAGTACTGTAACAGATTCCCTGTGGCTAAACACGACGGTGGCAGAGCTTGTTTATGACGCGAATGTAGTCGCTCCGTCCGGCGAAGAAGTAAAGCCCGGAGATACGGTCACATATTCATTCACCGTGACAAATACGGGCGACATTAGGGATTCTTATTCTCTGTCCATGACCTCGGTATGGACGGCATCACTTGATAAGCAGTCGGTCACTCTCGGGCCGGGGAAAAGCGGAAATGCAGTGGTATCGGTCGACGTACCGCTCGATGCGGAAAACGGCAGCACCTGCAAGCTCATCCTTACAGCCCAGTCCCAGAACTCTTCAAAGAGCGATTCAGCATCCGTGACGACAACCGCGGTTATGCACGGGGGGAACGGCGGGGGCGGCGGGGCGGGTAAGATATCCAGTACAGTACTGTTTATTGTTTTCATCGTAGGTATTATAGGTCTGATTGCCGTGGTCATACTGTTAACCGACTATGCAAAGAAATACGTTGTCTTGAGCTGTGAGGAACGAATGAAAGAAATCCCTCCTGGTTATTCGGCGGATTATGCCATAGACGTGAAAAATACACTTGATAAGATTAAGGGAGGGAAAAACAGACTCAACTACAAGCTGGCGGTGAGCGGGGATATACCGGGCAAATGGAAGACTGACCTGGACAGGGAGGTTGTGACCATTGACGGGGAAGAGAGTGCCGAGGTGACACTGCATGTTGAGGCACCCGAGGATGCATCCATGGACGAGTGGGCATCCGTGGATATAATCGCAAAGCCCGTAACGAAGAGAGGGAAGAGCGGGAGAATAAATGTTGCAGCGCTTATCCGGGAACCGAAAGTGAATCTCGAAATGGAAAGTATCGAACACGAGCCCGATGTATTCAAGGAAGGTGAAAAGGTTATTTCCAAGGTGAAGATGACTAACAAGGGTGAAGCATCTGCTGCTAATGCCCAGGTCATTCTGTATGTGAACGGGAAGGAGAAAAACAGGGTGGAGGGGCTGGCTGTACCTGTAAACGGACATATCGAAGTGAGTGTACCGTGGGTTGCGGAACCGGGAGAGAACAGAGTAACGATAAAGATATCACAGTTATAACCTGCATCATTGCAAAATAAGATGGGACTAATTAAGAACAGATTATGCAGATGACACGTGGCAGTTAGACGGTTACATTTTTTTGGATGATTGTTTATACCTGTTATATCACAGATTATAGATTATATTACATAAGTACAAGATTGCTGTATTACGGAATAATATGTGCTATACAAATACATGCGAATCCACGGGAACGTTACAGAAATGATTTTGTTATATTGATATCTTTCACCAGCACCTGGGGGGTAAATACCGGAACTTCCACTTCCCACCAGTATACCTGTTTTACATCCTTTGACAGCGATTCGACGTTTTTCAGAATACGAGGCATGCTGTCGCTTATCCTTATACCCTCTACAGGATAATTTATCTCTCCGTCCTCAACAAAAAATGCCCCGTCTCTGGCAATGGTCGAAAAATCGCCCGTCATGTAATTCTGGAAGCGCGTGTACCACACATTGGTTATGTATATGCCCCTCTTAATTCCCTCCAGCATTTCCTCTATCGACATATCTCCCGGCTCCACTATCTCGTTCCAGGGTGTCGGATATACTATGCCAGCATTTCCAGTCGTTTTCGTTCCGTGCTTGCGGGCCGTCGACGTGTTGTGAAGGTATGATTTCAGCCGCCCATGGTCCAGTACACTTGTTTCTCCGGTTGCCAGCCCCTCGTCGTCAAATTTCCTCGATGATATGCCGTCCGGATGAATGCCGCTGTCCGTCACTGTGATATGCTCGCTGCCGATATCCTTCCCCATTCTGCCGGCAAGGAATGACATACCGCTGTCGACATGGAATGCGGATGAAAACTCCGACATGTATGAAATCAAGTTTGCGAACGGAAGATGTGAAAAGATTGCATCGTACTTTCCTCTCTCAATTTTTTTCGGATTTATAGCCATCTCTGCTATTCTTCCCGCCTCCTTTCCGGCATCCTTTTTGACTGCTTCCAGGCTTCTTGCACACCGGACCGCGTGTCCCGATGCCCTATCGGATGCAAATGCTCTTGCCGAAAGCGAAATCCAGCTATTTTTATCCTCTTCGTCAATCCCGCCGGATGAGCACAGTTCCACATGCTCCTTTCCGGCGTAAATGACGCCTGCCACCTCCCCGGCGTACCCGAGGGCATCGTCAATCATTCTGTTGGCAAGAGATATGATTTTTCCCTCGTCATCCACATTCTCATCATATGTTTTATTTTCGACGTACGGTTTCTCGTTTTCCCCGATGCCGTGGTACTCCTCCTTCGGTGCCGTCAGACCGACAATGCCTTTACCCCTGTCAACTGCCTCTTTGATTTTTTTTCTGTCGGGATTTTCAACGGCAAGCATCAGTGTTCTCTTGCCTTTTGCCATGAATATCTCCATCACAATCTCATCCCATTCCTTTATGATGCTTATCTCACTTTTATGGAACTTGACCTGTTTCTCCTTCCTTGAGACCAGCTTGGCAATCGAATCATCCATCCCTGCCCTCTCTGCCATTTCAACCGCATATCGAATCATCATCTCACCCTCACGTTTCTCAATCTCACGGCACCCCCTCCGGTGAATACGGGCACACCCTGCATCGGTTCTCCCTTCCCGCACGTTGCCGGATAGAATTCGAGTTTCCTTCCCACCGCATCCACGGACTGATAGAATGACGGGGTGGTAATCTCCAGTGCAGGATGTCTCACCATGTGCGAAATTTCTCCTCCGTCTATGCAGTACGCCTCTTCGCCCACATACTTCTGGTTGTATCTGCGGTCGTCTATGTTCCACTCCATAAATGTTGCCATGTATATCCCCCTTTTCACGCTTCCTATCAATTCTTCCAGCGAAAAATCACCCGGCTGAATATATGTATTCGCCATCCTCACTATCGGCTCACGGTCGTAGGCGGAAGCCCTGGCAGCAGCATTGCTGTTCTTTCCAAGTGAAAATGCCGTCTCACGGTTGTGCAGAAATTCGTTTATCGTGCCGTCCTTTATCAGGTATCTTTTCCTTGCCCTCACCCCCTCGTCATCATACCTGTAATATCCGTAACTGTTCGGCACCATCGGGTCATCAACCACCGACACACACTCGCTTCCCATCCTCTCCCCGAGCATACCTGCCTCTATGAATGATTTACCCGCCTGGGCCGCCTCCCTGCCGAGAATGCGGTCCGCCTCGAACGGATGGCCGCACGATTCATGTGCAATGAGCCCTGTGATATAGGGGCCGACGACAATATCAAGGCTGCCCTCGGGGGGCTTCTTTCCCTCACTGATGAGTTTTTTCATGACATCTATGTCCCTTGCAAGTGCCTCCCCTGCCTTCCACTTTTCCACGAATTCCCATCCGCCGGCATTGCCGAATTCCCTGTTCATCTGCTCCGTTTTTCCCCCCTCCCCGACGGTTATCAGGTAATAAAGGGAAAGAAGGGGTGTTTTCGAATAAATTTTTGCCCCGTCGGTGTTTACGTAATATTTCTCCGCCGTTTCCCCGTCATAAAAAAATACTCTTGAGAGCGTGTCGTCCTTTGCAATGGAATCAAGTGACTGCAGGTAATCTATTATCCCGTCCAAGCCGGGGGGGGACTTTTTTTCTTTTATCTCCCACCTGTCATTCCATGCCTTTTCATCGCTCAGCCCGATTTTCTCCTTTCTTTCCTGCAGGGAAGCGATTTTTATTGCCTTATCCACGGCCTCTTTTATCACTTCCCTGCCAGTCATGTTCGTAGAGTGAAAACCCATCGCCCCGTTGACCAGAACCCGTACCGAAAGCCCGATTTTCTCCGAAAGCTCCGAGCCCTCGATAACGCCGTTGGACATTGTTATCGAATTGCCCTTCACACTCTCCATCCTTATTTCCGCATAATCGGCTTTATCAGCCATCTCGAGTCCATATTCCGCAAGCCCTTCATCTATCATCTTAACCCCAAAATGTTGAATTCATGAACTCCAGCCCGGATAATTAAATCTTTGGTATGAAAAACTTTATTCAACAGTTCACATGCATCGAAAAGTTTTTACTCACTTTGTTTATATATCTCTACCAAAAGATAAATAAGTGATAGTATAAATATGAATAATTTAACGAGCAAGGAATGGTATCTGTGGAGAAAAAGTAGTGATAGAAGATACCCTTGGGATCGCTACCTAAATAAGGATTTCCTTAAATCTGAAAGAAAAAGGATAAATGAGACGCTCGATTGGAAAAATAATTTTCTTCATACCCCATATGGAGATATACTGAAAGAAGTATGTTATTATGTAGTTCCAATTAAAATCAGAGCAGGTTGGTTGAAATATAGAGAACATGGAGATTATCTATGCAAAGGGCTCTCTGCCCTCAGAAATTGCCCCGTTAATCCAATAGTGGCATTTTTTCCCCCTAAAAAGGTACCGAACGATTATTCTTTGATTAGAATCATTTCCCCCAAAAAGACAGTTATTCTTGATGGTTATATAAAATCTACGATCGGAGAATATGCAATAGAGATCGAAGATTGGGAAAAATTAGATAGTGACAGTATATACGTAGACGTCCCTTTCGAAAGCAAGATTCTCAGCAAAATAATTGAAGAGAATATCAATGCAGAAACATTTTTAGCAGAATCACTGCAGGCCCCACTTGCAAGTTCTCCATTCGTTTTAGGCGGCATTGGGGGAATCTCTTTAGCATCTATTCTCGATAAATCAGATTTTGCCAAAGAATTATGTAAGACAATGCAATTGATGTTGCCTCCCGAATATAGGTCGGCTTTGCCGCCCAAATCTGGAATAAGGGGTACAAATACAAACATAGGCGATGGAATAGCAATCCATCTTGCCGAAAAGATTATTACTGGAAAGAATTATTTGAGTTCTGTAGAGGGTTTGGATTTTAAGGTTGTGGATGACGAAAATAGGAAAAGGTTTGGCTTTCAAGGAGAATATTCTATTGTGGGAACGATGATAGATTCCCAAAGTAAAGGAAGGCAGCTTCATAAGGATATGCTCCATAAGTTCTTCGAATCTGAAGTCTCTATTCCCAATTTGAGTAGATTGATGGGGGATGATGCCTACATACCAAACCTAACAAAGGTTATTGATGAAGAGTTATGGTTGCAAATCGTTTCAATGAGACATAAGACACCCCCAATGAATATATCTAATCAGGAAGAAGAGAAATACCGTGAGAAAATCAAAAAAGATATAGATGCCGTTTTGTGCGATATGATGCCAGAAAAATTTGGAGATATAATTGCTAGGATGAAGGCAGAGAAATGTATAGGAAACTTGGAAAGGGAAGCAAAGTCTCTAGCTAGGGCCGAAGGAAGGGATATCGTAGATGTATCCTTACTGAAGAGAGCTAGGAATAATTTCTTAGAAAGATTTTGGGAGTTGGAAAACGATCCGTTATTCAAAAATATTGGATATAGCGCTAGAGTCGAATTTGAAAAAGTTAGATCATTTAATGTAGAGATGATTCTAAGAAAGCTAGGAAAAGGTACGGCAGAGGGGATATATCGAGAAGTGGATAAAAATCTCTTCAAAGATGTCGAAGATTTGAAAGGATTATTAAAATGGCTGCATCGAAAAGCCTTTGTCATTAAACTTAAAGATGAGTATAGGTGGGTGTAAACAAAACCACAGGTAATTTTCAATTACCTTCTTGTCACTATCAGACAAACCATACAATCTATGGACATTTTCATCTATTTCTTTTTCCAAAATGTCTATATTTTTATTTATTAGATGTTTTGCATAATTGACAATTTCTTGATAATCCCTTCTAACCATATCATTTTTTGACTTTCAATCAATGAATGCCATTAGATCAAATCCTTCCTGATGTATCAATCTGAAATTTACCAGTCCTGAGACAATGGAGGACACATCATCATATCTTTCAAGTTTATTTCTAAATTCATTTTCCATAATGTTAAACTTTTTCATCCTTCCTACCGTATATTCTACAACAACTCTTTCTTTCCTCAACTTTTTGTTATGTCGTTTATTTTTTTTTTGCTGAGTTCCCTTTCCCCTTTTCTTTATTTTTCATCAGCATAAATTCTATATAGCAATTCCATTTTATGTTATGGAGTTGATTACATTGTTGCACAATTATTCTTTCGGGGCTCTGTACGGCAACAAGATGAGGAGTAAAGGCATAGCTGTTTTTGTCCTTGGCATGATGCTTCTCTCATCTCTCCCTGTCCTTGCCGCAAATGAAAACGGGCATGACCAGATTTCCATCAGGTATTCATTTGAAAAACCCACGGTCGGCAAAATTATAGTAAAGGATACCATTTACGATAACATCGCCCTCGATGACGGTGCATGCTACGGCAATCCGGGCGACCCGAGTCTACCTGCAAAGGGAGCTTACATCCTCTTGCCCCAAGGAGCGAAGGTGGAAAGCATACAAATCGTTCCGGGTGGAAAGATATGTCTCGGTTCGAATTATCACATCGTGCCCGTCGGCAACGCCGTCCCTCTCGTGGAAGGTGCACATCCACCACCGCCGGTTGCCGGCCCCGCATATAACTCCGAGAAGGAGTTGCCAGGGAAGTTGTATACAAATGTTGGAACGTACAGCTTCAGGGGCTATGATATCCTCGTTCTAAGGCTTTACCCCGTCCAATACATACCTTCAACAGGTGAGTTGCTTTATTATCCAGATATTACAGTTAATGTAAAAACATCCCAAACAAATGATAATCAACTTTACAGAGGTAGAGAAAAAGATAGACTAGAAGTTTTAAATAAAGTTGATAACCCTGAAATTCTGAATACGTATGATAAAAATAAACTAATTAAGGCAAATCAAGACCAATATGACCTCCTAATTCTCACAACAAATGGGTTGAAAAATGGTTTTGAACCGTTAAAAAATGCCCATGAAGATAAAGGTCTGGCAACAGAGATTAAAACATTAAATGATATTTCTTTAGTTCCTGGATCGGTTACACCAGAAGACATCAGAGATTTTATTAGAGAAGAATATACTGAATATAATATTGAGTATCTTCTAATTGGTGGGGATGAAGATATAATCCCAACAAAAATGTTATATGTGTCAGGTTATGACGAAGATACGTGGTTTTATGACGATATAATTCCTGTCGATCAATATTTTGGATACCTTGATGGATCATTTAACTACGACGGAGATGATAAATGGGGAGAGCCAAACGATGGAGAAAATGGTAGAGATGTCGATCTTTTTGCAGAGGTTTATGTTGGCAGAGCCTGTGTGGATAACATGCAGGATGTAAACAACTTTGTTCAAAAAACTGTAGCATATCTAAACATGAACGCTGGTGATGAATATCTATCCAAAGTAATATTGGCTGGAGAATTTCTTGGAGAATATGAAACTCTTAATTTTGGTGGCGACTTAAATGATGCTTTAGTAGACGGATCCAACAGAGATGGTTTTACAACTGTTGGAATTCCATCAGATAAATACAATATTACAAAAATATATGATAGAGATCGTCCGGGTTTTGATCCAAACAATGGTTGGGAAACAGGATGGAGTGCGACAGACCTATTGCAGCTGGTAAATAAAAATATTCATATATTACATCATGACGGGCATTCCAATTATGTTTATAATATGAAAATGTCAAATGATTACGTAAGCGAGTTTACAAACACAAAACCATTCTTTGCATATTCTTCTGGATGTATGGCAGGAGGATTTGATTATTCTGGTGATGACTGTTTTGCTGAATACATGACTGTAAAAACAAGCAACGGAGCATTTGCAGGCATTTGGAATGCTAGATATGGATTTTTCTGGGCGGATAGAACGGATGGGGATAGCAGTATGTATACTAGGCAATTTTATGATGCAATATTCGGAGAAAAAATAACGACTCTTGGTAAGACAAACCAGGATTCAAAGGAAGACAATATATATTTGCTTCAAAGGTCGATGATGAGATGGACTTACTATCAACTTAATCTCTTCGGTGATCCTTCTGTTGCTTTCCGTGTCAGTGAGCCCCCTGAAAAACCAACAATAAATGGACCGTCTTCAGGAAATGCGGGTGAAACATACTCATATACTGCTGTAACAACTGAACCAAATGGAGAGCAAATATATTATAAGTTTAGTTGGGGCGATGGAACAGAATCTGATTGGTTAGGTCCGTTCAATTCTGGAGAAAGTGTGAAAGAAAATCACACATGGAGTTCTAGAGGCACATTCAAAATAAAAGTCAAAGCTAAAGATATAAATGGCGAGGAGAGTGACTGGTCGGACCCGCTGCATGTGAGAATGCCGAAGATATACGAGAGTATATGGCAATTCATCGAAAAAATCAGCGAGTGGTTCATTTCCCTTTTTGGCATTGACATCATGCCCTTTCCCTTCAAATGAAAAGAAAATTATAGTGGGGACAGATACATATTGAAATGGAGCGGGTAATCGAGGGAAATCTATTCATCGGCGGTGAGATAAAGAAAGGATGCATCGGCATAGATGACGGGAGGATTACTTCAGTAAAAAAAATTCTTAGCGGTGAAAGGCATTTCGATTTCGGTGAAAAGCTGATTTTTCCCGCCGGGCTTGATATTCATGTCCATTTCAGGGAGCCCGGGCATACGGAAAAGGAAGATTTTTTTACCGGCACAAGGGCCGCTGCCGTCGGGGGCATTTCATTCATAATGGACATGCCGAATAACAAACCTCCTGTAATGACTACCTCTGCCCTCGATGAAAAGATAAAACTTGTGAGAAAAAAGGCATGCGTTGATTTTTCCCTCTACGGAGGTATAGGAGATGGGAGTGATGTGAAAGCCATGGCGAGGAAATGCAAGGCATTCAAGACATACCTTTCGGGTGACAATGAGATTTTCGTCCCAGCTGAAAGATTGAAGGATGTGCTGCAAAAAGTGAGGGAAAGCGGGAATGTGCTTGCAGTCCATGCAGAAAGCCGGGAATGCATAAAACGGGGCAGAAGCATCACTCTTTCAGAACACGAGAAAAACAGACCCGTGGAATGTGAGGAGGATGAAATAAAAAGAATTCTGGATGTAAACAGCGGAATAAACGCCCGCCTGCATATATGCCATGTTTCATCTTCATTCTCCCTTGCCCTTCTGAAAAAAAGTGGTGCAAGTGCAGGTGTGACGCCCCACCACATGTTCCTGTCCACATCATCAAAATTCAAATTCCCTGCGATGGGAAAGGTCAATCCCCCGCTGAGGCAAGAGGATGAAAGGAAAAAGATTTTTGATATTGCAAGACAGGGATTTGACGGCATCATGGAATCGGACCATGCACCCCATTTGCTCGATGAGAAGAAGGACTTTTCAACTGCTCCGTCCGGGATGCCCGGGGTCGATACCACACTTCCGTTGCTGCTCGAGGAGGTGAAGGAGGAACGGATGGCTTTGGAGGCGGTGCATCACATGCTTTGCGAAATGCCGGCAAGAACATTCGGGATAAACAAGGGGAGAATAGAGGTCGGAAGAGATGCTGACTTGCTTGTCATAGATTTTAAGGAAAAAAAGATAGAGTCACATTCCAGATGCGGCTGGAGCAGTTATGAAGGCAGAAAAGGCGTATACCCCCTGCATGTACTTGTCAGAGGAAAGAGAATTGTTGAAAACGGAGAGTTTACCGGCAATGCCGGCGCGGGGAAGATGGTAATATGAACAGCATAATGCAGTGGCTATGGGTTATGCTGCTGGCAATGATGCCCATCTCCGAGCTGAGGGGGGCAATTCCCCTGGCCATCGGCGTGTACAAACTAAATCCGTATACGATCATACCGCTAATTATTGCAGCCAATTTCATCCCCGTACCATTCATACTGAAATTTCTCGGCCCCGTGGAGAGATTTTTGAAGCGATGGAGATTCTGGGAACGTTCCATCGACAGAATATTCGAGCATACGCGTAAAAAAACAAAAAAGAGTGTGGAGAAGTGGGAAAGTCTTGCACTAATCCTTTTCGTCGCCATCCCGCTGCCAGTCACGGGGGCATGGACGGGAAGTCTTGCGGCATACCTGTTTGGTCTTGATTTCAAAAAGTCTCTGTTCTATATCTTCATCGGCATCGTCATCGCTGGGGCAATTGTTACAACCGCAGTTGTGGCAGGCATAAACTGGTTTCTGTGACAGGTACCATTACCACCTATACCGGATTGATTTTCCTTGCCACAACCTCGGCGGCTTTTATGACAGGATATGCAGTAGGGGGTGCAGTGAGCAGCGGATGTGTGCCTATCTGTGCAGTCAATATGCCGTTCACGGTCATTTTATTCTGAATGGCAATTCCGATAAGGTTTGTTATTTCCCCGGCACTCGGCCCGCCCACGACCTCCCCTCCAAGTATCACTCCCGATTCCCGTGCAACCATCAGCTTCACGAGTTGTTTATGCACGCCCGGCAGCGTACCCGGATGCATATCAATGCCTTCAAAGGTGCCGGTGATAATATCAAATCCCCCTTTTCTTGCCATCTTTTCGGTCAGCCCCGCCGCCCCGAAACCCAAATCTCCGATGGCGGTTGAGAAAATTGCAATCGTCCCGCTAAAGGTTTTTACCGTGGATAATTTGTACAGGTTCATGCCTGCGGTTCTTGCCTCTGCACAGGCGGTGGATGCAAGCATAATGCCACTCACCTCTCTGGTGATAAAATCCCTTTTTTCGGCGCAATCACCCACGGCAAAGATGTCGGGATTACCAGCTCTCATGTACTCATCCACTTTTACAAAACCCTTCTCATTCACATCTATACCGGATTTTTTTGCAAGCCCCGTATTCGGATTATAGCCAAGGGACAGAATCACTGCGTCTGCATCAAGTTTCTCTCCATTCTCCAGAAGGACACCGTCAACCTTTTCATCACCAAGTATTTCCTTTACACCCACACCGCTTATCACCTTCACACCTCTTGAGATAAGATGTTCCTCGGCAATGGAAGCTATTTCATCGTCAAACACCATCCCCAGTACATGCGGCAGGATTTCGACGATGGTGATTTCCTTATCCTTCTTGTTCAGCTCATCAGATACCTCCACACCTATGAATCCTCCGCCTACAGTGACAACTTTTTTGCATTGCTCAAGTTTTTCCACCATTCGGTCAAGATATTCCTTATTCTTGGGTATTATAAACACGTTCTCCAAGTCCGTGCCCTTGAGCCATCCGGGAATCTTGGGTATGGAACCCGTAGCCATGACAAGTTTTTCGAATTTGATTTCCGTGCCGTCATTCAGCCTGCATATCTTATTTTCCCTGTCGATTGCCATCACTTTCCCGATTTTCAGATTTACACCGGCATTGCTAACGGTATTATCGGGCACTATGTCCTTGTCACTGCTTTCCAGTGAGCCGAAAACATAGGGTATGCCGCATGGGACAATCACTTTCTCTTCCTCTCGGACGAGGATAAAATTCTTCTCCGGATAGTTTGACTTTCCAGTTACCGCTGCAACAATCCCTGCAGCGCTTCCTCCGATTACAACTACATCTGTTTTCATTTTTTCCTCTCTTTTATCGTATTTATATGGATGGCAACGAATGCCCATTCAATCTTTAATCTTTTCGCTACTGCCGGTGCAGATTATACCATTTGCGCTACACTTTTTTATCCTCGAATGTCAGCATGGATAATATGAACAGCAGTGCAAAGGAGACGGCAAGGGCTACCATTGACGGCAGAAAGCCGAATGTCGGGAACGGCATGCTGTTATGGAAAAATACGATGGATTCCCCCCCGATAATGCTTGCCATGCATCCCCATTTCGTCGCCTTCTTCCAGTATAATGTTGCCACAACCGTCGGAAACAGAACAACCAGCCCGGAAAATGTCGTGCTCACCAGCGTTCCCATTATTCCTGCCTTCTGGCTGTACCCGAAAACGACAAACAGTATTGAGAAAACCGTAAGTGCCAGTGTCATGACCCTGCTGTACCTGACTTTTTTGCCCAGTATATCGCATGTGAGTATTGTCGATAGAGATAGAAGCTGTGAGTCGGCGGTTGACATGAGGGCAGCCAGGGCACCCACGATTACAAATGAGAATACTACCGAAGGGGTATAGTTCCTCACCATCAGAAGTAGCACGTTATCGGGGTTTGCCACATCAATGCCCGTGCCATGCGCCCATACCCCTATCAGAACGGGCAGAAGGAAAAAGGATGATATCAGTAGCGGATAGATTACCATCGCCGTCTTTAACGATCGCTGACTCTTTGCAGTGTAAAAGCGGGTGAAAATCTGGGGAAACATGGGATCGCAGAAAATCCACAGTATCAGAAAGGAGAGCCATATCTTGACGGTAAAGTATCCGTTGGGGCCGGGGCGGGAGAACAACGACGGCTGAATCTTGAATGCCGCGGATGTCGCACTTCCAAGTCCTCCGAGTGAATGGGCGATGAAAGCAAAGGCAACAATCATTGCAGCCACCATTATCATCCCCTGGAACATATCTGTCCAGCCCGATGCCCTCATACCTCCTGATATGACATAAAAACAGATTATGATTATTACGGCGACAGCTCCTATCTTTATGCTTAATTCGGGAAAAATCATCTGAAGAATGTATCCCGCACCGATTGCCTGGATTGCCAGATACGGAATTGTGAACATGGACATCACGACCGTGAACAGCAGTTTGAGATTCCGGCTGCCGTATCTTCCGCCGACGAGCTCGCCGGGCGTTATGTAACCCTTTTCCTTTCCAATCTTCCATATCTTTTTCCCCAGGACATAGAACATTACCGCCATGAAGGAGGTGCCGATTGCCATTATCCCGTACTGCCCCATGCCGTCGGTGTATGCCTTTCCGGCGAACCCGAGGAAGGTGAAGGCGGAGAAGTTTGTCGCAGCCAGTGTGAAGAACAGCACGATAGGACCGAAGCTTCGATTCGCCATAAAGTAGTCCTCGGCATTACGTTTCGTTTTTTTATGAGAATATATGCCTATGGCAAGCAGGAAAAGAAAATATGCAACCATCATTGCTATTGCTAGCATTATTCATCCCTCCATTCGTATTTTGCAAACATTGCGAATGATGCTGAAAGCACGAGTACAAGGATGAATATATGCCATACCCAGTAAGGCATGAACCATATTATCTGACTGCTGCCCCAGTTCCAGAAATCAATGAAAAGTATCATCAAAGCAACAAACAGTAGCAGCCACCATTTCTTCATGAAGGCGAATGCCCCGGAAATTTAAAATGACTTTGGTTCCAAATGAAAAGGAAAGCCCATTGAATTTTGAAAGATTTTGGGAATTGCCATTGCATAAAAGTTCAAAAACAAGAGAAGCATATATATGAGTAATAAAAACTTTAGAGAAATAAAGAGGCCCTTAGGTAGTTTGAAAATAAAAAGGGGTGGTATAAAGAATGAGCGAAAAATATTTTGGAGAAAAAAGGAATTCATTCTAGGGATGTATATGCAAAGTACTACTTATATGAATAAGTTAAGTGAACTGGTCGGCTTAGAATGAAAAAGATATTTAAAGCAGAAACTGTTTAGGCCAAAATCAGAAACGGAGGCAAAAGAATGGCAAAACTTAACCCATTTGGGGTTGTAAACAAACCAGTTAAAAAAATAGAAAGGAGGACAGAAATATGAGCATCCGTGCATATTTGTCGATTGATTTAAAGGAGAGCGTGCAACCAAAAGAAGCAGATGAGATAATACAAAAGATCGACGCTTTAGATGAGGTTGATTTTGTTGATACTGTTAGTTGTTCCCACGATATTATTGTCATGGTCGAAGTGCCAGTAATGGCTAAGACAATCACAGAAAAAAATCAAAAGCATCGATGGAATGAACAGCGTCCAAGCATGTAGAATATTAAGTGTTTATAAAGATTTATAAAGAGTGATGATAATCATTCAACGGACGGTGAAAAAACATGAAACATGAAATTACACGTAAGGAATATTTCAATTCAGAGGATTATTTACTTGAAGTGAGAGCTCCTTCAGTGGCAGAGAAGTTTCAGGCTGGGAATTTTGTGGTTCTTCTCACCCACCCGAAAGGGGAAAGGATTCCCATGTCTGTCTTAAAAGCAGAAAATGGTAATATCGCTTTGGTGTTAAAGAAATTGGGGAAATCCTCCCGTGAGCTCGATACTTATGAGGTAGGTGATAAACTTGAGGCTGTGATTGGTCCACTGGGAAATCCAATTGATATTAAGGAATATGGGAACGTTGTGTTTGCATCTGACTTGGTGTGTGGACATGCAGAAAACTATGCAGCTTCAAAGGCTTTGCATGAAATAGATGGGAATCATGTGATTTCAATACAAACCTTTCCCACTAAAGGTTCAAAGTACCTTGAAAAAGAATTAAGAAGCGTAAGTGACGAATACTATATAACGACTATGGATGGTTCTTATGGAACAAAAGGTCATTACTTGGATGTGTTAGAACGATTATTGAAGGAAAAGAAAGTTGACATGATTTTTGCTGGTGGAAATCTATCATCCTTAAAGAAGTTAGCAGGGCTCATTAAGCCATATGATGTACCGGCGATGGTAACGTTACGTTCGATTATGGTAGATGGCACTGGAATGTGTGGATCATGTCGCGTATATGTAAATGGAGAAATGAAATTAGCTTGTATTGATGGGCCAATGTTTGATGCAAGTATGGTAGATTTTGATGCGTTAATAAATGCAACAAGTAGGTTTAAGGAAAAAGAAACAGAGGCTATGAAGAAGTACAATAAAGATACGGGTGGGAAATAATGGCAAATATAATTAAAAATCGTGTCTATGTTTCTGAGCAAGCTGTTAACCAAAGGATTAAGAATTTCGATGAGGTTTCTCTAGGTTACAATAAAGAGGAAGCAGTTAGGGAAGCAAAGAGATGCCTTCAATGCAGGAATAGTCCTTGCACGGAAAACTGTCCTGTTCATGTAGATGTTAAGGGATTCATAAAACTGCTTGCAGAGGAAAAATTCAAAAAAGCCTACTTGAAAGTTAAAGAAGACTCCCCTATACCTGCAATTGCAGGTCGTGTTTGCCCGCAGGAAAATCAATGTGAGGGAGCATGTCTTTTAGGGAAGAAGTATGATGCAGTAAACATAGGTAAATTGGAAGCGTTTCTTGCAGACTGGGCAATGGAGAACGGCGTTAACGAAGAATTCAATATAAAAGAGAAGAAACAAAAGGTTGCAGTAATTGGAACGGGACCAGCTGGTATTAGTTGTGCAGTTGATCTAAGAAAAAATGGCTATAAGGTGACTATGTTTGAGGCACTTCATAAAGCTGGAGGCGTACTTCAATATGGCATTCCCAATTTCCGATTACCTAAGAATATTGTAGATAAAGAGTTGTCCTATCTAGAGAAAATTGGGATTGAAATCAGACTTAATACAGTTATAGGACAAAGTATACCATTCGATGAACTGCGTAATACATACGATGCAGTTTTTGTTGGAACTGGGGCAGGCGCTCCCATCTTTTTAGATATAGAGGGAGAAAAACTCAACAGATTCTGCTCAGCTAATGAATTTCTCCTCAGAACAAACTTGATGAAGGCATACAATCCAAAATATGACACTCCGGTCATACTTGGAAAACGGGTAGGTGTTATCGGGGCAGGAAATGTAGCCATGGATGCTGCTAGATGCGCACTTAGGTTTGGGGCTGAGGTGCATATTCTTTATAGAAGAACAAAGGAATACTCCCCGGCAAGAATGGAAGAGCTGCATCATGCACTTGAAGAAGGTGTCAACTTTAAGGAATTAGTTAGTCCTACGAGAATAGTTGGAGAAAATGGTTGGGTTAAAGGAGTTGAGCTTGTAAAGATGAAACTTGGAGAGTCAGATAAAAGTGGCCGTCCAAGACCAAAGAAGATAGAAGGAACTGAATTTATAATGGATTTAGACACAGTCATAGTGGCTTTAGGTACCAGGCCGAACAGACTCTTTTTATCAAAAACGCCGGAATTAAAAACCCATAAATGGGGAGGAATCATTGTTGATAACGGGTTAATGACCAATATTGAAGGAACAGCCGCTGGTGGTGATGCAGTTAGTGGTGGTGCTACAGTTATCGAGGCATTAGGAGAGGGCAGACAAGCTGCAAAGATATTACATAATTATTTATTAAGTAAAAAGTTAACTACTCCGGGCTAAAGCCCGAAGCGTATCGTACTGGAGTAATGAAATCAATGAGAGTTGTCTGATTTTCTGTCTTAATGCTTTGATAATAATCATAATCAATATTCATCCAATGCTTTCCCTGTTGTCGTTCAATATAAAACTGTATCGTCTCACTGGTGATCCTTCCAACTGCCTCATAAAAATAACCGCTGCTCCAAAATTTATCTCCCCATAACTTTCTTTTGATTCTGTCTCAGCATTCTTCCCTGATGACTTTTGATGAAAAACCTTTGAAGTAACGCACCAATTGTGGAATGCTGTAATTCTTGCAATTTCCAATGAAAAGATGAGTATGATCTGGGCCAAATTCCAAGGCTAAAATCATTAGACCTTTTGCATAATTAGAATTTTTTTGCTATTCTATTCTAACTGCATCCATTTTTTTGATTTTCAGCCAACGAATGCTGTTGAATCAAATCCTTCTCGGTGCATCGATTTGAAGTTCACC
>Ga0315549_1001178_pt1 | contig 27840 bp, 26 predicted proteins | sample SalMarSW160200MG_FD_203101 | JGI IMG/M metagenome (GOLD analysis project Ga0315549, IMG submission 203101) | Salt marsh sediment microbial communities from the Plum Island Ecosystem LTER, Massachusetts, United States - Salt Marsh Sediment SW1601-200 ... | reverse complement strand
AGAAAGTCGCAAATAACATCAACAAAAGAATAGAAACAAAATTTCTCCGGTGAACATATGTATCTATTACATAACCAAGAAAGAAAGCAGCTATAATAAAACCGATTAAATATCCTCCTGTGGGTCCAAATATAATTCCATAACCTCCGATTCCACCGGTAAACCACGGGATTCCCAATACACCGATCCCCACGTATATTATTTGACTCACACCGCCCCACCTTCGCCCAAGAAGAATTCCGGCAAGGAGAACAAAAAATGTCTGCATTGTAATAGGAACAGGTGTCCAGGGTAAAGGAACTTTAACTTGAGCCGACAGCCCCATAACGCAAGCCATTCCCAAGGCAAAAATGAATTTCTTGGCTGCTGTCAAACTACGCAACCACTCGAAAACCAAATATGCGGTTTTCCTAAAATTGTCCAATTCCTTCACGTTATACATTTTCGCCTCCTTATATTTAAAATTATATCGCTTCTTTATCCGTCATCCGTCGGCAGTCTTCGGTCGGGCTAAAACCTAATACCTAAACCAAGGCCTATTGCCCCACGACAAGCTTTACTTCATCTCCAAAGGTAACTTCTACACCCGGTGCGGGTGACTGTTGGATAACTACATCCACTTTTCCTGCTGTTCTCTTGATTCCTGCTAATATAAGCCCGTACTTTACTATCTCTCCTTGTGCCTCATCAAGTATCATTCCGTTTAAATTCGGCATCAAAAAAACCCTTCTTTTTTCTGTCCCAATGTAGATGGTGAGCATATCTCCTTCAGCAATGCTATCTTCAATTGCAGGCCTTGTCTTGACAATTTTTTCGTCCAAGGTTTTTTCCCTAACAGGATAATTGATAAAAACCCTGTTGGTTATTCCGTAAATATCCAGAGAATCAAGGGCAGCTTTCTTAGAAAGACCAACAATATCAGGCAACCTAATTTTCCTCGGTCCTTTACTAACAACAAGTTTTATTGCACCTTTAATCTTTATCTCTTCTTTCGCCGAAGGATCACTGCTTACTATAAACCCTTTCGGAACTTCACTCGAGTTAACACTATCCGAAATAACGTACCGTAAATCCAAGTTTGTAAGAAATCTTTTAGCTTTTTCCACACTCATATTTCTAAGAGCCGGCACTTCTATGGTTTTACTATGTCTAACCACAACCGGCATCAGATAATAGAAAGAACCAAATCCAAAAAGGAAAGACCCTATCACAATAGATACGTAAGTAATAACCTTCTTCATCAACGTCCCTCACGGTTTACAGTTATATCAACCTTAGAGCCTTTTTCAATCGTTACCCCCGACTCCGGACTCTGACTAATAATAATATCAAAAGCATGTTCTCCGCTTGTAGTATAACTTTTTCTGCCCATTTCGAGTCCGCTTTCTTCAAGCAGCAAACGAGCCCTATATTCACTTTTACCCCTGAGGTTGGGCACGGAAACCTTCCCTCCACCCGAAGAAACAATCAGTTTTATAGGAACTCCTTCCGTTACTTTCTGCCCAGGTTCCGGAATAGTTCGGAGCACAACATCCTTGGTTTCTTCGGATTCCTCTTTATCAACTACACCTACACTAAGCCCTCTCTCAGCAAGATATACTTTAGCCTGATTAAGATCAAAACCAATAACAGAGGGAATAATTATTTCTTCTCCTCCTGCTATTTCTTCTTTCTGACCCTTACTTAAGACAATCCTTACGGTCGAACCTTTCTCCGCTGTTTCTCCGGCAGTTGGTTTCTGGTAAATGACTCTACTTTTCTTTGTCGTTGGATGGTACTTTTCATCTTCTACAAGTATTTTCAATCCTTTCTCGTCCATAATCATCTCGGCTTTCCGCAACTCCAAATTCTCAACATCCGGTATGGTGATCATTTGTGTTTTTCCCGATACGATTTCAGGAATGAAATATACAAAAGCAAAACTAACCAAACTGGATACTACAAGAGAAGTAAGAAAAGCTATCCAAAACACTTTAGCAGAACTCTGCTGATAATACATAAATTACCTCCTTATAAGTACTGCGCCAAATCCGCCATCATAATAGGGGCTTCCAGGTAAATTCCGGATAAAGGGATCACCATCCCCGGCGCCTTCAATAATAAAATCAGGGTTTTCTTCCAAGAACCATTGTACCTGTTTTTCATTTTCCGCTGGAAGAATAGAACATGTTGAATATATTAAAACTCCATCTTTTTTTAGATTTTTTGCCGCGCAACTAAAAATCTCTTTTTGTAAATTTACAAGCCTACTTAGAGACTCCGCACTTAGATTCCATCTGAGATCTCCTCTTTTTCCCATAACTCCCGTACCGGAACACGGAACATCTAAAAGAATCCTATCGGCTCTGGCAACCCGGAAGTTTCTCACATCCGCCCTGATAGGATAAATGCTTTTTATTCCTAATCTTTCCGCATTCTCAACTATCATATAGAGATCTTTTTTATCCACAGATAAAACCATTCCATCATCACTCATAATTTCTGCTATCCCCGTACTCTTTGTCCCGGGAACAGAACATAAATCAAGTATAACCTCCCCTTTTTCGGGGGAAAGAATCTCAGTATTCATAGTCTGAGTGACACCTTGCACTTGAAAACAGCCTTTTTTAAAGCTTTTGCTATAAATTGCGCTGCTCTCAATCAAAAGATTGTTTTCTCTTTCTGGAATTTTTTCCGCCTTAAAACCTTCTTTTTTCAAATCATTAAGCACTTCATCAGGAGTGCTTTTCAGGGTATTAACTCTTATCGATGTAACAGGCGGAAGATTACTTGCTTTTAAAATGTCCTCCGTTTTCTCGCCATATGCATCCAATAATAATCGAACTAAAAACTCCGGAAAAGAATAGAATGTCGATAGATATTTTACTGGTTCTTCCGGATAATCGACTGAATGAAGATTTCGCAAAACTGCATTTACAAGGGATGCGGTTCCATTGTGCCCAAATTTCCTTGCAAGGTTTACCGCTTCATTCACAACAGCATGATCAGGATCGCGGCTGAAGAGAAGCCCGTAAGCCCCTTCTCGCAGTATATTTCTTATGGGCAAGGGTAATTCCTTAAGCTTTTTCTTCTTCAAATGTTTTTCCAGAATATAGTCCAGCCTTTTAATCATCTTTACCGATCCATAAAAATAATCATAGGCTTTTTGTATAGACCTATCAGGCTTTTCTCCCTTTTCTGTCTCCGCGAAGTCTCTTAATGTTTTTCCTTTGCTTTCAAACCCGATTAAAGCTTCCAAAGCCAATTCTCTTCCGTTCATTTCAATCTCCAGATGCTGCCTTCCGGACTATCCTGTATCAACACTCCAGCTTTATCCAGAACAGTTCTAATCCGATCCGCCATCTCATAATTGCCTTCGTCTCTAAGATTATTTCGCAAAGTTACTATTTCTTCCATAGCAGGGCTAAGTTCCCGGCTTTTCTCCCCTAATTCAAATCCAAGGTTTTTCAGTATATAAGACAACGTTTCTCTATAAGATCCAATATCTTTTTCCCCCGCCTTAAGTCCTTCATTAACCATATCAAAAGCCAAAGCTATAGCACCCGGAGTGCTAATGTCATCGTTCATTTTATTTTCGAATTCTTCAATTAAGTTAGAAAATAATTTTCCTTTCGTTCCTGCCGAAATATTTAAGAAATTCGTAATTTTCTCCCATCCAGAAGCAGCCTGCTTTAGTATTTCAGGGTTATAATTAATAGGATTTCTATAATGTGCTTGCAATAAATATAATCGAATAACATTCGGATTGAATTCTTTCAGGAGATCGCTTATGGGGATGAAATTCAATAATGACTTAGACATTTTTTCTCCCTTTATATTTAGCATCTCATTATGGATCCAAAATCTTACAAAAGTCTTTCCGGTAGCACTCTCGGATTGTGCGATTTCATTTTCATGATGGGGAAAAATCAGATCGCTTCCTCCACCATGTATATCGATTGTATCTCCCAGATAATAAGTTGCCATAGCAGAACATTCAATGTGCCAACCGGGTCTTCCTTTTCCCCATGGGGAAAACCATGATGGCTCCGAAGGTTTTGCTTTCTTCCATAAAACAAAATCAACAGGATCTTCTTTCTTTTCGTTTACCTGAATTCGTGCCCCGGACCGCAAATCGGACACCTTCTTACCAGACAGCTTACCATAGCCTTTAAACTTACGAACACTAAAAAACACATCGCCATCTTTTTGATAAGCATATCCCTTTTTCTCGAGCATCAAAACAAGATTTATTATTTCTTCAATATGCTGCGTCGCTCTTGGATAAAAAGCCGGCTCCAGAATGTTGAGGTGACGAATTACTCCTCTATATTCATCTTCAAAGTGTGCAGCTATCTTTCTATAATCTTTTTTTTCCTCTTCCGCCTTAGCAATAATTTTGTCATCAATATCCGTAAAATTAACTATTAAATTAACATCATAACCAAGATACCTTAAATAGCGATTAAGAATATCCGAAGTCAAAGCTGCTCTAATATGACCAATATGAGGAGCCTCCTGGAGGGTCATACCGCAATAGTAAACAGAAATTTCTTTCCCTTTCAAGGGCTTAAAATCTTCTTTTTCCCTGCTCAAAGTATTGTATAATTTCATTAAAAGTGGAATCCCATTTCAACTTCATTTTGCTTGATTTCTACAGAAACCCGCTTCCCAAAAAGGTAAGTAGTAAAAAAGCTGCCCACTCGATTGGCCAGGGCAAGACCAACCATGTTAGTCGCTTTCTGTAAAGATTTTCTATTGCTTTTCCTAATATCTCTATAATTATTCGCCAATTCTGCCGATTGCCACTGCCAGGCATCAGAACCTACATACGAATTGTTTTCAATATATTTCCTTCTCTGCGCTATTCTCTCCTGCATAACTGCAGCATCAAGCGTATCAGGATACAATTTTCTCGCTTCTTCTTTAACCGTTTCATTATAATCCAAATTTGTCAGAAAATCTTCCATAGCATAAAAATAGTTCTCGTCTTGATTGTTAAGATTCGCAGAAGCGTAAAATGAAGCAAAGTTTCTGGATCTTTTATCTAACTTACTCGCCTCTCTCTTACTATCAAAATAAGTCAACCAAATTGCTGCTTCTGCCACCATAAAACAGCTCCCTCTCTTTTTGTCCCCCATCAACCAATCTCCTGAACCGGGGATAACAAAAGAGGAGAAAGCCGCTTTTGCCGGTGTTATTGAAAAAAGGATTGAAAGAAATAACATTAATACTCCTCCTCCGTTTAGATTCTAAAACCTGTTCAATAAACCAAATTTAAATTTATCAAAGACTCTATTATCAACATTAATTGTCACCATGTAAATACCGTTAGCAACTCTTGCAAGATCTTGATCTATACGCACGTCATTAGGACCAAAATATCCTACAATCCTTTTCTCCGTTATAAGTCTTCCGGAAAGAGAAAAGACCCTAATGACTATATTGTTAGCCGAAGCACCCAGACGGAATCGGATAAAAGCTTCTTCGCCTCCTCTAACAGGAGAAGGGTAAATATAGAACTCTTCGATGGTCAATTCATCCTCACTATCGAAGCTCTCTGGTAAAAGCGAATCAGGAAAGACCGATTGATGATCATTGTTAAAATAAATTCTATTCCATCCATCATTTCTGTAAAACCCATCCGTTTGCCAACCATATAACCATCCGTCATCTGAACCAATAAACAATTCTGATAGACCATCTCCGTCCAGATCAAAAATCAGAGGAGTAGAATAAGCTCTTGCGCCTGCAGCGAAAGGAAATTCTACTACCCTTTCGCCTTCTCCGTTATAAGCAAGAACTCCTCCATCGGGAGAACCAAATATAATGTCGAGCAAAGAATCTCCGCTTACATCGGATAGAACAATCGAAGATTGAGTCTGCCGGGACAGATGTATTTTTATCGGAAAATTATCAATCAAAAAACCATTTCTGTTTAAAGCGAATATATTTGTACTATCGGCGAAAACAACATCAAGATATCCATCTCCGTTTATGTCTCCAAGCGCGGGGGTGGAGAAGAAAGTTTTCGCGGGAAGATCCTTTTTCCATTCAATCACCCCTGTTGTATCGACAGAAAAAATGGTCTTTGAACCTGCCGGACAAATAATCTCTTTGACCCCATCTCTGTCTATGTCTCCTGCCACCGGCGAAGATAAACTGTAAGAAACATTCTCCTCACCTTTTCGCCAAACAATTTCACCGGCAGTAGAAACTTTCAAAAGAGTCCCGTCAGCCGGTAAAACATATATATGGTTTCCAATAACCAGGGGAGTGGAAACCAGCCAATCTCCAACATACAGAGGAAAACCATCGGCTTCAATCAAACTGTCTCCATCCCACCCAAGCAGGTGTAATTCCGAAGCGGAAGTCCCAAACATTATTTCTTTCCCTTCTCCGGGAAGCAGATCCGCCGCTGAAGCATTCCCATATATTTCTCCGGTTACAGAAAGAGAATCCAAAAGAGAATCGGAAGAAATATCGTACAGGAAAATTCTTCCTTTTATGGTCATATCAAAAAGCTCTAAATCCCCATTACCGGTTACATCGGTTATAAGGGGAGAGGTATAAGTAGAGTCTTTATATATAGAGTCTTCTAACTCGATCATTCTAAATAGAGTGTCGTCCGGATTCACCCTATAAATCCCTCCCCACATATCACCTGCAAAAATAGAGCTGTCAACATTCTGCGGCGAAATCAGATCCATCTTTCCGCCGAATTTTTTGGGAAAGTTTGCAAGACTCCTATAAAACGAGACATCAAAATACATAACCGTATCCGGAGAGGAAATATTTGAAATCGTTATACCCGTCCAGTTGCCGAAATTATCGTGAGTGCTTGGATCTGTCGTGGGTGAAAATTCGGAATTGAAACCTTCTTTGAAGAAAACATCCAGAGGGGAACCTGTGAAAGCGGCAGTCCAATCCTGAATTTTATAAATATCCTTCTCGAAATCCTGTATGCCATCGGCTTCCTCCATATCTATTCCCTTTGGGAACCCAACGTTTATCATGTTAAATGATTCCGTCTCAGCTATCTTTCTCTCGTCTATATGCCAGATAGCCAGTCCCCCCGAGTTATAGTCACAGGGAAGAGAAGATTCGTAATCATCGACGTTAACAAGCACATTGTCTTTCCATACCCTGTAACCGTTCGAATCTACGTTCGTTGTACAGGGGCTAACATAATGAGAAGTATCGGGATTAAGATAAGTAAATCTATTTTCAATCAAAAAATACTCATCGGTGTTAATAGGAATTTTGTAAATTCTGGGAGTCGTTGAATCTGTGCTACCTGTCCATTTTATAGGAATGGAAGTAGAAGCTTTATCGATCGAATGAGGATTATCGAAACCAAGCTCAACTCTATTATAGGCACATAACCTGGGTGGAATTAGCCCCATTAAATTCCAGTTACCGCTACCCATAAGAGCCCAACTTCCCATACCCATGGTTTCATAAGATACATCATAGAGGTCCCAGAGACCTAAAGAATGCCCAAATTCATGGCATAATGTCCCCTGAAGATAAGAGGAGTAACCATCCTGAAAACCCGTCTCAGGCATCATGACACCCGAATCAATAGTATCCCCGTCAGCCACAAGATATGACCCGAACAAGTCATGCATACCGTTACCCCGTGCTACAACAATATCATAGGGTGAATCACTTAAATAATCATTCTGCCACCCCGACCCCGCATGAAAGATTATAATCTGATCGAAGTTAGAAAAATCCGCATCATAATCGGCTACTTCCACGGCATCCCGCAGTAATTTGAAAAAACCCAGAACAAAATTTTGCGGGTCTCCGTAATACTTCATCTCATGGGGCAAAGAATACCCGGAATCACCCGCATAAGGAAGAACTTCCCACTCAATCCATAATTGCCCATAAGAAACTTTATAGTAGTAATTATGCAAAAACTCCATCAATCGGTTAAAATATGTTAAATTATGCGGAGGGTCATAACTAAGGCTTCTACCAATTATAGTATCAACTAAAGTATCCGCTCCGGTCATTGTTGTATCACAAGTTGTATCGCAAATAGAGCCAATCCCGGTAAGATTAAATTTGCCATTACCCGTAGTGAGAGATGTGGTATCCTCTAAGAATTCAACTCTGATAGCGGCAACACGTACTGTATCCACCCCATTAGCCCTTGTACTGCGATACGACTGCAAAACCTTTTGATCTTCAGGTTTTCCTGCCTTATACTTACGTTTAGGTCCAAAATACTTGAGATGATCAGGATGCATTTTATAAACTTCCCTCTGCTTTTCTATAAAACGTGGTATGACATATTTATTCAGGGAATCATTAAGAACTTCATTCGTTAACGGATCCTGAATGGCTATTGATAAAATTAATAAAATCAAATTTTTCTCCTTTTCGTTACTACCACGGAGGGAGAGGGATTTGAACCCCCGTTCCACTTTCGCGGAAACACGATTTCGAATCGTGCGCTTTCAACCACTCAGCCATCCCTCCTCTCTTTAAAAAATTTCTTCAGCAAATTTGCCGAATCTTTCTTTAAAACACCGGAAACAACCTCAAATTTCCAGTTCCATCCTTTATTTCTTATGTCGATCACCGAACCAAAAACACCGAATTTTTCGTCTTTTGCCCCATATACCACCCTGCTTAACCTCGCCTGGATTATCGCACCCGCACACATAAGACATGGTTCAAGGGTGCAGTAAAGAATTCCTCCTTCCAACCTCCAATCGCCAATGGAATTGGCAGCTGCCGTAATAGCTATAATTTCCGCATGAGCGGTCGGGTCCTTAAGGGATTCTTTCCTGTTAGAACCCCTGCCGATAATAACTCCATCTTTAACCACAACCGCGCCCACAGGAACCTCTTCATTTCTAAAAGAATTTTCGGCTTCTCTCAGAGCTTCCCTCATCCATTTCTCATCGTCTGTATTCTGCATAAATTCTTTCGGTAATAAACACGCCTGAGAGGATTCGAACCTCCAACCTGCGGATCCGTAGTCCGCCGCTCTCTCCAGTTGAGCTACAGGCGTAATTATAAGTTAAAATATACTATAAACCTTTTTACTGTCAAGACTAATAAAGACACTCTTTTGTTCCCTTTAATTTGCCACAGAGGACACAGAGATTTTACTCTATAGGCTATCCGCCTTCCGTTAACCGCTGAAACACTTCACGTCGACCCCAAAGAATGGGAGAGATTTGGGTATAAAGCGGTTAGCCGTAAGCGGTATGCGGTCAGCGTTGAATATTTTACTAATTAACTAAAAGTATTTTCCCTTTTGAGGATATATTGTTATCCGCCTTCAATACACCAATATAAATACCTGATACGCATTTTTTGCCGTCATCCCCTTTCCCATCCCACCGAAGAGTAACCGGTGAAGTTGATCCTCTGCCTAAAGAAAAAGATTTAATTAATGTTCCAGTTACATTATAGATAGAAAACCGGGCGTCATTGGCACCAAAAGGCACATTCAACACAAACTCCGTACTACCGCTGAAAGGATTGGGTGAGACTGTAAATTTTAACGGGAATGACTCACGCGGAGAAACCTCCACCCCTCCTGTTAAATCCTCAAGAACCCAAACGGTTCCCTCATTAAAACAACATACATATATTTTATTTGTCTTAGGGTTAACACTTATAGTCCGAGGCGTATCCCCAACCCCTATAGTGCTAACAAGAGAACCAGCAGAGCCATCTATAACACTAATACTGTCGACATAATAATTCGAAACATAAATCCTGTTCTCTTCTGAATTTACATCAACTACAATAGGATAGTTCCCAGCTTCTATGGTATCGATCCCGGTATTTGTTGCGCCATCAATTACAAGAACGTCATCAGAATTTTGTCTTGGTACATAGATGCGGTTAGTTGCCGTGTTTACACCAATCATTCCCGGACCGGGTGCAACAGAAATAGAAGTGATTACCGTATCAGTTTCTCCATCAATTACACTTACATCATTAAAATTGCTTATATATATACGATTCGTTGCAGGGTTAACGGCAACACCCAGAGGCGCCGATCCGACCGAAATAGAATCAATAACAGAATAAGTGCTTCCGTCGATAACAAAAACACTGTCGGAATAGGTTCGTGCCACATATATCTTGTTTGTGACTTGGTTGACACCAAGGCCATAAGGATAGTGCCCAACTGGAATATCAGCAATCACCGAATTATCCGAGCAATCAATTACATAAACGCTGCTATCTGAGATACTTGCTGCGTATATCCGGTTCCTTACCGTATCCACGTCAAGATCGTTGACACCTAATACGCCCCAAATAGTATCAATCACGGCACCCGTCACGCCATCAATCTCCGTAATCCAATACCTGTTGCTCACATAGCCCCTGTTCGTTGCCGGATTCACCGCGATCCCCGCGGCCGTATATCCAACATCAATAGTATCGATAACAGAAACCTGCCCCACTCCGACAATCGTAAGACCTAACACTAAAATCATAACCAAATTTTTTCTTAAAAAAGACATAACAGCTCCCTTTAAAATTTACACAACCAATAAAAATAATACTGTTAAACTATTCACCTTCCCATGGGGGGAGGAATTACATCAAGCATATTTACCGTTTTACTACGCGCCAAACTTATCCAATTTTTCCGCATGAGCAAGGAGAAGGGATGTTAAATATAAAGAAGGAATGCGACCTAAATTACCTTTAGCGCATTCGTTCTCTCCAAAGCCGGAAACCCCGCTTATTCTTGTCCATTTGGAAACAATCAAAAGCGGAACAGGATGCCATGAATGTGATTTGTATGTTGCAGGAGTAGAATGATCCCCTGTGACAGCCAAAACATCCGGGGATAATTTCATAATTTCGGGGATATAGCTATCTGTCTCTTCGATTTTTGCCACTTTTGCATCAAAATTCCCATCCTCTCCGTAAGAATCCACCTTTTTAATATGAATATAGAAATAGTCGTAGTCTTTGTACGATTTTTCAAATACGGCAAATTCCTCTTCAACACAAGTAGGCGTCTTATCAACGTCCATTCCTATCAATTGTGTTAAACCTCTGTACATAGGATAATCGGCAATGGCTTTTGCTTTAACTTTATAAATTTCCTGGAATTGGGGCAAATCAGGATAACCGGAAATACCGCGAAGAACCGCCGCATTCGGTTTTTCATTAATACCTTCAAGAGCTTTTTGAATTTCTTCCGTTAATTTATTTATAATTTCCGCAGTTTTCTTCGCGGCTTTCGAGTCCGAAGTCGGACTTGATTTAAGAATTTTCTCTCCTACCTTTTGAGGGTCTGTATCCGTTACATCCTCACAAATTTCTTCACCTCTTAATCTAACTACAAAACGATGCTCTTTACCGCTTGTAAAAGAGATATTTATCCCTTCTATTTCTGAAATTTCTTTGTTTAAATGCTTGATTATCTTTTTATTTACTTCGGTATCTATTCTTCCTGCTCTTCTGTCTTTGACAACACCCTTTTCAACTATACAAAAATTACCTCTTGCAGTTAAATCTCCTTTTTTTACTTCCACCCCCACACCCAGAGCCTCAAGAATCCCTCTTCCGATTTGATACTTTACAGGATCGTAACCGAAAAGAGCAAGATGAGCCGGACCGCTCCCGGGAGTTATTCCGGAAAAAACAGGATCCATTAAACCGCATTCGTTTTTCGAAACAAGGCTATCTAAATTTTCTGTTCGCGCGACCTCAAGAGCCGTTTTACCCTTATAGGGCAAGCCTCCGAGTCCATCCATAATAAGTAAGACAATTTTCTTATCATTTTTTTTTGCAAGCCTTCTAAGAATTGAAATCGTATCGTACATTAACCCTCCCAAAGTAAAAATTTGGATTCTTATCCCGAACTAAGATAATGATCATTCCATACCGGATCAGTTAGTTCTTTCATTTCTCTGTCGTATCTGATCAAACCTTCATTGTATCCTTTATCTTTTAAAGCATCAGCAGCATCTTCATCCGCAGGATTAACATTATGTTTTTGAGCCACCTCAAGAAATTTTTTATGATGATCTCTTATAAAACAAGGCATAATCCAATTCTTGTGTTCCTTCGGCGGTTTCTTGTATCCATAATTAAACTGCCAATCTCTTATATCTTTGAAAAAACCCGAATGTATTATATCGTTCAAAGTTCTTTCTTTCTTAAACGCCTCATTCACATTATCCACCGTGTAAGGAACAAAAACACAGGGCATAACATTTCCATTCCAGTCAATATAGAAATAACCCCCTGGTCTCGCTCCCGCGATACATCCATCAGAACCAGTTGCGGTACTCCAGAAATCAGCCACAAAAATATCTTCTTTCCGCAGCAGTTGCCATTCCCATTCATACAATCTGGCTCTCTGCTTTGGGGTCGGCATCAAATCAAGCGTAAATTTCCGTCCTATTGGCATATACTGGAATATCCAGCCATAGAATGCTCCCCTTTCCTTAAAGAAAAAACTCCTGAACTCATCAGAAGTAATCACATCAATGTTGTGACGGGTAGCGGTTACTGATATACCAAAAGGAACTCCTGCTTTCCTTAGATTCTCCATGGCTCTTAAAATCTTTTCAAAGACCCCCCTCCCTCTTCTCTCATCGGTCTCTTTTTTTAAACCCTCAACAGATATAGCGGGGGTAACGTTTCCAAGTTTTGCCATTTTTCTCGCCACTTCCTCCGAAATCAAAGTACCATTTGTGTACATGAGAAAGTAGGAATCATCATATTTTTCATAAAGGTCAAGAATTGTATTATTATCATCTTTGTAGAGAAGAGGTTCACCTCCTGAAATTACAAAGAAATTCATTCCCCAGAGCTCTCTTGCCTGACCGATAATTTTATTCAGAACATCCCAGCTTAACCTCTCTTTAAATTCTGCACCTGAAGCCGCATAACACCCCTTGCAATGCAAGTTACATTTTTTCGTCGGACTTATAGTCATAAAAACAGGCGGTCTCTCGGAATACTCCTTAATATAGTTCAATCTTTTGTAAAAGCCTCCAAAAAAAACATTCCCAAGAAAAACACGGAGAAGCCCATCAATAGCTTCTCCGGATAAATCACCTTTTGCTACCGCCCTCTCTATACTCCTAAAAATAGACCTTCCCATATAATACTTGTCTTCCTGAACTTTTAAAGGTCTATTATCCGGATTCTCTTTTATTAGATCTTTATATATTCGTTTTTCCATGCTACGGATTAACAAACCTCTTAATTTGCTTTTATTTATCGCAAAGTTGGTGGTAAATGAAATTGCTTTAAAGCTTGCCCTTTTTACAAAATCCACAGATACCTCCCCACAAATAGCTTATACCATAAGCTATACTAAAGATCTAACTCTAAACCAAATTTTTTAATAAAATTTTTCAATAAATTCTTATTCACCTGATAAAAGACCCATCTTTTATACTGCCTTTTCAAAACCAATCCTGCCTCTTCAAGCTTTCTGAGATGATGGGAAACCGTAGGCTGAGAAAGCTTCAACGATTCAACTATTTTCGAAACATTCTTTTCTCCTTTTTTAAGGAGTTTCAGTATTCTAAGCCTCGTCCTATCCGCCAATAAATATAGAATTTCATTTGTTTCCATCAGTCCTCCTTTACATCAAGCGTTATTTTGACATATAGATGGCTGTCTATATGTGGTTTTTAATATAACGTTTTTTAATAATAAGTCAAGGGATGGACGGAATTTTTTGATTTTTAAGAAAACTCTCTTTGTATTCGTAAAGCTTCTGTTCGTTACTAATTAAAAAAAGAATATATAAAAAGTTAATAATCCTCCTAAAAGAAGAAAAAAGAAGAAGGTCATCAATTTAACAACCTCGACTTTTCTACTCCAGAACTTATTTAACACAGAGGATCTCATCCCTTTATACGTTGCGACAAAAACAACTATAAGAGGAAAAACGAATGCAATATTGTACAAGATTAAAGACATTATAGCTTTAATCCTAAGCGATGGGACGTCGCTAACAAATATCAAGGTTGGCAGATAAATCCGGTCGGTGCAAACAAATTCGCTTAAAGAGATAAAGAAACCGCTTACAATCGTTGCTATAAAAAAATTTCTCATCCCCATCTTTTCCCTAATCACTGAGTGAATTCTCTTCTTGATAAACCTGGGCAACTGCAGTTTGACTTCCCCTGTTTCTCCTTTCTTTATCTTTATATAATCATAAAAAGAAAGAACCCCAAAAGATATCGAAAGAAGAGCGATTATAGCCAAAATAATTTTCTCTATAATATTGGTAATTCTCAAAACACCAATAACTTTGATAAGCCCTAATCCTATAAAGAAATACATCAGGAAGACAACAGCGCTATAAGTAATCCCGATCAGAAGAGTTTCTTTGTTTTTTTTGCCTATCGCAGAGAGAAAAGCTATAAGAAAAATTATTGTAGCAAAAGCACAGGGATTAATCCCATCTATCAAACCCGCCGACAAAATAGTAAATATTCCTACCTTCTCGAATCTTTCTTTTATTTTTTTTCCTGCTTTATCTTTTATTTCGAATATCTCCGCCCAGGGTACTTTAGCTCCCTTGTCTTTATATTTATAAAGAACCTCTCTCAAGTTTACTTTTTGCAAATCTTCACTTGTCAGATAATCTTCTCCGATAAAAAGCATAGGAGTTGTCAACCTTTTGCTCTCCGGAACATTATAAAATTCACAGAACGCCTCATTTAATTCCTTATTTTCGATACTTGTAATATCATATCTTGAGACCGAAAAATTGAAATATTTTTTTTCCAGGAAAGAAAGCTCATACTTCACCCTTTCGCAAGCCCTGCTTTTTGCATCAAAGAAATATACCATTTGCACTTTATCGGAAAGCTTCAAAGTGTCAAAATCGTCTTTCCCTAAAACCTTAGCTTCGATTCCTGCTTTTTGATATTCCAATATTCTATCTTCCAGGAAATCTTCGATCTCATCAACTCCTCCAAGAATATACTTCTCTATAACAATAGCCGGTATTTCGTTGTTAATATCTTCATGTTTTTCTTCAATAGAAACCAAATATTCATAGTTCGATGGGTCAGATACTTCAAAGGACCTAATTTTTAAATTATATTTTTCCTTTAATATCTTCAATATTTTTTCTTTAACAAAAGCGCACTCTTCACAATCTTCCGAATAAAAATATTCAATTAGAATAGGAGAAGCACTAGGCGGAACCTTAACTGTTGCCTTAACTTTGATGTGAACTCTAGGGTTTTCCGGATCATTTGTGTGAATATACAAATCCTTAAGAACTCCACCAATGAACTTCTGAGATTTAAAAGTAACTTTTATCTCCCCTGTTCCACGGGGAAGAACCACTTTATCTTTAATTTGCATTTCTCCAGCCGTACAACCACAGGAAGAGCGAACCTTTTTTACTTCCAAATTCTCGTTGCCAACGTTTTTAAAAACAAGAGTTTGTGTTTTTGTTTCGTTCTGTCCCATCTTGCCGAAATCAACCTCTGTGCTTTTAAACTGAATACGCGGCTCTGCATATAGCCCAATTCCGCATAACACCAAATAAAAAAGTAGAATTTTTTGCCTGACCCCAATTTGTCTACTCATATCAACAATTATATTTTTCTCTTATTGTTTGTCAAGAACTCTTCTTCTGATGTTTAAGGCAAAAGCCATATGATTCAATTTTTTCCCCGTAAACAATTCCTTTGTACCCTTTACTATACCAAAGGACTTGACTTATAGGCAATTTTCATTATAATCTCACTAACAAGGAAGTTAGGAAAAAATATAAATATAAAAAATAAAAAGTTGAAACCTTTAAAGGAGGTGGTGTTTTTTTGCCAAGAGTAACAATTAAAGAGGGAGAATCTTTCGAAAAAGCGTTTAAGCGCTTTAAGCGTCTGTGCGAAAAAGAAAAAATAAGGAGTGAAATAAAAAAGCATCAGCGTTATGAAAAACCAAGCGAGAAAAGACAGCGAAAGCGTAAAGAACTTAGCAAAGGAAGAAGGAGACATTAACGCCAAAAGGCATATTTTTAATTTCTGAGTTAGCTCATTTTAGTATCATAGCAAAACCATTTTTAAATATATTAAAATGAATTTGTTTGACTTAATATCTCTCATACTTATTTTTGGGTTTTGTCTCTGGGGAACTATAAAAGGTTTCATCATTGAAATTTCTGAGATTGGCGGACTAATAATTTCCTTTATTCTCGCAATGTACCTCCCATTAGCATTGGATATAGGTGGCATGAAATATGTTGTAAGTTTTCTTGCTTACTTTTTTGCAATCAGCATTTCTTTCACAATCCTGTCAAAAATTATCCATAAAACGCCTCTAGCTTTTATCGATAGACTCCTCGGCGCTGCTATAGGAGCTATCAAAGGCTTTATTATTGCAATAATACTTTCCCTAATCATTAGCTGCATTCCTTTTAAAGAACCAAAAAGCAATTTAAGCACTAGCCTTTTTTATAACCTGGCACACATTGCAAGACCTCCCTTGAGAAAATTTTTAAGAAACAGAATGAAGGAACTCACCCAGTATGAAGAAAAAACGTTTATTCCCCAAACACAGAAAGAAGAAAAACAAAAGCTTGAGGAGAAGCTGCACACAATATAATGAAAAATCTATCGAGCATGATAGGGCTGGGCATACTTTTAGAAAAAATTTCCGGGTATGCCGAATCTGAGCCGGGGAAGAACGCAATTCTTAGTTTAAGCCCAACTATCTCGAAGGAAAAAAGACTCCTTTCTTTTAAACGACTCACGGAAATAAAACAAGTTACACATTTGCTTCCCGCTTTACATATTTTGGAAAAAGATAACGTTCCCGAAAAAGGCAAAATATTATCGGGCGAGAAGCTTTCATATTACAGAAAACTATTAGACCTAACGAATGAGATCAAAAACATTTTCAGCGAAAACAATTTACTGGAAAAACTAAGCACCTCCCTTGATCCTGTTTTATCTCTTTGTAAGGAAATATCAAAATTTATAGACGAAACCGGACTTATAATACCAACTTCTACGCCGCTTTTAAAATCTCTTTATAGCGAAAAAAAATCAATCGAAGATAAAATAGAAAAGAAACTGCAAGAAATTTTAAAGGAAAAAGATTCTTTGCTGCAGGATAAAATCGTCACAACCCGATTGGGGAGAACCGTGTTACCGTTTAAATACAATAGAAAAGACGAAATAGAAGGAATAATAGTTGACCTTTCGCGAACCCAGAACACAGCCTTTATCGAACCGGGAGAAATCGTCACTCTCAACAACAGAATTTCTGAGCTGGAAAAAGACATAAATAGCGAAAAGAAAAGAATCTTGAAACGTCTGACCGAAAAAGTCAAAGAACATTTTTTCTCCATAAGCAAAAATATTAAGACGCTAACAGAAATAGACTCTCTTAAGGCAAGAATTCGTTACGCAGAAGAATTCAAATGCATCAACCCAGAATTCTCAGAGAAAAGCAACTTAAAATTAAAAAACTGCTACCATCCACTCCTTTTAGGAGAAAACAAAACGATCGAACCTCTTGACCTCGAAATCGGAGAAAAAGAGAGAATTCTACTGGTTAGCGGACCAAACGCAGGAGGGAAAACTGTTCTACTTAAGAACTTGGGAGTTAACGTTTTATCGTCATTAGCCGGAATACCCATCCCGGCAAAGGAAGGCACGGAAATAGGTTGTTTTGCAAGCGTTTCAGGAATAATAGAAGACGAACAGTCGATGGAGGAAAGCCTGTCTTCCTTTTCTTCTTATATCGTTAGGCTAAAAGAAATTTTAAGTAGTGCAGACCGTAATTCTCTTATCTTGCTTGACGAACTTGGGGGAAATACGGACCCCGTCGAAGGAAGCGCTCTGTCGATCGCTCTTCTTAATGAGCTAAAGAAAAAAGGAAGCCTTGTCATAACCACAACCCACCTGAGCCCTCTTAAATTTTATGCTGAAGAACAAGAAGGAATGATAAACGGTTCAATGGAATATGAAAACGGGCCAACATATCATCTGCAAATTGGCATTCCCGGAGGCTCAAGGGCGATAGTAACTGCGGAAAAATTCGGGTTGCCTCAGAATATCATCGAAGACGCAAAGAAATTTATTGACTCTGAAGTTTTCGAAGCAGAAAAACTAATAGAAGAGCTTTCTCTGCGAAACAGAAAATTACGCGAACAAGAAAAAGAAATATCCAAACTCAAAAAAGATTTTTCGGAATTAAAGAACGAATACGAAAAAAAAATGAAAAATGTTAAAGAAGAAAAGAAAAAGATCCTTAATGAAGCGAAAGAAAAAGCCGAAGATATCGTAATCGAAGCACGCTCGATAGTAGAAAAAACGATTAAAGAAATCCAGGAAACAAAAGCTTCTAAAGAATCAATTAAAAAATACAAAAAAACATTCAGCCACCTTTCACAGAAAAAGAAAGACTCAGAAGAAAAAATCGTTAAACTTTCCCAAGAATTTTCCGGAATTGACTACCATGTCGATCTTGATGTTCCGTTAGAAATCTCTGTTCGCGGAATGACACAAGAGGATGCCTGGGAAGCTACCGATAAATTTCTTGACAAAGCAATCGTTGCAAATTATAATACGGTAAGAATCCTTCACGGAAAAGGGAGCTGGATATTACGCAATATGCTTCACAAAAGGTTAAAAGAAGATCCAAGAATAAAAAACATAGATACCCCACCCCATTACGAAGGAGGAGAAGGCATCACAATAGCTGTTTTAAAATAATATGGTGTATATGTTTTTTCTAATTTCAAAATCTGCAAAAACCGCAATGCTGCTCACCACTTTCCTGCCGGGCGGAGGACAATTCTACACCGAAAGATACGTTAAAGGCATCCTGATAGGAGGAGCACAATCCTACCTTATATACCAGGGCACGCAAACACAACTTAGACTATACGAAATAGAAAGAGAATGGAATGGTACAATTCCGGAATTCCAACAAGAAAAAAACGAGTTGCTCGATAAAAGAAGGCAATTTGCCTGGTGGATGGCTTTAGTCTGGACGCTCGGAATTTTGGATGCCTATGTGGACGCGCAGCTTTATAATTTCGAAAGCAATCTCTCTCTCGACAAAACCGGAGACCCTAAAGTAACACTGTCTTTCAAAATACATTATTAATGTTTCACGTGAAACATCTGCTCGAAAAAGCCCTAAAAGAACTTCAAATCGAAACCAATAGAAAAAAAACGTCTATGCTTTTTCAGTATTTCGAAGAGCTTATCAAATGGAACGAAAAAATAAATCTTATTTCCAGAAAACTTACAAAGGAAGAGATTTTAACAAAGCTTCTCGTTCCCTCTCTGATACCCTGCAAAATAGTTAATAAAGGCGAAAAAATTCTTGATTTCGGAGCAGGAGGAGGAATTGCCAGCATTCCTTCAAAAATTTTCAAACCACAAATAATCCTACACCTCGTAGAATCAAAAAACAAACCTGTAGCTTTTCTTGAACATATCGGACTATTACTGAATTTAGATCTGAAAGTAATAAACAAATTCGTGTCAACGCCGGAAGACCTTAAAGAATCCTACGACTGGCTTTTTGTTCGAGCCGTTAACCCGGAAAAAATACCGCAGGGATTAGCCCGCAAAATTTTATACTACGGCAAATACACCGGAGATAAATTTAAACTTAAAAAAGAATTAAGCTTTAAAGAAAACATTATCTCGATATTGGCTTAATAATGTTTCACGTGAAACATTATAGAAAATCTTTTAAAAAACTATATTATTGAGGAGGAAAAATGGATAAATCAATTAGTTTTTGTGGGCTCATATGTAGCGATTGTCCGACCTTTATTGCAACACAAAATAACGACGATATAGAGAGGGAGAAAATCGCAAAAGAATGGACAAAGGAGTATAAGCATGAATTTAAAACTCAGGATATAAATTGCGACGGATGCATATCAAAAGAGGGCAGGCATATAGGTTACTGCAGCATATGTGAAATAAGAACCTGCGCAACGGAAAAATCCGTCAAAAATTGCGCATATTGTAAAAATTATATTTGTGAAAAACTGAGCAAATTCTTCGATATGGCTCCCCACGCGGCAAAATCTCTCGAAAAGATAAGAAAGAGTTTATAAAAATATTTTATTGCCACAAAGACGCTACGGCCAAAGGCACCCTCCACCCCAACTATTTTGGACGCAGATAAACGCAGATACACAGGATTTAATTTTAAGTTTTATGAAAAATCAAAAAGATTTTTGGTTGATCTGAGAAGCTAATTTGCGGGAATTGGTAGCCGTTATTAGGCTTTTGGTTTTTGGGGTTGAGGTTTAGTTAAAATAACAAAAAAATCCTGTTAATCCTTTTTTATCTGCATTCTTCTTTAGGGTTTTGAGTTTGGGCTTTATTTAAACAACATTATCTTTTTCTTTGTGTCCTCTGTGTGTTTTGTTTTTTCTCTGTGCTCTCTGTGGTAAAAATTTTTTCTTTGTTTCTTAGTAGCTATTGTCTTTCGTATTCTCTTTTTGCTAACGCAATAGAACCAAGCACACCTGCATTATCTCCCAGCTCCGGAGTAACGATATATTTTTCGATGTTATCCGTAATTTCAGGTGACTGAATATAATTATTAAGCAAAGTTTTTACTCTTTTGTGTATAAGCGGCAATAGCTGCTTTTGTTTCATAACTCCTCCTCCAAGAATAATCCTCTCGGGAGATAAGATACAGATATAATTTATTACTGCAAGAGAAATATATTTAGCTTCCAGATCCCAGGCCGGGTGGTTCCTACCTAATTTTTCTCCCGATTCACCCCAACGATCTTTTATAGCCGTGCCTGAAGCCAAACCCTCGAAGCAATTCTTATGAAATGGGCATTTCCCTTCATACGGATCGGCTTTTCTGTCATGCGGGATAAAAATATGCCCCATTTCAGGGTGGATTAAACCATGTAAAAATTCACCGTTAATTATTCCACCCCCGCCAATCCCCGTTCCAATTGTAATATAAATAAAATCCGCTACGTCTCGTGCTGCGCCCCACTGGTGTTCGCCGAGGGCTGCCGCGTTTACATCCGTATCAAATCCTACGGGGACATTCAATGCCTCTTTGATTTTTCCGTAAAAATTTGTACTTTGCCATTTGGTTTTTGGCGTAGATGTTATATATCCGTAAGTGGAAGAATTTTTTTTCAAGTCAACCGGCCCAAAAGAGCCGATACCGATAGCCGATATTTTCTCTCTTTTGTTCTGTTCTTTAAAATATTTAATTATCTTCTCAATTGTTTCTTCGGGGGATGTCGTACCAAAACGATATGGTTCTCGTAAATCTTCTGGATTTGTGCCAACAGCACAGACGAATTTCGTTCCTCCGGCTTCTATTCCGCCAAACAAATTCATACTTTACTCCTTTTTTCGGTTTGTTCTATAGAACGTTTAAAATAAAAAGAAAGAGTTATTTTATTTTGTTAAAAATTACCTCTCTCTGCATATTTAAAACTTGACCGAGAGGATTGCCGGAAAGACTCATTTCCATTATTACATCCTCATTGATAACGCTATATTCAACCTGGTGGTCATCCAGAGACACCCAAAAACTACCCCAGCAACAGGTCCTGCCTTTTATACTTAAAATATCCGTTTTTGATTCCACAGGATTTGAAAGGGATTTAAATTCTATTAAGGCACATATCTCACCATTTCTCTTTGCAATTCCTGTCCAATTCAACTTTAAATTCTTCGTTTTTAACAGTGCAAAATTCTGAACGCGTACTTCTTTGCTCTCTAAGTCAGCAGAAAAAAAAGGCTTGTTGTACTCAATATTCTCTATTCCAACATACGCAACCTCAATCCAGGGAGCGTCCCAGATGAGTGTTTTCATAAAAGTCCTGTCTTCTTCAGGAAAACCTTTGTAAAAATCTCCTTTTAGAATCTCCTCAGAAAGAGCGTATGAAAAACCTTCCATGTAGGCCAGAGGTTTCCCATCCGGAAATTCGCCTAACGTATCCCTGGTCGAAAATATTCTAACATCGCTCCATCTACAGCGAACCTCTTCGCCTTCTACCAAACGAGAAAACCTTCCTTCAATTTGCATACTGCTTACAACATTTCCTTCCATATCTCGATTATACAACGTTGAGGTTACTTTATACCGTTGAGGTATTTTCTCGTCAAATTTAAGTGCGCCTTGTTTATCAAAACACTCCTCTACACTTTTTGCTCCTTCTACCTCTTTGCGACAACAGGAAAAATTTACCGTAAAAAGAACCGCCAACAACAAAATTTTAGTAACTGAGAAAAAACTTTTTTTGATAATCATTTAAGCCCCCTTAATTTAGATTTATTTTTATCATGTTTTCCCTTTGTTCCGGATAAAACAAAATTTTTTGTTATGTCAAAACACATAAATTTTAAAATCATCATTCTCATACTCCTTTCATTGTAATATAAAATGAGCTTCATGTCAAGCATGTTTTTGAAGAGTCAGACAAACCCTCCAACCCAGGCGCCCCGGGCGACACTACCGGGAACTTTAAATTTGGCTACTCTTTTATGTTGCCCCTCAACAAGCATATTAAAACTATAGCCCGGATTTTACTCCTGTCAACACAAAAAAAACGAAACCATTAAGCGTACACTCCCAAAGACACAAAACCTTACAAAAGCATACCGAAACCCCATAAAGCACGGCATTCAACTAACCACTTGGCTATCAAGAAGATAGACTCATAAGGTTAGAGGTTTTTGTTTTATTGGTCGTAAAGGACCCGCTAAAACCTTGACAATTATGAATGTTTATTTATATGTTATTATTTAGAGGTTAAGTTATGGATTTAAAAAAAAGGAGTAAAGCTGTCGAGAGTCTGCTTGCGTCTTACAAGAAAGATAGAGCTCCTTTTGTTACAGATTTAACGCAAGGGTTCTCTTCAAGGAAATATCCTTTCGAAGAGATAAATCTAATAAAACAGGTTCTTTTTCCCAAATATTGGAACTGTGGGAAACTTGCCAGAAAAGAAAACAGCAAAGAGCTTACCTCAAAAATTGAAAATTTGGGGAAACTGTTTACAGAAGGAATAAGCCCCTATGTCGAAGATAAAGCAGGTGTGGAAAAAATTGTCGGTAAGGTTTTAGAAAATTTGGGAAAAATAAGAGAGAAACTCAAAAAAGATGTCGAAGCTGCTTATATAGGAGACCCGGCGGCTAAAACCTATACTGAAATCATTCGTTCTTATCCCGGATTCCTTGCTATCGAAATCCATAGGGTTTCTCACCTTTTATACACCTTCGGAGCAGGTGGATATGCCAGGGAAATTTCTGAAGTCATTCACTCCGAAACAGGAATCGATATTCATCCCGGAGCGAAAATTGGCAACTATTTCTTTATAGACCATGGTACCGGAGTGGTAATCGGGGAAACGTCAGTTATTGGTAATTGGGTAAGAATCTATCAGGATGTAACTCTCGGGGTTCTTCATTTCGAAAAAAAAGGTGAAGATGAAATCAAAAAAGGTTACAAAAGACACCCCGACATTGGCAATCATGTCGTGATTGGTGCAGGAGCCAAAATACTGGGACCTATAAAAATCGGCAATCATGTCAATATCGGAGCCAACTCCTGGATCGCTGAAGATATTCCTGATTACACATCTGTCTTTGTCGCCGAACACCCTCGCCTGGAGAAGAGAAAAAGAAACTAAAATGAGCAGAGTAGCAAAAAATATTCTCACCCTGATAGGAAATACGCCCGTTGTAAAGCTGAACAAAATGCCGGAAAAAAATTCTGCAGAAATTTATTGTAAGCTTGAATTTTTTAACCCCCTCGGGTCAATCAAAGATAGAATTGGTCTTCACATGATCGAAGAAGCAGAAAGAAAAGGAAAAATAAGCCCCGGAGACACTCTTATAGAACCTACAAGCGGTAATACGGGTATCGGACTTGCTTATGTCTCCGCTGTTAAAGGGTATAAATTAGTCCTGATTATGCCCGATACAATGAGTAAAGAGCGGATCAAAATATTAAAAGCGCTGGGGGCAGAAGTTCTTTTAACTCCCGGAGAAAAAGGAATGAAAGGCGCAATTGAAAAAGCAACTGAGCTGGAAAAAGAAAACGCCTACTTCCGCCCGGGTCAGTTTACAAATCCGGCAAACCCCGAAGCACACAGAAAGACAACCGCAAAAGAAATTCTAAAGCAAGTTCCGGGGATCGATGCTTTCGTTGCAAGTGTTGGAACAGGCGGAACGCTAACCGGCGTTGGAGAAGTTCTTAAAAATGAAATCGAGAATAGAAAAATTCTTATCGTCGCTGTGGAACCGGAAGATTCACCTGTGCTGTCGGGAGGCAAACCGGGCGCGCACAAAATACAGGGCATAGGTGCAGGTTTTATCCCCGAAGTTTTAAATATAGAAATAATCGATGAGATAATAACAGTTAAAAACGAAGATGCATTTTCAACTTCAAGACGGCTTGCCAGGGAAGAAGGAATCTTTGCCGGCATATCTTCCGGGGCTGCCCTGTGGGCTGCGCTAAAAGTAGCAAAAGGATTGCCCGAAGAAAAAAAGATAGTCGTAATCTTACCCGATACGGGAGAAAGATATCTCAGTACGGATTTATTTGAATAAAATTAGAGAGTAGCGAGCAGAGAGCAGTTAGCGGCAAAAAATAAAGAAAAGTCTAGTGTTAATCTTGTGTAATCTCGTGGTTAAAATTTGGTGTGTAGGGAGGCTTTGTGTCTTAGTGCCTATATAAATTATGGAAGAAATAGGGAAAGTTATCAAAACAAATAAAAATAGAGCAACGGTTCTTATTGAGTTACCGGAGAACTGCGAATCCTGCGAACTTGCTAAATTTTGCCGTATCGACAAAAGAGGAAGAGAAATACTTTGCAGAAATGACAAAAGTGCAGAAGCAGGAGATATTGTACAGCTTAACACAAGAGAAAAAAATCTTTTTATAGCCACCGTTTTAAATTTTGTTATTCCTCTTTTTTTCCTTACTGGTGGAGTGCTCCTCGGAAAGAAAGTCTGGCAGACAGATCTTGCCGGTTTCCTATCAGGTATGAGTCTTATGGTTTTATATTTCTTTGTGTTCTTATTTGTTGATAAACAGATATTAAAAAGCGGTCATCTCTTACCTGAAATTGTAAGTATAAAAAAAAAGAATACTCTCAGTTAATAGAACGCACTCTTCATTCACGAATTTCAACTGCCGTAGCACAATTCTTTAAAAGTTCGGAAGAAGTTATTAAATATTCCTTTGGATAAGGAGTAATTCCCGAAAATTCAGGGGAAAGAGTTTTTGTGTTTCTAAAACCCTGAAGAACATATTTCTTCACGGATTTTATCTTCTGACATATTTTTTTAAGATCTTCTTTGTCCACAATACCCGGCACCATTGTGGTCCTGAATTCGTAATCCTGAGTCCCTTTTATTATTTTTATACTCTCCTCTACATTCTCAAATCCGATCTTGTTTCCAGTAGCAAGGGAATACTTTTCGGGCGAAGATTTTATATCCATCGATATATAGTCAACAAAAGGAAGAACGCTTCTTAATTTATCCGGCAACGTCCCATTGGTATCGATTTTTATATCAATTTCTGCTTCTTCTTTGACTCTTTTAAGAAAAGATGGCAGTCGAGGAGATAGAAGAGGCTCGCCTCCTGTAAAAGATACACCATCAATAAAACCTTTTCTTTCCTTTAATTTCTCTATGATTTCATCCTCAGGAATATCAGGGACTTTCTTCACAAGTTCTGGTATAACAAGATCAAGATTATAGCAAAAAGGACAACGCAAATTACATTCACCTATGAAAACTACTGATGAAATTTTACCAGGATACTCTATTAAGCTGGTACCTAAAAAAGATTTGATCACCTACTTTATTCTTCTTCTGTTTTTAAATATTTTCTCTCTCTAAATTCTTCTCTTTTGCCTTCGTTCCAGTCCTGAACCGGTCTATAATAACCTACCACCCGGGAATAAACTTCAGCCTTTACTGCTAAAACTTTCTCTGTCTCTTCTTTCTCTTTCTTTTTTAGTTCTTCTATCAAAATATCTCCTTCTTTTTATTTTGCTTTATTTAAATACACTTTCAACTCTTTTTCTGTTTTTTCCTCTTCAACTTTTCTGTAAGATCCTTTTTGCATTTCCTCAAGTCTCTTCTTGTTTAGTTCTACAACATCTCCAAACTCTTCTAATTCTTCTTCGGTGTGTGGATGCGGACAGTAAAAATGCTCTCCTGATATATAGCCATGAACCGGACATATTGAGAAAGTCGGCGTAAAGCTGAAATACGGCAGAGAAAATCTGCTTACTATTTTCTTCGTAAGATCTCTTACTGTTTTCCAATCCTCAATCGCTTCTCCCAGGAATATATGCACGACTGTTCCTCCTGTAAACAACACCTGAAGAGGATCCTGATGTTCGAGAAGGCTAAAAGCATCATCCACTTCATCGACAGGAGGGTGTACAGAATTCGTATAATACGGATAAACTGTACCCTTTGTATAAATATCGGGAAATCTTTCCTTATCCTCTCTAGCCAAGCGGTATGACGCGCTCTCCGCCGGTGAGGCTTCAAGATTATAGAGGGTTCCTGTCTCTTCCTGGAATTCGGAAAGCTTCTCTGTCATAAACTCAAGAACCTTTATCCCCCACGCTCTTCCTTCTTCCGTCATCAATCCTTTTCCAAACATATTTACACATGCCTCGTTCATCCCTATAAGTCCTATAGTGGAAAAATGATTTGCCCAGAAAGAGCCTATTGTCTCTTTTATTTCTCTTAAATAGTATCGCGTATAAGGATATAGTCCTTCTTTTGTAAAATCTTCTATAATTTTCCGCTTCAGTTCTAATGATTCCTTTGCCGTTTCCATAATATTTGAAAGCCTATCAAAAAATTCTTCTTCGTCACCTGAAAGGTACGCAATTCGCGGAAGGTTTATAGTTACCACACCTATACTTCCTGTAAGAGGATTAGACCCAAAAAGCCCTCCTCCTCTTTTTCTTAACTCTCTTTTATCTAATCTTAGCCTACAACACATACTCCTTGCGTCTTCAGGATCCATATCTGACGAAACAAAATTACTAAAGTAGGGAATTCCATATTTCCCTGTCATTTCCCATACAGGTATAAGCTCCTCATTTTCCCACTCAAAATCTTTTGTTATATTATATGTCGGAATAGGAAAGGTAAAGATTCTACCCTTTGCGTCTCCCGCCATCATCAATTCCGCAAAAGCTTTATTTATCATGTTCATCTCTTTTTGAAACTCTCCATAGGTCGCGTCTTTTTCTCTTCCGCCTATTACAACTTTTCTATCTTTGAAGCTATTGGGAACTTTAAGGTCCAGAGTAATATTTGAAAAAGGCGTCTGGAACCCAACTCTGGTAGGAACATTTATATTAAATAAAAATTCCTGTAAAGCTTGTTTTGTATCTTTATACTCCAAATCATCAAACCTTACAAATGGAGCAAGGAGGGTATCAAAGTTTGAAAAAGCCTGTGCTCCTGCTGCTTCACCCTGAAGAGTATAGATAAAGTTAACTACCTGACCAAGAGCACTTCTTAAATGTTTCGCAGGAGAAGATTCAACTTTCCCGCTCATCCCTCTAAAGCCTTCCTTTAGAAGATCCAACAGATCCCAACCTACACAATAGGGGCCAAGTATTCCAAGATCATGAATATGAAAATCTCCGCTGCTGTGAGCATCTCTAATTCGCGGACTATAAATCTTGCCAAGCCAGTACCGGGCAGTAACTGACGAAGAAACGTAAAAGTTTAAACCCTGAAGAGAAAAATTCATGTTTGAATTTTCTTGAACTCTCCAGTCCTCCTTCTTTAAGTACTTTCCCATTATGCCTTCAACATCTCTAAAGACATCTTCTACTTTACGAGCTTCGTTTCTCTTCTCTCGATAAAGAAT
>Ga0315549_1001171_pt1 | contig 27928 bp, 28 predicted proteins | sample SalMarSW160200MG_FD_203101 | JGI IMG/M metagenome (GOLD analysis project Ga0315549, IMG submission 203101) | Salt marsh sediment microbial communities from the Plum Island Ecosystem LTER, Massachusetts, United States - Salt Marsh Sediment SW1601-200 ... | reverse complement strand
CCAGGCCCTGAAATTGCTAATGGATTATGACTGGCCGGGCAATGTTAGGGAACTGGAGAACGCCATTGAGAGAGCCATCGTCCTGGGACAGGGAGACATGTTCCTACCGAGTGATCTTTCTCGGAAGGTAGAGGAGAAGCCTTTAAAATCAGGAGTTACTTCGAGTTCTGTGGATATTTCACTGGCTGAGGCAGAAAAAAGACTCATCGAAGACACCTTAAAACTCGCCCACTGGAATCAGACCAAAACGGCAAAGATATTAAGAATCCATCGAAACACTCTGCGAAGAAAAATCAGGCGTTTTAAGATTTACTAGGATGGATAAGTTGCTGCGTTGGTATACTATCTTACCCAGCCATTTTCTTCATTTTTTTCCCATTTCTTAAAAAGGAGAGGAAGCTTTAGATAAATGAAACTTCGAGCTAAATTCACTTTCCTATTCATTGGTTTAGTGGTCTCGATGGGGCTTGTAATAGCATTTATTACCTTTAAGTGGCAGAGGAAAGCTATTGAGGGACAGATGAGGGAAAGAGGTGCTGGTATCTGTAGAACTTTAGCCGTAACCGCTGCTGAGGCCATGCTGACCCAGGATTTTACTAAGTTGAGACAATACATTGACGAGATCAAAAAGAGTCACCCGGTAGCTTACCTTGTAATAATGGATACCACCGGAAGGATAATGGTCCACAGCGACCCCAAACAGGAAGGCAAGGTACTGGGTAGTCCCACTGACATGAGAGCCGCCAGAGCTGAGAGACTTGTTGAGCAGAGATATACCGGAGAAGAGAGTGAGCCTCTCTATGAGATAGCTTTACCTATCGATTTTGCTTCCAAAAAATGGGGGGTAGCAAGAGCGGGGTTTTCCCTGGTTGGTCTGAACCGGGAGCTTGCTCAAGCAGCGAGGAACATTACTCTCCTCATCATGGGGGCTGTTTTGACGGCAATAATGGTCGTGGTCATAGTAGGCAAGAAGATCACCCATCCGGTTCGGCAGCTTATCAGCGGTATTGCCAGTATCTCCAGAGGAGATCTTAGTCAGAGAGTCCCGGTTAAGAGCAGGGACGAGATGGGTGAAATAGCGGATGCTCTTAACCGAATGACCGATGATTGTCAGAAAAATAAAAAAGAACTCGAAGAGGTCGAGTCGAGGCTCAGGGTCTATACGGAGGAGTTGAAAAAGAAGCTATTGGACCTATCAGCCTTGAATAAGGCGAGTGGAGTTTTGATCTCCACCCTGGGATTAGAAAAAAAATTGGATTTGATTGTTAACACTGCTACTTCCATAACTAATGCCAAAAAGGGCCTCCTTATCTTCACCAATAAGAGAGGAAAGAGGCTAGATCTCAGGGCCTCTCAGGGAAGGGATATTGATATAAATGCGCATAAGAAAATTGCCCGATGGGTTATGAGGAACAATAAACCCATTTTGATAAAAGACGGAGCCGGGGGTCTGTTGTTCGAGGAGTTGTTAGAAAAGGATACCACCGACCCGATTATGTGTGCTCCTTTGAAGACTAAGAATGAGCTTTTAGGAGTCATGGCGGTGGAGAGTTCGGTGTCCGGGAAAGATTTTACTGAAGCTGATTTAGAATTATTTTCCACCTTTGCCAACGAGGTTGCCTTGGCTCTGGAAAATGCTTCGCTAACGGAGAATCTGATTGAGTCCCGGGAATTGGATTCTTTCAACAGAATAACTTCCGTCATCATTCACGATCTAAAGGGTTCTATTAACGGGTTATCTCTTCTCCTTTACAATGTTGAAAAAAATTATGACAATCCTGAGTTTCGAGCCGATTTGATGGCCACTGTTGCTGACACGATAAAAAAGACGGAGGACTTGATAGCCCGGCTAATCAGTCGGCCTCATCTGCTGGAGCTTCGATCCGAGTCGGTAAACCTTCTTGTTCAGCGGCTCGTGGAAAAATTATATCTGAGAAAGCTCCCGGATGTAGAACTAATCGAGGAATACGGTGAGCTACCGAAAATGATGATTGACGCGGACAACATGGAGAGAGTATTTGAAAACGTCATTCTTAACGCCCTAGAAGCTATGTCCAATGGGGGAAAGCTCACCATAGTTACGAGAAAAACAAAAAAACCATTAGCCGCGGTGGTTGAGATCATTGACACCGGTAGGGGTATGACGGAGGAATTCATCAATCATAATTTATTTAAGCCCTTCAGGACTACCAAAAGGAAAGGACTGGGCTTAGCCCTGTTTTCCTGTAAAGAAATCGTTTCCTTACATGGGGGAAAAATAGAGGTGAAAAGTGAGCTGAGCCGGGGAACGAGCTTTGCGATCAGGCTACCCATTCTGGCTGTAGATGGAAGGCTCAAAGCGATAAGAAAGCTCCTGGGGGAATATCTATTGGAGACAGAGTCTATAAAGAAAGAACAATTAGAAAGAGCTCTGAAAATCCAGGTCAGCGACAACAAGAGGAAGATAGGAAGAATCCTGCTCGATCTGGGATTCGTGAGGGAGCAAGAGGTGGAATTAGCCTTAGAGAGACAGCAGGTGGCCGAAAGGCACCTATGCGATTTATTACAGAGAATTGGGTTGGACTACGAAAACGATACTGATGGGGGAGGATGAATACCTGCCTTTTCTTTCAGCCAGCTTTCCTTAACTCACTTTATACTTACCTTCCTTAGCAAAATCTGGCCCAGCATCATCCTGGTGCAGTCAACTAAGATGGGATCTTCATTGTAAAAGGAATTCCAGAAAAAAAGGGTCTCGCTGCCCGATTTTAGTGCAAGACTTTGCACTGAGAGGGCAAATAGATTAGCTCTAGCTATCCTGGATTCTTTAGGAGATAAATAAGTTCGAATCTAAAGAAGGCTTCCAGTAGTTCCCGTGATCTTTCTTAAGAAAATGGCAGGAAAATTGCTCCCTAAGAATGGTTGGTGCTTTATTGAAAGGGAGAGGTAAATATTAAAAAGTGTTAAATCAAACTGAAGGAGTGGCGCAAGGAGTACAATCAGGTGCGGCCGCATAGTGCTCTTGGTTACCAACCACCTGCTCCCGAGGCCATTATGCAGGTGACTCTAACTTAAAAAGTGGTACTATTATCGGGGGCATGTCATCGCCAATCTCACACATTTTGGGTCGAGTAAGCTCTGTAGGTGGTTACTCCTAAAATAGAATAACTTAATGGCTCAACCCGATTTCCTCAAGTGTAACTTTTTTAAGAGTATCTTTGTTACCGAAACGTTTAACGGCATCGAGGATTTCGATGCCAGCCAGCTTGCCCTGAGCGTCGTAGTCGGCAGCGATTCCCTCAGCCAGATGTTTGGTAGTTACTGTAGTCTCTTTGAATCGAATGTAGATAGCGTCTGCTGCGGGATCGTAGGTGATATGCATTTTTTTCTTCCTCCTTCTCACATCAAGTCTACTATATCTTGAGGGGGTGTCAAATAGGGAATGGGGAGGTGATTATTTTTTAAGCTTGTGTTTCTTTATTATGGTCTCATTCTACATGGTTGTAGGCGGTAGTCACTACTTTTGGTGATAAAAAATAATCATGTCCCCATTTTCCGGAGGGAATCAGGGATCTTAAGGCAGCTTATGAGAAGTTCTTTAATAATTTTAAGTAAATTTTTTTCTTATTCTGTTAAGCGTTAAGATTCCCTTTTCAAAATCAAGGTTTACATTGAAATGGCGCAGAAAGTTCAAGCCAATCACCCCATCGATGCCAAGCTCCTCGGGGATAGTGTAACAGAGAGCCTGAATGTTTTCTACTGTAGCGTCGGCTAAGCGGAAGGATTTGAGCGTTACCACAGGAACAAGATGGGAAGTAGAGGCATCACTTATGGTGGTTTGCTCAGGTGTTAATTCAAGATTGTAGCCTAGGTTTACAGATGCTTCTCTTGAGATGATGACATTTGAGGCACCTGTATCCAGCGCTAAGTAGAGGGTGATTATAGATTCATATTCTACTCTACACCTGAATATAAGAATATTAGCATTTGGATCAAAAGGTATCTGAGTCATAGTGCAGATACTACTCCTTTCCGGGGTTTGTCGCCTGTATAAGTGAGGTAGACATGATGCCTTTTCTCCCTGAGCATTACCTCGTAAATCGCTGCTCTACTTGGACTGTGAGCCACCAATTTCCCCCGTATGGGGTTGCACGTTTTGTCCTCTTCCTCAACTTCAAAGAGAAGCCACTCATCTTTGTATTTTTTCTCAATTTCAGGAATAGTTAGTTCTTTCATTATTTTGCGCCTCCTTCGAAGGATTAGTAAAAAGATAACTTATATTCATAAGTAAAGAGCATCTTTCAAAAATGTCAAGGATAACCCCTCGCCAAAGGCGAGGAGGACTTTTTAAACATCTTCTTTCTTCATAGGTCTCATAGGACTACCACATTTAGTGCAGATAAAAGCAGTTGTTCCACGGCTCAACCCGATTTCCTCAAGTGTAACTTTTTTTGAATAGTGTCGAGAACTTCTCTTTCAGTTGCGCCTCGATAAATTAATTGTTCCTTAGCGTGTTCACTCAATCGAATTGGCTTAAGAGGATTTCTCATTTCTCACATCAAGTCTACTATATCTTGAGGGAGTGTCAAATAGGACGGTGAGTATACTGCAGAGGCGGAAATTCCTTATGATGAAGGAAAATTAGCTAAGGCAGAAATCAACTTCACTCTCCAGAATAATGGTTTAATAGAAGGCAAACATATGGCCTGCCCCATTTTGATGCAGCTACCCTGTGGCACGAGTATCAACCGTAGAGGTAATATGCACTCAAGGGATTGCCTTATCTTAGTGCATAGTGTGCACCCACATAGGGCAGATGGATCAGTCGGTCTCATCTTTTAGCTAACCATCTTTACCTACCCAATTCTTTGTACACTCAATAGATCAAGCTAGAGGCTTTTTTGGATAATCCCACCCAGCTTTTTTTCCTCACTTAAGGGACGTGGTATGAAAGTTGCTATATACAGAAATCGGTGAGGGTTGGAAACGGATTTCAATCTTTTTATCCCATCTCAAAGATAGATCGGAAAAATCAAAACTGAAAGTGAGGTGAAGAGTGTCCCAGGTGAAAAAACAATTTCCAAGCGTACGAAAATCGCAAAAAGGAAGTGAACCTTTACTGTGATAGATTTTCCACTTTAAGTGATAATCTACTTCATAGTACTAAGGAGTACAACAATGAGAGCTAATTCTGTCTTAGTGGTATTGGTGATTTTCACCCTCTTGCTATTTGCTCTGGCACACGCTATGGCCAATGATAACTGTTGTATCGAAGAAGGCTGCCTGGCCAAAGCTTGCCTAGCGACAGGAATAACATCCACTGGGTCCGGTGCTACCACGGGTAGAGGCTCTGGTGACTGTAGTCATTCCCAGGCGGCTGCTACCATAGCCACTCACAGTGCCTATGCAGAATACAGTAAGGGGAGCTACTTTATGGGATTCTGCCTCAATGCCAACGATACAGGACAAGCGATATTTGCAGGAACCGGCCTGGGCAAAAAAGGCAACTCTCTTGAGCTGGTCTTAACCATGGCCGACGTCTCTGAATTCGATGATTTTCTGATCAGTGCCAAGTACCAATTTCTCGGTGAGACTCGCTCCCGGCCTGCTATGGCGGTGGGGATCGATGCCATTAACGAGATTCCTGAACAAATGCAATCAAGTCCCTACATAGTAGCCTCAAAATGTTTGCCCATAGCAAAATTGCCTATCTTAGCTTCCTTAGGTTGGGGTTCAGGACGATTCCAGGATAATATCTTCGGTAGTTTGGCCTTTATCTTGTCGAGGCGCTGGAATTTCATTGTTGAATACGATGGAGTGGGAGGCAATGTAGGGGTATCTTTCGCGTCCGAGCTACCGCTGGGGAAACCTCTACCGGTGGTGGTCATCCTCGCAGTCCACAACGCTTTTGCCTCAGACGAGGAGAGTACCTTGGGCGTGGGAGCAGGGATAAGGTTTCCTTAGGCAGGGAGTACTCGAGAGTAATAATCGAAGAAGGAGATAGTAAAAATGAGCGTGAAGAAAATTCTGATGTGTGTGGGGGTGTTCGCCTGGCTTCTTTCACCTACAGCTGCCTTCAGCCAGGCCGAAGAGAAGGTTCAGCCGGGGGATGTCCTTCAGCAAATAATCCAACTGGCAGTGGAGAATAATCCTATCCTGGAATCCCAGAGGAGTTTTATCAACACTATTCAGCAGATGCCCGAGCCAGGCGCAGGTTTCATTAATCTTGAGGAGCTCCAGTCCAGCAGCCGCCGGGTAGGTGAGGAAGGAATGGAAACTCCCCTTTTGAGTCTCAGTCAGGCGGTACAAATGGAAACATTTATACAAAGTAAATTAGATCGGGAAAAAACTCTAGCCGAGGCCAAACAGACCTATGAGAATCTGAAGCAGTCCCTGATATCCAATCTCATGGCCAAGATCACAGAAATGGCAAAGTTAAAGAATAAAAGGGAAAACTTAGAAGAGCTTAAATCTTTCCTTGAGACGAGACAGGATTCTTTAGAAAAACAGGTAAAGGCAGGCATAAAAGAACCAAGCGTTCTCTTTGACCTCATGGAAAGAGTTATGCAAAGCCGCCTTGAGATAAAAAATGCGGCTAGGGAACTGGAGATCCTGAAGCTCGAAACAACCATAAGCCTGGGTGGAGAGAAGTGGGAAGATCTTCTGGATTTATTGAATAAACTATGAAGAGGAGGAGAAGGAGAATGATAAGAAAAAAAGTCCCGGCCGTCTTTCTTGTATTGATGGGGATTACTTTTTTTTTCGCAGCGTGGGGAAAGACCGAAGAACTCACCACAAACGGGGATATCCTGCAAGAGACTATCAATCTGGTGGTGGAAAATAACCCCACGCTTCAATCCCAGAGAAGCCTCCTGGAGCAAATCCAGGCTTTACCTAATCCCGGTAAGGGTGTTGATTTCCAGCTTAGTCTGAGGGGAGGAATGGCTACCTATGTAGACGAGGCTAATCAAGAAATCTTTACCGGTCCCAGCGGGGGTGTGGGTTTAGAGATTCCTCTGTTTAGTAGCTCCAGAAGAAAAGAACGTATAATGGACCAACTAACCTACGCCAAGGAGCTGGAAAAAGCTAAACAGGATTATCTCCGCCTGAAAAACTCTATCGTCTCAGAACTTCTTGCCAAGCTAAATAAAATGTTCGGGCTCCAGAATGAAAAAAAGAAGCTGGAGGAGCTCAGGTTCTTTCTTAGTTCTAATATAGAATCCTTGAAGCAACAGGTTAAAGCCGGGGTGATAAAAGCGGCCGATTTATGGGAAATAACCGAAAGAATTATGGATACAGAGACCAAAATTTACAATCGGGCCAGCGAGTCGGAAATTTTGAAGCGAGAAATAGCTATTAATTTAGGAGGTGAAAAATCTGAAGAACTCCGGCAAATGTTAGAACAGTTAAGTGTCAAATATATGGAGGAGAAAGAATCTTGAGTGACGATGATGGGCTCAGTCTCCAGGATTACTGGAGAGTTATATGGAAGAGAAAGTGGATTGTCATTCTCACTGTAGTTGTGCTGACGGCCTCCGCAGTGACATTCAGTTTTCTTCAAACTCCCATTTATGAAGCCTCTACTACCCTCTATCTCAAAAAGGGCAAAGCCGGCCCGGAGCAAATCGACATCTTCGGCGGAGTCTCCCTCCTTTCCACTGAAACCGAGATCAACACCCAGATAGAGATTCTCAAGTCTCACACCGTGATGGAGGAAGTGGCTCGCAGGTTATTCTCTCCTGTCAGTACTAATAAAAAAGAAACTCATAAAAAAGAATCAGGTAAAAAGAGCGACTTTTATGGATATTTAAGAAATTTGCTCATCCTGATCCTGAGTAATTTCTCGATAGAAGAGAAACTCGAATCTGTTTCTGAAATAGCTGACAGTTTAAGGAAGAAAAGCATATCGGTGGCTCCCATACGTAGTACCCGGCTCATTACGCTTACTGCATCTTCCGATGATCCCGAGATGGCTCGACTCATCGCCAATACGACCGTCGAGGTCTTTATTGAAAGAGACATTAGTTCCCGACGAAGGGAGACCACTGCGGCCCTCCATTTTCTCTCCCGGGAGACCGAAAAAGTGGCAGAGAACCTGCGACAATCCGAGGAGAATCTCAGGGTATATAAAGAAAAAGAGGGCTTCGCGGAGCTTTCTGAGAAGGCGAGGTTAATGGTAGAGCGTCTTTCGGAGCTGGAAAGTCTGCATCAAAGCACCAGAATATCCCGGCAGGAGCTGGGCAACCGACTGAAGGAGATAAGAAGCCAGCTCAAAAAGGTGAGCAAGGTGTGGGTTTCTTCCACCTATATCTCCGACAATCCGCTGGTCCAGATGCTCAGAAGTCGCCTCACGGATCTAGAGATTAAACATGCGCAGGCGAGCAGGGAGTTCTCCTCGGATAATCCCCAGGTTACCTACATAAAGGCCCAGATCGAGGAGACCAAGAAAGAGTTAAAACGCAAGGTTAAGACAGTAGTGGCCGGAAAAACCGAGAGTATAAGTCCCGTTTATACTGAACTTTATACCAAATTAGTTAGCTACGAGACCGAGGTAAATGCCCTCAAGGCCAAGGAGGATGCTCTGGGAAGTTTGGCAGCCGAATATGAGAAGGAGGTAAGCAAACTTCCCCAGCAGGAGTTGGCCCTGGCCCGCCTCCAGAGATCCCAACAGGTCAATTCCGACCTCTACGCTATTTTAGTCAAGGCGAAGAACAAAGCCGAGATTGAATCCGCCAGCGAGATCGGCACTATCGAGGTGGTTGATCCTGCTTCTAATCCCACCAAACCAGTTAAGCCAAAGAAAAAACTCAATGCTCTACTTGGTCTAATATCTGGCTTAATCTTTGGTGCTGGCTTGGCCTTTTTCTTGGACTACGGGGATAAAACCATCAAAACCGAGGATGAGGCCAAGAAATTGCTAAATCTTCCCGTTCTCGGAGTAATCCCCAGGCCCCGCGCTCCAGGTAGATATGGCTATGGATACGCATACCGATCCAGCCAAAAGGAGAAACGAAAAGAGATTAGAGCTAGCATTCTTCAAGAAAACAAGAGCCCCATAGAACTAATCACCCGGGATCTCCCCAGGTCTCCCATCTCAGATGCTTACCGGGCTCTGGTAACTAATTTGCAGTTTGCTGAGCTAGACCGAAAGCTAAAGACTCTGGTAGTAACCTCATCGATTCCTCTAGAGGGCAAGACTTCCGTAGCCATAAACCTGGCCATAACTTTAGCCTCAGCTGGCGAGAAGGTTCTTCTTGCTGATGCAGATTTGAGACTCCCTAAGATCCATAAAGTTTTCGAATTAGACGCGGCTCCCGGCCTTACTAATATCCTCATCGCTAACAAAAGCCCCTATCAGGTGGTACATAGTATAGAGGGAGTGGATAATTTAGATCTTCTCACCAGTGGTTCTCTGTCTCCAAATCCCTCTGAGCTCCTGAGGTCTTCCCAGATGAAAAAGTTGATCTTATTCTTAGAGGTTCAAAAGGAATACGACCGAGTGCTGTTTGACTCTTCTCCTCTTCTTGGAGTAGCCGATGCCCCTATTTTGAGTTCAAATGTAGACGGCATCCTCCTGGTATTAGCAGCAAATGAAGTAGATGGACAAGCAGCCCAAAAAGCTAAAGAGTCGCTTGCAAAGGTAAAAGCTCACATTTTAGGGATCATTTTAACCAAAGTAAAACCTGAACACCGTGCCTACGGAGAACATTATTATCACTACTACTCCAGTGAGAACGAAAAGATTTAACAAAAAGAAGGTAGTTTCTCTTACCTTTGCTTAAAAGGAAGAGCCACGCCCAGGCAAAAGCAAACGGAGGTGATTTCATGCCACAGGAAGAAATGCGAGAATGGATGAAAAAAATAATAGAAAAATACTGGATAAGTGAGACAAAACTGGAGGAATTGGATAAAGAAATAGGGGCTTGTAGGCAGAAAGAGCAATTTTGGGATAGTTACATAAAGTATTTGAATAGCATAGATCGTAGTAGTACTAGTTATGACGTTGAGGTTATATTAGAGTGGTGTGAGGAGGAGAAGAAAAAGCTCTCGGAGGAGTTAAAAAAGGTAAGTAAAGAGAGGGCAAAAAGGGACTTATGTGAGAGTGTGATAGATTTTTTCAAGTTGAACAACAAGTTGAACAAAGAGGGATAGGAAGGATCACGCTCAGTAATACCCGCGAGCCTGTGGTTTCTCTCGTAAATGGCGAGAAGCGAGACTTGAGGGTATGGGTGGACAACCATAACTACAAAGGATGGACAAAAGAAGGGTTGATATGATGGAAAACAATCAAACTCTATCGGGCGTAACGGGGAGAATAATGGAAAAATTTGATCCCATAATAAGAAAAGAAAAAGCTGATTGGATCCTTATCCAGGGGGATACAACCACCACCCTCGCCTCCGCCTAATCGGCTTTTATTATAAATTAGCATTGGCCGTATTGAAGCAGGGTTAAGGACACATAATAAATACACCAACAGCTTGGTTAACTTCACGAATGCTTAGCAAAGTTATTTTGACGATTATTGCCTTAGGAAGTGCCGGATTAACAAAGCTGATATTCAATGTGGTCGTAATTCGTCGCTTTGGCCCCGAATTATTGGGTAATATCAACCTATCAATCTCAACTGCCTTTCTTTTTTCGCTGTTTGCGTCAGCTGGACTTTGTCCTGCTGCGACAAAATACATTGCTCAATATGCTGGAAAGAGCGATGAAAAAAACAGTAAACGTTCCTTTACAATTGCTTTATTCTTCAATTTAATTCTATCTATGACAATGTCTCTTCTAATGTTTGCAAATAGTAGGCAATTAGCACAGTTCGTGAATGGTAAGCAAGTTTGGTTTGCTAAAGCTTCTCTAGTAGTCTTTTTGTATAGCTTTTATTTGTTTTGTAAGAGTGCATACTACGGTATTGATAAAGTGAGAACTTATTTTAAAAATGAAATATTTGCTGATGCAATTTTTTTCTTAACGCTGTTTATGCTTGTTTTATTCAATCTTGCATCTTTTTTAATTGTGCCATTTATTTTAGTTTATTCTGTTTTTCTTTTATGGGCGCTCTATGTTCAAAGGTCTTGGATTTCAATCTCATTGTGCACGAAAATCTCAAAAATAAAAAAAAATATTAAAGAAATACTGTCTTTTTCATCTATTGCTCTACTGGGTAGCCTATCAAGTATGGGCGGGAGATATATTAGCACAATGCTTACTGGAACCTATAGCAGCGCAAAAGAAGTAGGCTATTATTCCATAGCCCTATCGGTAATTGTACCTCTTTATTTTCTATCAAAGGCAGTTAGCCTGGTTCTTTTTCCTTCAATGTCGCGTTACTATGGCAAAGAAGATTATGCATCTATCGGAAACACCTTAAATGATTCCACTCGATGGCTTCTTATAATCTCTTCATTTTTATGTGGAATCGCCGTCATTTTTGGCAGATTTATATTCAGTATAGTGGCTGGAACTGACAATCAAATAGGGGTTTTTACCCTCCAAATTCTAATTATTAGTGCTTATATGGGAATTAATGGAGTCCCTAGTATAAGTACCCTTTCAGGTACAAAATATGTACATATTCCCAACGTTGCTGCTCTTATAGGGTTAACTCTTAGCATCATTTTATGGATAATGCTTATACCCAGCTATGGAATCATTGGCACAGCGCTTGGTCTTGTCGTGCTAACGGCTACGAGCACATCAATATCTATGTGTTATGCACAAAAAATCTTTTTTAATAAATTGTTTAAAAATCTTAAGGTTGCTTTGTTTTCTGGTTGTGTATTAGTAAGTAGTCTGTTATTTGGGAAATATTTGTTTCCTTCCCCATCGTACTCACAAATCACTTCAGGATTGGTATTTACCTTAATATTTATTGCAATTTATAAAAATGAGTTGTATACAATGGGGAAAAGAGTTTGGATAGAAATGATTACTAAAAGAGGTAAATTCGAGATAAGAACTTTAGGATAGAGGATATATTTGTCTCTGGAGACGGCCCATGTGTGCGGTTAAAAAGGAGAGTCTTTAATAAAGACGTTTGAGAGAGTTGTCTTAAAAGCATTCAACGCGGTCGTAAGATCTATAATTAAGCATATTTGTCCATTTCTTCGGGCTGGAACTTTAATTGTTGTGGCAACCAAAGAACAATCCAAGGATTCAATATGAAAATAACCCAGATAGTCAAGTCTGTTGGCAGGGGGGGAGGATTTTCAAGAACTGCTCATCAGCTTGCCAATCGGTTTGTTCAAAAAGGGATAGAGGCATCCTTAGTAACAGGCTGTGTTCTGGATAAACCGGACAGGCGGGTGGAGATACATCTCGTGGCCTCAAAAGTGGTGGAAATGGGACAAAGAAACTTCAATTACCTCACAAACAAGATAGTGAACATGGTTTCGGCTCCGGCTTTCCATATCGCTTCTAATTCTTATGTAGAGACGCATAAAAGGAAGTTGGGGGTTGTTATTGATCACACTTTTTTAGGATGGGATGTTATGGTGATACACGGGTGTATGTTTTCATTAACTAAGTTAAGATGGTGCAAAGGAGGGGAACGAGTGTTCCTTGCATATCCACTTAATCATTATCGTCTTGTAGTTGAAAGACTTAGATATGCTCTTAAGAGGTTTAAAAAAGCAATAGCTGTATCCAATAGGGTAAAACATGAGATCGTTAACTTTTATAGAGTTCCACCTGAATTGATCGTTGTGATACCAAATGGAGTAGATTTTCAAGGATTTCAATCTTCAGAATGTACTTTTGTTAGAGAAAATATAAGGAAAATGTACAATATTCCGTTGCAATCCCCGTTGCTTCTTTTTGTGGGCCATAATTTTCGATGGAAAGGTTTAAAATATATTATAGAGGCTATGCCAAAGATAAAAGAAAGCTATCTTTTAGTTGCGGGTGCTGGAGATATTTCTTCTTTCAAGAGATTATCGAATAAGTTAGGAGTAGAAGATAGAGTAATTTTTACTGGGCCAGTGAAGAAGGTTAATGAATTCTATATTGCAAGTGACTTGTTTGTTTTTCCAACAATTTGGGAGGCTTCTCCAAAGGTATGTTTAGAAGCCATGGCTAGCGGTCTTCCAATCCTAGCTACTAAGGTAGGTGGCGTAGAAGATTATCTGCGTGATGGATATAATGGCTTTTTCATCACACGCGATTCTGGTGATATCGTGGAAAAAGTAAATATGGTATCATCTGATGAAAATTTAAGAAGAAGCTTAGGAGAAAATGCAAGGAAAACGGCAGAGAAATTCGATTGGAGCAAAATAGCTGATAAATATATAGAAGTTTGTAAGAGTTTATGATTATGAAATACAGATTAGTTGAAAATAAAATCTTTCTTTATTCTATTTTATGTTTGTTCTCTCTTGGTCTTGGCATTTTTATAGTAAGATTTAGTCCATCAGAGTTAAAATCCTTATTATCATTCATTGGAATTCTGTTTTTCCTATTCTTTCTAATATCCTTTTTGATTAAACCCGAGCTGATGATCAATTTGTTTATTCTATTCTTACCCCTTCTTTATCCTTATGATTTGATTTTTGAGTTAAACTTGGCTGAGTTTATCCTCTTATTCATAATTCCTATAGGGATATTAACGATTTTCATATCTAAAGCAAAATCTACTGAGGCTTACTCAAAGATGAAAAGTGTCCTTATAGCACTTATAGCTTTTACAGTATTCAATTCTTTGTCATCAGCGGCAAACTTTACTTCTGGGAGTGCCTTGACACAGATCATAAAGGGAGTATTTAAGCCTTTATATTTTGTGGTTGCTTCTTTACTTATTTTTATTCATTTTGACACTGAAAAGAAGCTGAACAAACTTGTGCTGTCAATAATTTTAGGCAGTCTTTTTGTTTGTTTCTATGGTTTATTCTCCTACTTCATGGGCTGGGCATATTCAGAATATTTAAGATTTCCCAGAGTTCATAGTACTTTTTTTAATATTAACTCGTTAGGAGGATATTTAGTTTTAATGTTGCCATTTACGGTTGGATACTCTAGCCTATTAAGGAAGAAAATTCAGAAAATCCTGATTCACATTGTTATTCTCCTTCAGGTTATCAATGTATGTTTGTGTTCAACTCTAGGATCTATTTTGGCTTTGGCCTTTGCCTTTATTATTTTCAGCTCTTGGCAAAAAAATGGGTTTAGATTAGCCATAAAATGGGGGATATTGGGTACGATAATTCTCGGATTTACACACTTATTCTTTTCTCCATTCTTTGAAAGGGTTACCATTGCATCTGTGCTTAGTAGGGCTAGGGGAAGGGTAATCACATATTACACAGCTCTCAGACTTGCTCAATACAATTTGTTATTTGGGATCGGAAGTGACAACGCCTGGGATTTAATTTTAGAGACCCCCTCCTTACAATATACGCAGTGGGGGATAAGCACATCTGTTCCTCATAACGAATTTTTATCGGTACTCGCCGAGAACGGTATTTTCTCTTTACTTAGTTTGATACTAATTTTGTTTTTCTTTTTTAGAACAATTCTCAGGAAGTGGTCGTTTATAAAGCATTCAAAGAATAGAAACTTTTATTATGGCATGATCAGTGGCTGTGTCGGATTTGTGATACAGAATCTCAGTAATAACCTACTTTTACATCCTAGAATCGGGATCTTCTTTTTTATATTTCTCCCTTTACTTTTGAAAATGCTTGAGCTTGAACAGGGCACAATGAGAAAAAGTTTGAAAGATTATAGTTATTATTGAGGATAAGTTTCATCATAGGATCTCAAAGGTAGAATATTTTTGCTCTTACAAAACGTAATTTTAAAAAAGTTAACCACAAATTTAGAGAAGTCTTTTAATGTCAAAAACCTGTATCATCTCAGAACAATTAGAATTGTCTTTCGATGAAGGGATAAAGAATTTTGCCTATAATTTGATCAGGGAATTATCGAAGGGCAATAATGTTCTTGCTCTTTCCATCCAGGGTGATGAAACAGACGGAAGATATATTAAGAGGTTAAATGTGAATAAGACATTTTTAAGCTATTCTTTATTCAGAGGAATTAGGAATTTTGATCCTGAGATAATTCTTTACATTCCTTCTCCATCTGCAACTCTCTTTAGTTTTATGCGTACAAAAGTACTCAAGCTATATATAAGAAAAGCAAAACTCGTAATGATTGCTCTCCAACCAAGAGAATATTCGTTTCTATCACGAAAATTCATACCTCTTTTGATCCCGGATTTGATTCTTGTCCAATCGGTAAGTGTCTTAAAACAACTTTCAACTTTTGGTTGTTATGTAAAACTTATACCGGGTGGGGTGAACTCAGAGAGATTTCATCCTGTAGTAAAAGAAAGGAAATTACGATTGAAGAGTAAATATGGGATAAATGCGGACAAGTTTGCAATTCTCCATGTTGGCCACATAAATAGAAATAGGAATATTCAAATTTTGAAGGAACTTCAAAGGAACAGTAATCAAATGCTGGTTGTTGGTAGCACAAGTACTGAGCAGGATAAAGATTTGATTGAGGAGCTTAGAACAATAGGAGTAAAAGTCGTTACAGATTACTTGAAGAATATCGAAGAAATTTATCAGCTTTCCGATTGCTATGTCTTTCCCGTAGTTTCAGAAACAGCCTCAATAGAAATTCCTTTGTCAGTATTGGAGGCTATGGCATGTAATCTTTTTGTTGTAACTACAAGATATGGGGGGTTACCTACTATGTTCAATAGTGAGGGCAATGGACTTTTTTTTGTCAATAAATTGGAAGATCTCTCATATGAAATTGACAAAATAAAGCAGCTCAATCACTGCGAAACGAGGAAAATGATTGAACCTTACTCGTGGGAACGAGTAGCTAAAAAAATCTTAGAATTACTTTAAAAACGACTCGCGAGATTTTTAATCTTAAATTTATTTTAGAGCTCCTTGAAGCGAAAGAAGGTAAAATTGTGGCCTCAATAGATTATGGGAAAGTCTTGAGAGTATTGAAAGTTGATCGCAACCTGAATACGTGATATTTATGAAAGTATTAGTGTTTACTAACATGTATCCCTATGAGGGAGATCCACCTTATGGTATTTTTGTGAAAGACCAGGTAGATGCATTGCAAAGAGAAGGCATAAAAGTAGATGTACTATTCATAAATGCTCGGCGTAACAAACTTAGTTATACTTCTGGGGTTATTCAATTTATAAGAAGATGCCACAGGAATACATACGATTTAATTCATGCTCAACATACTTTTTGCGCTGCTATAGCCCTTTTACAGCGCAAAATACCAGTAATCCTCACTTTTCATGAAGGTGAAGCTTCGGCTACATTAAAGATGAGATTGAGAGAGATGATTCATAAGCCACACAAATTTTTAGTATATTCGTTTAATTTAAAGAAATTAATTATCAAACTTGTTGATGAAGTAATTTTTGTTGCACGTCGATATAAGTATGTATTTGGGACTAATAAAGGAGTTGTTATCCCGTGTGGCATCGATTTTAGCCTTTTTAGACCCGTACCAGCAAAGTTGGTGAGGTCCAAACTTTGCCTATCAAATGGCAGAAAAATCGTGCTATTTCCATCGAGTCCGAAGGTTATCGGGAAAAGATTCGATATGGCTAAAGAAGCCGTTCGGATAGTAAAAAACAGAGGAGTAGGTGTCGAATTAATTTCATTGAATAATATCCCTCACGAGGAAGTACCGCTTTACATGAATACAAGCGATGTTATGCTTTTTACTTCTGATTATGAAGCATCTCCTATGGTAATAAAAGAAGCAATGGCTTGTAATGTACCTATAGTCTCTACAGATGTTGGTGATACAAAAGAAATAATGGAAAATACTGAAGGTTGTTTCATATGCGAGAGAGATCCTGAAGATATTGCTCTTAAGATAAAAATGGCTTTAGATTATGGCAGAAGAACAGAGGGAAGAGAGCGCATTGTAGAACTAGGTTTAGAATTACAACAAATTACTCGTAAAATTATCAACATTTATAAAGAAACTCTAAGGAAATCATGAAAAGACGAGTTTGCATAATTAGACATGACTATTATCCTCGTGAAAATCATGTTCGTCGGGATGCAGAAACGCTTCGTGATGCAGGGTATCGAGTGGACATTATTTGTTCAAAAATTAGGAATGAAGAAAAATTTGAGTTTGTGAACGGAATAAACGTTTACAGAATCCCTGTAAGTCACGGACGAGGTGAAACACTCCGATACATAGTAGAGTATGGAGCCTTTTTCATCCTTTCATTCATTAAATTAACCTTACTTCATTTAGAAAAAAAGTACACCATAGTTGAAGTTGATACCATGCCTGACTTCTTGATTTTTGTTACTGCTGTATCTAAGTTATTAGGTGCAAAAACAATTCTCTATATGTTTGAGGCAATGCCGGAACTCTTTGCATCGAAATATAAGGTTTCTCGTCGACATTTAGTTGTAAGGTTGTTGGAAATAGTAGAAAGAATTGCCTCATCGTATGCGGACCACATTGTTACTGTAAATGAGGTGATTAAAAAGGTCTTTGTGTCCAGGAAAGTTCCAGCTTCGAAGATTACTGTTATTTTAAACAGTCCTGATGAGGAAATATTCAAAAGAGAATCTTACGTTAATGGATATATGAAGAGACGTAAATGTTTTGTGTTGATTTGTCATGGGACTATTTTAAAGAGATACGGATTTGACACTGCCATTAAGGCAGTTGCTGTGTTGAGGAATAAAATACCCAATTTGAGCCTGGAAATAGTAGGCGATGGTGAATACATAGAAGAACTTGTTTCCCTAGTTACTCATCTTGACCTTGAAGATATGGTGAATTTTGAAGGGTACGTTTCTCTCGACGAAATTCCTAATCTAATAATGGAATCTGATATAGGACTGGTACCAATAGCAAAGGACAGCTTTACAGATCTGATGCTACCTAATAAGCTTTTTGAATGTATAGCCTTAGGTAGGGCAGTGATTTCATCTAATTTAATAACCATTAGGACTTATTTTAGTAATGATTCTATCTTATTTTTTGAGGCAGGGAATGAAAAGGATTTGGCTCGCTGTATTCTTGAACTCTATCAGAATCCTGCTAAAAGAAAATCATTAGTTACAAATGCAAGCAAGATCTATGAGAAATATCAATGGTCAAAAATGAAGAAGAAGTATCTCAAGGTATATGAAGACCTTACAAAGAGAAAATAAATATGAGAAAATATGTAAATGATTCTTTTGTAAACAGTGTCTATTATTGCGATCGAATTGCTGCCACAGCAATGGGACAATATTCGACACAAGTCGAAGAGAGTTTTATACAGGGGTTGCTTATGTTTCATCTGGCTAAGCCGGCGGTTATTTTTGATGCTGGGGGGGGAACTGGAAAATTTGCGATTCCCCTTTATAGAAATGGATACCGGGTGATAGTAGAAGAAATAAATCCTTTACCATTAAAAATACTACGCAATAGAGAACCAGCGATTCCATTGATTTTACTAGATAGCAAAGTTAAGCATTTTCCAATAAAGGAGTCTTCTGTCGATTGCGTTTTATGTATTGAAGTAGATTCTCTTATACAATTAGAGTGGTTTTTCTCTGAATGCAATAGGATATTGAAGCAAAATGGTATAGTCATTTTTACTACCCATAACAGATGCTCTTACAAAGGCTTTTACAAAAAATTCATATTGCGAGAAGATTCCAGCAAATATCATTGGAAAAAATCACATTATGCAAGTTCATTTCAGCAAATAAAACTACGCCTTAAAAATGCAGGTTTTAAGCTTACAAGAGCAAAGGGTTTTAACTGGCTTCCCGCATCGCGTGCCTCTAATAATAAACTTATTCCTTATTTTGCTCTTATTGAAAAGTTGTTACACCTGGACTTACTACTTTCTTTGAGTCCCTGGATTATAATCCAGGCGAGGAAAATCAAATAATATGCAAGTCAAAATAATTGATCCAACCAAGGATAAAAGGTGGGATGAGTTTGTAGGCAGTCACTGTCAAGGGACTGTGTTCCATCTTTCTAATTGGGCAAGGGTGCTGCAAAAGACCTATGGATATATTCCTTACTATTTTATTCTGGAAGATTCGGATGAAAAGATTAAGGCAGGGTGCCCTTTTTTCCTTATCAAAAGCTGGCTTGCCGGCAATCGACTCGTCTGTTTGCCCTTCACCGATAACTGCTTTCCTTTGGTAACCTCACATGGGAATATTGAGCGGTTGTTTTGTACTACTATGGAGAAGGCAAAAGAGGAAAAAGTAGACCATATCGAAGTGAGGGGAGGATATCCAAATGTTTTTTTGCAGAGCCTCCATTTTGAGAATCACAGCTATTATAGGTTCTTCAAATTAGATCTTTCTCAGGGTACAAACTCCCTCTGGAGAGGGTTTGAAAAAACTATTCGTAAGCGAATTAGAGGGGCCGAAAGGGCAAATCTTGAGATAGAAAAGAGTGAAACAGAAAAAGCTATGAGGAATTTTTATCTCCTTAACCTTGCGACTCGTAAAAAGCATGGTATACCCCCTCAACCTTACGATTTTTTTGAAAATATCTGGCAGGAGTTAGTCTCAAATGGACTTGGTTTCGTATTGATTGCTAAGTACAACAGTATCCCCATTGCAGCAAGTGTCTTTTTTATCTACAAAGATACAATCTATTATAAGTTCAATGCATCTGACAGGAACTATTTGCAATATCACCCAAATCATCTTCTCCAATGGCAAGCAATTCAGTATAGTTGTCAAAACGGCTACAAATATCTTGACTCTGGTCGTGCTGCACCAGATAATCCGGGATTAATATCTTTTAAACGCCGTTGGGGGATGGAGGAAATAAATTTGCCATACTATTACTGGCCAACGGTTAAGGGTGTTACCTGCACTGAACAGAAAAGCCTGAAGTACAGAATGATAACTTCTGTTCTGCGGCGAACGCCGACAGCTGTCTCTAAAACGGCTGGAAAATTGTTTTATAAACACTTAGGGTGAAATGGGCGAACTCAAGAGATTTTGGAAATTAGGGATCAATCTTGATGGTTTTATAAACAAATACGATAAGGAAATCAGAACTTTCCTTTTTGAGAGATACAAAGACAATGGCAGTGCAAGGATTTTAAAAACTTACTATGCTTTGAAACCTTTAATTCCACGGAGATTGCAGATTTTTCTAAGGAGAAGAAGAGCAAAAAAGGTGCGGAGTTCATTTCTTCTTTGGCCAATTGAAGGAAAATTAGAGAATCTCAAAAGATATATTTTTAAAACTTCGGTGAGAACAAGTGATAAAATCCCCTTTATATGGTTCTGGCCTCATGGAAAGAGATTTGCTTTTGTCATCACCCATGATGTGGAAACTCAAAAAGGACTAAGAAATATAGAGAGAATTTGCGAGATCGAAAAGAAATACGGATTCAGGTCATCCTGGAATTTTGTGCCTGAGCGATATTCCGTTGATAGCAGGCTCCTCGAGAGGTTAGTAAACGATGGCTTTGAGATTGGTATTCATGGGCTTAAGCACGATGGGAAACTCTTTAATTCAAGAGAAATTTTTGATGAGAGGATGAAGAAAATCAAAAAATATGCCATTGAATGGGGTGCTGTGGGGTTTAGATCGCCTGCTACTCACCGAAGCCCTGACTGGATGATGAATATACCGTTTGAATATGATTCTTCTTTTCCAGATACCGATCCTTATGAACCTCAACCAGGCGGCTGTCTCTCCATCTTCCCATTTTTTATGGGAAATCTGGTGGAACTTCCCATTACTTTTGCTCAGGACCATACTCTTTTCGAGATCCTTGGATATGAAGATATCTCTATCTGGAAGCAAAAGGTTGACTGGATTAAAAAGATGGATGGCATGGCGCTGGTGATTGTTCATCCGGACTATATAAGACCAGGTGAAAGTAGAGGCAGAGATAAAGAAGGTAGATATTCGATTGAGTATTATGAGGAGCTATTGCAGTATGTCAAGAGTAAAGGCGATTATTGGCATGTCTTACCTCGAGATGTGGCGGAATGGTGGAGAAGAAGAGATAGCTCGGAGATTAGATTTGATGAAAATGGAAAGCCTTATATTAAAGGGTCGGCTGTCAAGGATGGCGTAATTGTATGGATTAAGCTGGTACATGATGAAGTTATATTCGAAGTAGACAATTAGATATGTAAAACCAAGTTGCGAGCAAGAATGCCGCTAAGGGGAAAAGGAATGGGGGTGCCATTTTTAGATTTAAGACAGCAGTATCAGTCAATTAAGGATGAAGTTAATATTAGTCTCCAGCAAGTAATGGATAGCTCTCGGTTTGTATTGGGGGAAAATGTTAACTTCCTTGAGAAAGAGTTTGCCGGCTTTTGTGAGACAGATTACGCTGTTGGGGTAGCTAATGGGACCGATGCGTTACGTTTAGCTTTAATTGCTTGTGGAATCGGAAAGGGAGATGAGGTGATTACCATTCCCAATACTTTCATTGCTACTACCGAGGCGATTTCCCAGACCGGGGTAAAGATTGTTTTTGTGGATGTTAATTTATGGACTTATAATATTGATGTTTCCCAGATTGAGGGAGCAATAAATGAGAGGACAAGGGTAATAGTTCCAGTCCATTTATTTGGAGAGCCTGCAGATATGAATCCAATAATGAAGATAGCAAGAAAGTATAACTTAAAGGTCATTGAGGATGCCTGCCAGGCACATGGGGCAGAATACAAAGGTAAAAAGGTAGGCTCTATTGGAGATGCTGGTTGCTTTAGCTTCTATCCCAGCAAGAACTTAGGAGCTTTTGGGGATGGGGGAATGGTGGTTACGAATGGCAATGAAATTGCTCAGAAGATAAAGATGCTCAGGGACCATGGACAGATAAAAAAGTATGAACATTTAGTAGAAGGTTATAATAGTAGGTTGGATGAGATACAGGCGGCTATATTAAGAGTTAAGCTAAAAAGATTAGACGAGTGGAATAAATTGCGGCGAAAAAATGCCTCGATTTACAATGACCTATTGGAGGATGTGGATGAAGTGGTCATGCCTTTAGAGGCAGAGTATGCTAAACATGTTTATCACTTGTATGTGATTAGGACGCATAGGAGGGATGAGCTGCAAGACTGGCTTAAATCCAAAGGTATAGGTACAGGGCTTCACTACCCTATACCTCTTCATTTACAAAGAGCATATGAATATCTGGGATATAAAGAAGGCGATTTTCCTGTAGCAGAAGAGTGTGCTAAGCAGATTCTTTCTCTGCCAATGTTTCCAGAATTGACTCAGGAAGAGATTGAAAAGGTCGTTACTGAGATAAAGAGATTCTTTGCCAGACATTAAGACTGGAGCTTAACCGCTTTGCCATGTAGAAAAGTGGTCAAGGATAGAGAAAATGATCAAGGTCGCCGTCATTGGCTGTGGTTACTGGGGGCCAAATTTAATTAGGAATTTTATCCAGATTCCCGAAAGTAAGGTGAAGTATTGCTGCGATCTGGATGAAGACAAACTGGAGCATATTAACAGCCTTTATCCCGAGCCTAAGGTTACTCAAGATTACAAGGAGGTTCTAAATGATCCCACGGTGGAGGCAGTAGCCATTGCTACCCCTGTATACACCCATTTTGAGCTGGCAAAGGAGATGCTGGAGGCGGGAAAGCATGTTTTTGTGGAGAAGCCTTTAACCCATACTAGCCAGGAAGCCAGGGAACTGATTAAGCTAGCCAAAAAGAAAGGTAAAGTGCTAATGGTGGGACATACATTTTTATATACGGCAGCGGTGAATAAGCTAAAGGAGCTGATCGATTCCGGTGAACTAGGAGATGTTCTTTATATCTCCTGTCAGCGACGAAATCTAGGGCTCTTTCAGGACGATGTAAATGTGGTCTGGGATCTTGGAACCCATGATATTTCGGTAATTCTGTATCTTCTAAATGGTAGATTAGGAGAAAAAGACTGTCGAATCGTGGCCACTGGCCAGAGCCACTTTCTCTCAGAGAACGAAGATGTGGCTTTCATCACTTTGAATTTTGCTGATAAGGTAGTAGCTAATCTGCATCTTAGCTGGCTTGATCCCTGTAAGATCAGGAACATGACCGTGGTAGGGAGCAGGAAAATGGTCGTCTATGATGATATAGAAACCTTAGAGAAGGTTAAAATCTACGATAAGGGAGTTTTAGTTCCCAATTCTCATAATAGCTTTGGTGAGTTTCAACTTTCCTACAGATATGGGGATATTAGCATTCCTCGCTTAAAACAGGAAGAGCCTCTGAAGGTTGAATTAAGCCATTTTCTGGATTGCATCAGAGAAGGCAAAAAACCTCTTACTGATGGTGAAAATGGCTATCAGGTGGTGAGGATGATAGAGAAGATAAATGAATCCCTAAAGAACGGGGGAAGGGGAGGAAAGATAAGCTTATGAACCAGGAGTTGGAGATACTGAGTGAGAAGGTTACTTTGGGAGAAGGCTGCCAGATCGATGAGGGAGTATTGATTGGATATCCAAGCGGGAGGATAATTCAATCTGAGAGGCTAATCATAGGTGAGAATGCCAGAATCAGAAGCGGATCAGTCATTTACTGTGGTTCAGAGATAGGAAATAATCTACAAACAGGGCATAATGTGGTAATCAGGGAGGAAAATCTTATAGGCGATAATTTCAGGATCTGGAATAATTCGGTAGTGGACTATGGATGTGTGATGGGCAACAATATTAAAATTCACTGTGGTGTCTATATTGCTCAGTATACGGTGATTGAGGATGATGTCTTTATGGCACCCGGTGTGGTCGCGGCCAATGACATCCATCCCGGCTGTAAGTATTCCGCCCGATGTATGAAGGGACCAATTATTAAAAAAGGTGCACAGATTGGAGTTAATGTTACCCTGCTTCCTTTTATCACCATCGGAGAGCATTCCGTCATCGGAGGAGGCAGCGTGGTAACTAAAGATGTCCCTCCAAGATCGGTCGTTTACGGAAACCCGGCCAGGGTGGTCAAAAATATTGATGATCTTAGGTGCATCACGGGACTAACAGATAAGCCTTATGGAGGGTATCCAGTCCGCGGGGGTCTAAGTTCAAGGACATAGGTGTCTCAACTTCTTTTGCTTTCAGAAGGCAATCAAATGAAGTATTCTCATGAAGATGGATTTGAGCAATGAAATATAAGAGTATCGTTGAGGTAATTGACTTGGGAGAAACAAAATCTGCCGAGACCAAGACCGGCGCAAGGGGATCGAGCCAGCTTTTTGTAGAGGCGAAAGCCTTTCTTCTCAAGCGAGCCCTGGATCTTATATTGACTTCTCTAATACTCATCGCCTTTTCCCCCTGGCTGTTTTTAATCATGTTGGCTATAAAGATTGGTAGCCCGGGGCCAGTGTTTTACAAACAGATGAGATTGGGAGAAAGGGGGAAACCTTTTAGATTTTATAAGTTCAGGTCGATGTATGTTAATGCAGACGATGCTGAGCATCGATCATACGTTAAAAACTTGATTAAGGCAGGTAATCCATATGAAATTGATGAGAATGGCAAGCCCCTGTTTAAAATTTCCGATGATGGGAGGATCACCCGGGTGGGCGAGCTGATTAGAAAATACAGTGTAGACGAGTTTCCGCAATTGCTTAATGTCCTGAGAGGTGAGATGAGCCTGGTGGGGCCAAGACCACCCTTAACACATGAATACAAGGATTACAGCGATTGGCACAAAAAAAGGCTGGATGGAATTCCTGGAATTACCGGCCTCTGGCAGGTGAGTGGCAAAAACAAAATTCCTTTTGAAGAGATGGTTAAACTGGATATCCACTACCTAAAAAACTGGTCACTCTGGTTGGACATCAAGATAATATTGAGGACGATACCGGTGATGCTCAAGGGCGAAGGCTGTTAAAACTGGATTCTGCTAATAGACCGCAAATCATGGCCCGCACCATTTTGGTGCAGAGCTACCCCGTGACATGAGTATCAACCATAGAGATATTATGCACTCAAGGAATTGCCTTACTTTAGTGCATAATTTGCACCCACTTAGGGCACATGAGTCAGTTAGTCTCATCCTTTTTATAACCATCTTACCTACCCAATTCTTTATAGACGGAATAGATCACGTTATTGAATAACCCCGCCCAGCTTTTTCTCTCACTTAAAGGGCTTGGCATGAAAGTTGCTGATAAGGAAATTGGTGAGAGTTGGAAACGGGTTCCAACCTTGAGCAAGTTTTTGGTATTGATTTGAGTCTCGCCAGAGGAGATCCTCATGAATTCTATCCTCATCGTAGATGATGATGAGCGCCAGAGAAAGCAGATCTATTGGGCCCTCAAGGACTATTATGAAGTCTTTGAGGCGGTGAATAGGTTAGAGACCCTTAAAATCGTAAATGAACATCCGGTCGATTTGGTACTTTTGGATCTGCATCTTCCCCCTCGAGAGGACACCCCCGAGGAGGGGATGAAACTCTTAAGAGAGATCAAGAAGGTTCACTCTGAAATCTCAGTGGTGGTGATTACTGCCGATGGGGACAAGAAGATATCCCTGGAGGCTGTCAAACACGGAGCATGTGATTATTTTACCAAGCCTCTTGACCTGGAGGAGGTGAAGGTTGTTCTTAAAAGAGCTCTTTACATGCAAGGCCTGCAGCAGGAGAATGAGCGTCTGCAGCAACAATTAGAAAGCAGATACACCTTTACCAATATTGTGGGAAATAGTCAAAAAATGCAGGAGAGCTTTAGATTAATTAAGAAAGTAGTACGGAGTAATTGCTCGGTTCTCCTGCAGGGAGAAAGTGGAACCGGCAAGGAGCTGGTCGCTCGAGCCATCCACTATAATGGCCCGAGGAAGGAGAAGACCTTTGTGCCGGTCAACTGCGCCGCTTTGCCTGAAGCCCTCCTGGAAAGCGAACTATTTGGCTACGAAAAAGGGGCCTTCACGGGAGCGGGTGCTAGAAAGCTGGGGAAATTTGAGGTAGCCTCTGAGGGAACCATTTTTCTGGATGAGATCGCCGATATGAGCCTCCCCATGCAGGCCAAGATACTAAGGGTGATTCAGGAGCAATCTTTTGAAAGGGTAGGGGGAACAAAGTCCGTAAAAGTTGACTTTCGTCTCATTACCGCAACTAATAAGGATCTAGAGAAGGCAATGGCTAAGGGGCTCTTCAGGGAGGATCTCTACCACCGTTTAAATGTGGTCACTGTCCACCTTCCTCCGCTGCGTCAAAGGAAGGAAGATATCCCCCTTTTGGCAAACTGTTTCTTAAAAAGATATAATCGAGTAAATGGCGAGAAAGTAAAGACTATCTCGGCTGAGGTTCTGGATCTATTAGTGGATTACGAGTGGCCTGGTAATGTTAGAGAGCTCGAGAATGTTATTGAAAGAGCTGTAGTTCTGAGCAGCAATGACGTTATTCTACCGGAGGATATTTTGTTAAGACCGTGGAAGAGCACTTCAGATTCAGAGATCATCTCGTCTCCCCGGTCTATTTCACTCGTTGCAGGGGAAAAAGCACTCATCCAAAAAGCCTTGAAGACCACCCACTGGAATCAAACCAAGGCAGCAAAGCTATTGGGAATACATCGAAATACCCTGCGACGAAAAACAAAGTATCTCAAGATCCATTAGAACAGGGAAAGTACTCTATCGTGGGATTATTTCATTAGGAGAAAGGGCCCCCAAGCTCCGAAGACTAATTAGGAGTTATCAATAATGGAAGCTCATAAAACGGGCAAAAAGCTCAAAAGTGGTCAAGAAAATATCTTGGTGGTTGATGACGATGTGAGTGTACGAACTACATTTTCAAGCGTCTTAAGACAAGAGGGCTATCGAGTAACTGCGGTAAAAAATGGCTATGAGGCGATAATGGCTATAAATGAAGAAAGTTTTGATCTTGCCCTGGTGGACCTTAGGATGCCAGGGCTGGATGGAATTGAAGTTTTAGAGAAGATAAAGACCAGAAGACCCCAAACCCGAGTTATTATTTTTACTGGGTATGGTTCGATAACCACCGCGGTGGAGGCTATGAGGAAAGGAGCCACCGACTATCTTAATAAGCCATTTTCTCCCCATGAGCTAAAGGCAGGTGTTAAAAAAGCATTAGAAAATGGCAGAGACTAAAAAGAAGGAAATGGGGACGGGATTATTTTTTGAGAAGCTTGTTAAAATGGTCAATAGAAATGATTGTTTTATGCTCAATCTTTTTCAATTTGAGATTTTTGATACCGATTTCTTCTATATGAAGTTCAGCAGCTTCCTTAAGTCTTCTTGACATTTTCTATTCCAAACCCAGAATCACTTTTAATGTCACTCCCAGCTTTTGGAGATTTTCTTCGCCAATATTTTCAAGCTTTCTTACCAACCTTTATTTCCACTTTATCTTCCCTTTAGCCAGCATTTCCTCATAAGCTACAAGCTCAGAGAGATAATCACTCATATCTGATTCCGTTAGACTGCTTGTTTCCTTTTCTATCTGCTCCTCTTTTGCTAGCCGATGATAAGCTTCCCTTATCTGCTGGGGAGTAAAATATACAGTTACCGGAATCATTTTTTTCTCTTGTCCAAACATAACTTATTACCTCCTAATTTTTAATAAATGTGAAAAATTCGCTCCGTTGCGTCACGGCACTAAGATGAAAATCAGTTTATTTGATGCCATAGACATATTTGTCATGCCTGCCCTTTCGCAAATTCGGCTCCGTTAAGTTTAATGAGACTATGGGTATCTACAACATAAGTGTCGATCTCTATGCTTACTCCTTAAATCGGTAAGCGACTCTAAACACGGATTTCTTAGCTTCTGCGATATCTTCTTCGGTTACCTCAATACCCTTCCACAGTCCCCTTAATTTCGTCTTTCTCCCCGCCGCTTGATGAGTAAGAGTCTTCCGCAGTTGTTCTAATTCCTGCTGAATGGCCTCAATCTGAGCTACTACATAAGAGATTACCTTTGTTCTCATGATTTCACCTTTATTTTTACTTACAAAAAAGATAAAAATTCAGTGAAGTACGTTCCTTTCTGTC
>Ga0315549_1001167_pt1 | contig 28082 bp, 24 predicted proteins | sample SalMarSW160200MG_FD_203101 | JGI IMG/M metagenome (GOLD analysis project Ga0315549, IMG submission 203101) | Salt marsh sediment microbial communities from the Plum Island Ecosystem LTER, Massachusetts, United States - Salt Marsh Sediment SW1601-200 ... | reverse complement strand
CCGCTGCCCCGATCGCTTTCCCAGCATGCCTTCCCTCCCCAGCCTACGAACTCCACACCTATTATATCACAGGAAGTGGTTCATCATGACACTTTTCGGCCAGGTTTCTAGGAGAGCGCATGCCAGACCGAGTGACACCACAGCAACTGGAAGAGGATTCTCACTGGTGGTTCGCCAGCAGGACACGTGCCTTGATAGGGCTTCTCGATAGACACGTAGCACACAGCGATCAGAGGATACTCGACGTCGGATGCGGTGCCGGGAACATGATACACCATCTCAGTCGCTATGGCACCGTGGTCGGCATTGACAACAACACCATACCCCTGAGGATCGCGCACGAACGGGGCTACGACGCCCGCCTCGCGCAGGCGGAGGACATGCCTTTCGAGGACAGGTCTTTCCACCTAGTCACAGCACTGGACGTCATCGAGCACTGTGATGACGACGCGCAGATCCTGCGTGAATGCTATCGCGTTTGCGCCGACGACGGATTCATGGCCATCACAGTGCCTGCCTTCCAATGGCTGTGGACCAACAACGATGTGATCAACGACCATAAACGCCGATACTCGTCTTCTGACCTGCGCGCGAAGGTCACCGAGGCTGGATTCAAGGTCAGGCGCATGACCCACAACAACTTCTTCATCTTTCCAGCCGCGGCGGCGCTGCTCGTGGCCAGAAGGAGGTCAGATCAAGCGCCTGAGCTGGCCACGCCCTCCAAAGACGACGCCTATCAGGTAGAGATGGAGCCAGCTTCACCACCGGTCAACGCCGTTCTGACAGGGGTTGGCTGGCTGGAGGCCAATGTCTTGCGCTTCTTCGATCTCCCGGTGGGCACGTCTCTCATCTGCATTGCGCACAAGCCACCTGCTTCCTCCGAGCCATCTGGTTGATTGCGAACTCGAGCATGGAGAACCCTTCCTGCCTTTGATTTGCAGCCTCATCCATTGGTGGAAGCAAGCAGCTAGACAGCAGACTTCGATAGAAAAAGGTGGAAAGCGAGCTCGTCATGGAGGAATTCGTAATCGAGGGCGGCCATCCCCTGGAAGGTAGTCTGGTGCCCAGTGGCAACAAGAACGCAGCCCTGCCCATGCTGGCCGCCTCCCTGCTGACCGATGAGAAGGTAGTACTCAGAAACGTGCCTCGTATAGAGGACATATACACCATGGTAGAGATCATCAGCGCCCTCGGAGTCGAGGTCCACGAGTCCGGTGATCACGAACTGACCATCGATTCGAGCAACGTTCGGACCACGGAGTTGGATGCCGAGCTCTGTCGTCGCATCCGGGCGTCCATTCTCCTTGCTGGACCGCTGCTTGCTCGCTGCGGGCAGATCCAACTCCCCCCCCCAGGAGGCGACGTGATCGGCCGGAGGCGAGTTGATACCCATCTGATGGCACTGAGTTCGCTGGGTGCGGAGATCGACGTTGACTACGGCTACAACATGAGGGCCAACGAACTCAAGGGGGAGGAGATTTTCCTGGACCAGGCCAGCGTGACGGGCACAGAGAACGCACTCATGGCCGCCTGCACTGCCCGGGGCAGGACCACCATCAGGAATGCCGCGTCGGAACCGCACGTGCAAGAACTAGCGCAGTTCCTCAACAAGCTGGGCGCGCGGGTGTCCAATATCGGGACCAACACCCTGATAATAGACGGAGTGGAGCAGCTACACGGAGGAGAGCACGAGATCGGCCCCGATCATATAGAGATCGGCAGCTTCATTGGCGCCGCAGCGGTCACCGGTGGTGAGCTCCTCATCAAGGATGTCATACCCGCGCACCTGCCCATGATCCTTCTGACCTTGAAGAGGCTGGGCATCTGCGTCGAGATACGAGGCCGAGACGTCTTCGTGCCGCGCGAGCAAAGCCTCAGGATCCTGGCTGATGCGCATGGCATCATCCCGACGATAGATGACGCCCCCTGGCCAGGTTTCCCCGCTGATCTGATGAGCATCGCCACTGTGGTCGCCACGCAGTGCCATGGCACAACGCTGATGTTCGAGAAGATGTACGAGAGCCGCATGTTCTTCGTGGACAAGCTTTTCTCCATGGGCGCCCATATCATCCTCTGCGATCCCCATCGCGCCGTGGTCATGGGCCCTACGAAGCTACACAGTGAGACACTCACCAGCCCAGACATCCGGGCCGGCATGGCCATGCTCATCGCGGCCCTGTGCGCTGAAGGCCAGAGCGTCATCAAGAACATCGGCCAGATAGACCGCGGCTACGAGAGAATAGACGAGAAGTTGTGCTCCGTGGGTGCTCACGTCGAGCGCGTCAGTCACTAGGGATGGCTCCAGAGGACGCATGGGGACGGTCTATCTCGGTCTCGGTTCGAACCTCGGCAATCGGGCCCGCAACATCTACGCAGCTCTGCGCCGCCTGAGATCACACGTTCGCCTGGACCAGATCTCGTTGCTCTACGAGACCGAACCGGTGGGTCTCACCGATCAACCGTGGTTCCTGAACCTGGTCTGCGCCGGAGTGACCGCGCTTTCGGCCGAAGATCTTCTTCGCGCCGTCAAGAGAATCGAGGGAGAGCTGGGCCGCCGAAAGGGTGTGCGGTTCGGTCCTCGTCTCATCGACATCGACATCCTGCTGTACGACGATCAGGTGCTGACCACAGAGCAACTGCAGCTTCCTCATCCCCGTCTTCACGAGCGAGGATTCGTACTCATACCACTGGGAGAGCTCGCGCCGAATCTCGTACACCCCGTGCTGAAGGTCAGTGTGCGAGAGCTTCTGGAGAGTGCTGCTTCGCTCGAGGAAGTCCGTCCCTACGGCCTCACGGATGGGCAAGCCAGTAGTTGAGCCAATGATCGAAGTCCTCCAAGTCGTACGCCCCACGAACGCGGATACGCTTCAGCTCGAATGGTCGCTCCGACGACTGCAACGACCCTGCCTCCACGGTCACCGCTCCCCAGTACCCAGCCGACCTTAGCACGTCTACCACTTGCTGGTCATACTGACCCGAGGGATAGGAGAACAAGCGCACCGGTTCCTGAGTGCGAGCCTCTATAGCCTCCTTCGAGCCAAGCACCTGCCATACGATGTAGTCGAAGGACTTCCCTGCCAGGCTGGGATGAGTGTAGGTATGGCTACCGATCTCCATCCCGTTGGCATGCAGAAGCTCTATCTCAGACCAGGACATGTGTCCGGGACGCCCTTCGTCGACGAATCCCGAGACGACGAAGAAAGTGCCTGTGAAGCCATATCTCTTCAGTAGGGGGTAGGCGTTCGTGTAGTGGTCCTTGAATCCGTCATCGAAGGTCAGCACCACAGGCTTCGGCGGTAGCGAGTGCCCGACCTGGAGGTGCATGATCAGCGATTCCAGAGTGATGGGCTCGTATCCGTGCTCCACGAGATAGCGTAGCTGTGCCTCGAAGTTCGCCGGCGACACCGAGAGATCCCGTCGTATGGCATCCGCACCCGGTCCGGCGACGGCAATATGGTGATACATGAGGACCGGGATCACAACCTGCCTCGGCGTGCCATCAGGAGTCGGCATGGGGAGTGGCGTAGGTGTCGGAAGCAGTCTACGCACGGGCGTCGGCGTGGAGGACGAGGGGGAATCGATCTTGGTGGAGAGACCTGACGACTTCTCTGGAGCCGTCACAGCAGACGGGCGCACCGGGCCTAGGAGCGTCCCCATATGAGACCGACCGCTCTCTTCGCGCCCCTGCGCTCCAGAACAAAGATCACGCTCCTGGCCCTCGACCTGAGACTGCACGAGGAGTGCGGTCCCCACGACAAGCAGACCCACCACCAGGGCGGACACTACGCGGCGTCTTTCCACGGCTCTCACGTATGCCGACGATCTCCCCTTCGTTCAAAGTGGAACACTGATAGAGAATATCGCAAAGGATTGAAGCTGGCAAGTGGCCACGAAACTGAGGTGTAGCACGAGGATTGTCGGAGCCCCGAATTGGTCGCCCTCCTCCCGGGGATCTGCGAGGCCTCCTTTGCACGCTCAGACGTTTTCCGACGGGAGGTCCTCTTGCCGATCCAGCAGCACCGATGGTTGGCGCTCCTTCGTCAACTCACTTGTGACGTTGCCTGCCCAACTTCGGCAGAAACGTCCGCACTATTTGCCCAACAGCCCCAGAGATGCTAGAATTGACCGCATGAGAGACATCGCCCGTCTCTCCAATAACGGATGAGGGGTTTTGCATGTTTCAAGAGAAGATCGCACATTGTTACGCTCGACTTGGCAGGAACCAGAAGAAGATCGCCGACTTTCTGACCCAACGGTACCACGAGGCCGCGTTCATCAATGCTTTCGCACTCTCGCAGCGCCTCGAGGTGGATCCGGCCACGGTGACCAGGTTTGCCCAGCGTCTCGGCTACTCGGGTTACCCGGAACTCTTGCACGAGATCCAAGAGATGGTCAAGAAGGAGCTCAAGATGGCCTACAGGCCATCAGTAGAGCAAACAGACGAGGCTGGTCTCTTTCTCAACGCTCTGGCGCAGGAAAAAGAGAACCTTGAGCGGGCGATGACCCACCTTCGAGGGGAAACGATCACCGAAGTCCTCTCGTCACTGCTCGCCGCCAGAACCATTTACGTGGTCGCCCATGGCTTGGCGCGAGGTCCGGCGCAGACGTTCGTGGCACAGCTTAGAGGGTTGCTGGGCATGTCAGCCCAGTTGGTGCCGGCCGATCAGGTCGATGCGGCCATAGGTCTATCCAGCGTGGACAAGCAAGATGTCGTCGTGGGCGTGAGCCTTGCGGCCCTGCACCACGACACCGCTCAGATGCTCAGGTTGGCACGGTCGAGAGGGGCCAAGACCATCGGCTTGTCCACCTCTCACACCTCTCCCATCGCGTCCATCGCAGACAAAATCTTGGTCTGCCCCGGCGAGTCGACCAGCGGTATGCCCTCACCAGCCTCATTGAGTGCCATCTTGGATGCGCTTTTCCAGGTACTCACGCTACAGCAGCCGCACAAGGTAGAGGATCTGAAGAAGGGCTTGCTGACAAATGTGAACTGGATCCTGGAGGAGAAAGGCGACAAGAAGATCCCGACAGAGGAGGTCTTGAGACAGATCTAACGACGATGCAGTGTGAACACTATCCGCCGGTCGCTCAATCCCGAGCTCAGCACTGGTGGTCTTCCTGCAGGTCGGTCCCCGAACCCTATCGACCGAGAGCACTAGATCTCCACGAAGTATGAACTGCAGGCCTGGTCTATCAACTCCTTCGTTAAGGCTGGCTCGACGCCCCGGTAGTGGGCGATGTCAATGATCTGATCGGCGATGTCTCGGGGATGGACTGCTCTCAGCTCACGCTTTGTCTTCAAGTAGTAGTGGCGCATCAGATACATGAAACCATCCTGATCGAAAGGAACCTCCCGTTCCGCCGCAACTCGTATGAAGATCTCGTAGAACTCGCGCTCACTGGGATTGCCCACCTGGATCTTGTGGCGGATGCGTCGCAGGAAGGCCTCGTCCACCAGTGCCTTGGGATCGATGTTGGTGGAGAACACGATCAACTGATCGAACGGTATCTCGATCTTCTTCCCGGTGTGCAGAGTAAGGTAGTCGACCCTGGTCTCCAAGGGAACGATCCAGCGGTTGAGCAGGTCTCTGGGCCGGACCTGCTGCCTGCCGAAGTCATCGATCAGGAACATCCCGCCGTTGGCTTTCATCTGGAAGGGCGCCTCATAGTACTTGGACGTGTCGTCATACACCAGGTCCAAACTCTCCAGAGTGAGCTCCCCCCCCGTGACCACGACCGGTCTCCGGATCGGTATCCAACGTCTGTCGTGACGCCCACCCTCGGGTCGCGACACCACCTCATCCCCCCCGTCAACAGTCTGATGATTCAGCTCATCGAAGACCTTGATAATGTGTCCATCCACCTCCATGGCGTACGGAATGTACATCTCGCCCCCGAGCATGGACGCCATGGCTTTGGCGATCACGGTCTTCCCATCGCCTGGAGGACCAAAGAGAAAGATGGACCGACCTGAGTTGACGGCTGGTCCTATCTTCATGAGCATGTCGGAGTTGATCACAAGGTGTGACAAGGCTTGCTGCACTCGCTCGCTACTCACCACTACGCCGCTTATGCTCTGACTTGTCATCACCCGCTGGTAGGCCTCCAGAGTCACGGGGGCGGGACCCACGTACTGACTACGATTCAAGGCCTCCCTCACGCGCTCGATGCCGGCCGAGGCGATGGAGTACCGGAATGCTCGCTCATCGAAGCCCCTGCTGCCGGTGATGCTCACCAACTGCTCCCGCTTCAGGAAGGTAAGCGCCTCCTCCACCACTCCACTAAACGGGAGCCTCAGCTGCTCGGCGATGGCCTGACCACTCAGCTCCCCCACCGAGTATATGGTCTTCAGAGCCAGGTCGCTCAAGAAGCCTCTGCTCATCCCCGTCTCATCAATGGTGCGGGGTTCGCTAAGCAGACTCCTGGCACCTTCCATCTCCCACCCCTTTCAGTGCAGACAACGACTCCAGTGTATTGTAACCGATCCTGCCCCCCACGACAATGGCGCTGGCGGCCAGAGAGCGAGGGTTGGCCTTCAGATCTGGCATCGAGCGTGTTATGCACAAGCACCTTCGAAGCTCGTTCTGGATATCGTCGGCGGTGAGCGACCCAACGGCGAGAAAACTGGAAATCACATCCCATCTATCTGGCTGCCTCTTGCAGCAACCCCTGCAGCACTGTTGCTGCGCAGTTCCGCGTACGGTATAATACCCAATGACCATCTGCCCGTACTCGGGCGGCAAGCGGCAGCAGCCTATGCCTCGACAGCAAAGACACTCCTACGTGGCCAGAGTGCTGGCAAGCACAGTCTACATCTTCTTTCTAGCCGGCGGCCTCCTCTGTGCGTACCTGTTCTACGTCTCCGTACGGGACATTTTCGCCTTCTCGCCGCTCTCTCCGGGCGTCGATCTGCCGATCGATATCGATTCCGCTCCTCGTTCAGATAGCGTGCCCGACTGGAGCCAGAAGGACCGTGTGAATATCCTACTCCTGGGGGTGGATCAGCGACCGGCCGAGGAGGGTCCCTGGCGCTCCGACACTATGATCGTCGCCACGGTCGATCCCAAGACCATGACAGCGGGGGCGATATCCATTCCGCGCGACTTGTACGTCGAGATCCCTGGCTATGGTGAGCAGCGCATCAACATGGCCCATTTCCTCGGCGACGCCTACGACTACCCGGGAGGCGGACCAGGGCTGGCCATGAAGACCATCGAGTACAATCTCGGCATACCCATTCACTACTACGTTCGGGTCAACTTCCAGGGCTTCCGAGACGTCATCGACTACCTGGGTGGGATCACCATCAACGTGGAGGAGGAGATCTGGGACTACCAATACCCTGACGGGCAATACGGCTACACCACGGTGCACATAGCCCAGGGGACGCAATTGATGAACGGCCGCACGGCGTTACAGTATGCGCGCACGCGACACGGCGGGACCGACTTCGATCGCCTGCGTCGCCAGCAGCAGGTACTCATGGCCGTGAGAGACAAGGCCTTGCGTCTCGATCTCCTGCCGAAGATACCGACGCTGGCTAGCACTATGGGCCACACCGTGAACACCAATCTCCAGTTGGGTGAGGTGATAACGCTGGCCCAGATCGCTGCGCAGATAGATGCGGAGGACATCCGTTTCGCGGTCATTGACGAAACCATGACCGTCCCCATCGTCCTCGACAATGGCGCCGACGTGCTCTTCCTCGAGCGTGATAAGATACGTGAGATCGTGGACGAGATCTTCCGCTCTGACTCGCCCGGGGAATGATGAAGTCTTGCCGCGTGGTTATCCGTCGGCCCGAGTCCAGCTCCTCAGCGTCCACCAGCCCTGTAGGCCCCAGCGCCGACACACAAGCAGAGCACCAGCGCCACGAATAGCCGGGCAACGAAGTCGCCTGACAGAGCACTCTGGAAGAAACTGCGGCACGACCTCGCCGTCAGAAAGCCCAATACTATCGCTGTCGCGAGGCACCAACACGAAGGGAAGGGAATCACAGACGCAAAGCGTCAGCCGAGGCCAAGCCTTCAGGACATCAGTTCTGGGTCACGAGTTCGCCTTGAAGTCCATGCGCACCGAGTTCAAGTTGCAGCCATTGTTAGTCGTCGTGGTGAAGGTAACCGTGGGAGACACACCCACACCACCTTGGACGACCTGACAGTTCCAGGTCGCATCCCGGGGCTCGTCGTATAGATACACCTCCCACCCAGCCGAGCCATACTCTGGATGCTGACCGGAAACACCCGTCCCCTCCCATCCTCCGCTCCAGCATCTGACCGTGACACCCGGCACGGGCACGCCCTGGGCATCATACACCTGTCCACCCACACCCAGCCAGCTACAGCCGGCGTCATTCTTGTCATTGGGCAGCATGTAGGTGTAACCGTGCTGCTCATACGGCCACGGCGTGGGGCTCGGCGTGGGCGTACGAGTTGATGTTGCCGTGGGAGGCGGAGCCGGCGTCCTCGTAGCTGTAGAGGTGAAGGTAGGGGTCGGCGTATCCGTCGGAGTAGGAGTAATCGTGGGCGTATCCGTGGGCAGGGGTGTCTCCGTAGGTGTGGCCGTGTGAGTAGGAGTCCATGTCGGTGGAAAAGTGGGTACACCTTCTTCGTCCGAAGCTGTAGGTGTTGCGGAGGCAATTGCCACCTCTCGAGGTGGAGGAAACGGGTTCAAGGGCATGCGTGGATTGATGAAAATGGTCAAGTAGCAGAGGCAGGTCATGAGAGTAAGCGCGAGAATGAAGACGGTTACCAACAGAGCCACCCTGTCGCTTATCCGACTCAGCATCTCCCCGTACCCCCTTTTCGCGGAGCTGGCCATCCGCCAGCGATCGGCTATTCAGTCCATGCCAGACTGAAAACCGGTGTGGTATCCTCGTAGATGAACTCTGGATGTAGTGACGGATCCCCTGCTTCTGCCAGACTCGTGCTCACCTCCGACAACTGGGAGATCAGTTCTTCCTCCGGATAGTCAGGATAGAGACCGAGCCGCCCCTGTTCGATCTCGACACGCAGCACGTCAAACCAGGCCCGATCCTTAGCCATCTCATCGCCAAAGGTGTCGATTTGCTCTCCATAGATGGCATGCAGTTCCGCGCGTGCTGCGTTGAGTTCGGCTGCGATACCGGCCACGTCGTCCGACCACGCAGGCACGAGATCCAGGCCAAACCCTCCCAGCGACACTCTGTATTTGACCAGCAACCAGTCAACCCGCGTCTCTGCTATGCCTATCCTGAGGACCATGGACGATGCAGCCGCCAATTCATCCTCGTAGGCCGTGCGGCGCGCATTGTCCTCGTTGACCAGGGCTTGCGTGACATCCGTCACCAACTCCTGCGAGACAGCACTGACGTCGGGACTGGCCTGCAGCGCATCCCTGAGCTCTCGGACCGCCTCCATGCGCCTCTCTTCGTACGAGGCGACCATCGCCGCTGGCGGCGACGAGATCTGAGTCAGGAAGTTCGCTATCGGTTGCTCGGGGGTCATCGCCGATGTGGTCCCCGTCACATCCGTCGAGTACAATATCTCGGTCCGCAGGGAACTGCACTCCTCGGACATCTCCGCTCTACCCAGCTCAGAGTACCCGGTGGCCAGCAGGCCGAGTGCATCCGCCCGGTGAGGATCTCTCATGAAAGGGCTGTGCGAAGCCAGCACGAAAGCCTGATCATAGTTGAAGAGCGCTTCCTCTCGGTTGCCGGACTTCGCGAACCCCTCGCCGACTTCCAGGAAGGAACCGGCCCTCCCATAGTCCGACAGAGTCGGGCTCAAGACCGATATCAAGCTCGCCTGCCGATAGCAGAGCTGAGCCCGTAAGTTGTCTCCCTCTGCTGCGTACGCCTGACCGAGCAGCAAGAGGTTCCCCACTTGCTCTCTGTCTATCAATTGGGTGCTGAAAAGCACAGTGGCATACGTTGTCTCCAGATCGCCTTGGGCCAAAGACTGGTTGAGTACCTCGAGATCACTCACGCCTGCCAGCGTTGCCAGGGCAGCGGCGGGATCGATCTTTTTCGGCAGCAGATGGTCAACCGCGTAGGACCCACCAGGAGACGCAGTGACGCGAAGATAAAGATAGGCTCCACCACTGGCCACGCCAATAAGAACCAGTAGTGCCAGAAGCCCGAGAATGCCTCTCAGGAGACACGTTCGTCTCGAGCCAGCATATCCACCTAGCACCATCCTAGACTCCACCTCGTTCAACACTGGGGCGTACCACATTCGCCCCACAGTATTCTAGTATATCAGAATCTACCACACTCTGTCTAGCGCAATGACAGGTGCAGCATCCGTTGTCACCCTTGTTCCTTCACTCGACGAATCGTTCGATACTGGCGCTTTCTCTTTGATCCTCCAACCACTGCATGAAAGTCTGTTGTCTGAGGCTCTCAAAGACCTCAACCGCAATTTCTCGCTCGTCTCTCTCCAGGACTTGTATGACGTGGAAGCCAAACTGAGACTCCACAATCCCGCTCATGTCGCCCACTTCCAGCCCGAACGCTACCTCCTCCACCTCGTCAGGCATCACGCCCCTGGGAAAGAAGCCCATGTCCCCACCTGTCTCCCGCGAACTGATGTCCTCCGAGTATTCCCGAGCCAGATACGCGAAATCCTCTCCTGTCTGAAGTCTGGCCAGCACCTCCTCGGCCATTTCTCTGGTCGGCAGCAGGATGTGCCGTGCGTGGACTTGCTCCGCCACCGAGTTGATGGACGCTGTGACAGAACTATATACGGCCTCGCTCAGCAGTTGGTCCAGAAGCATCTGCCGGAAGACGTCGTAAGTGGTGCCAGTGGCCTGCAACGATTGGTTGAACCCGTCTTCGCCTCCCGACTGCTCGACAATGCCTTCTATGCTGGACTCCAGCTCCTCATCGGAGATGCTGATGCCCATCTCCACAGCCGCCTGTCTTATCAACTCCTGATCTATCATCTGCTCCAGGACTTGGCGGCGCGCCTGCGCTAGCCTCTCTCGCCCCTCTTCACTCTCAGCGTCGAGGCCTTCCTGTTCAAAGAAGGCCTCCACCTGCTCGACTTGGCTTTCATATTCCTCAGACGAGATTGGCTGTCCGTTGACCAAGGCCGCGAGACCTTCGACAGGGCTCGCCGTCGCTGCCGTCGTCGCCGATGGGATTGCCTCACTGGCACAGCCGGCAGCCAGAGCAGTCGCGAACAAGAGCAGAACAAACGTGGACCACATGGGTTTCGCCATGCCACAGTCTCCTTCCATACAGCCAGGCTTCCACCAAGCTATTATCACACGTCAGCAGGTTTTCTGCAACCACGCTGGAGAGGGGTCTCGAAGAACCCACTCGGGATAGCTCCACCGCAGAACTGAACTCCTGCGCTGGCTCTGGGAAACCGGCTTCAGCCGGTTCGGAAACAAGCTTCGTGCATGTTTCCCTCCGCCCCTAGCACCGGAGGTCCAACCCGAAACGCTGTGAGGATCCTTTTTCCATACCCTCGTCCTTGCGTTTGACAAGCCTGAAACCGCAGGCTATAATGCCGTGACATACGCTCCGAAGTCACCGGGGCCCGCCCTTCGCTCGGACGGACTTGCGGTCTCTCGGCAATAGGTCAATGGCGTGCTGCGAGGAGCCTTTGGCGGCTCCAACAGAATGGTCGAAGCACAGCCTGTAGACTGGGAGATGTGTAAGCTGGATCACATTTGCTGAAGGGAATTGGTTATGATAGAATACTCTTCAACCAGCCTATGAGTGCTACGACTCTTGCAGCACACCCTATTGCGGCTGAAAGGAGCTGATGTTTTCTATGGAACAAGGGATGAATCCCGCGTTTCTAAGAAGCTTAGAGACAATGCTGGAAAGCAGGTGGCCCGGACGGATCCTGGTCTTCGCGGTGATTCCGGCCCTTTTCATCGCGACCCTGGTCCTTCCCCCAGTGGCCCTGCCCGAACGTGTCCTTTCTGCGGGCTATGCTACCTTCACCAAGGCCGGAGGCTCTCTTCTGGACCCCGATGGCACTCAGTTGACGATACCTCCAGGGGCGGTATCTGGCAAAGCTCAACTCCGATTCTCGTCCATCCCTCGAGCCGACTTCCTGGCAGGAACCGCGGGAGACCCGAGTATCGCCCAGGCAATTCCCACGTACCTGGAAATGAAGAGTCCTCTGTATGCTATCTCCGCCAGAGGCGAGACGCCGAAGGAGATCACCCTCTCCGTACCCATCCCCAACGATGCAGAACCCCTCAGTTCATTAGACGTGTACGCCTGGACAGGGCGTGAATGGCAGTGGGTTCCCAAGACAATCCTCTTGGAGGATGATCTTGTGGAATCGACCCTCACCTCCATTCCTGGCGCAGTGGCTGTCATGCAGACAAGTGCCCTCGTGCCCTCGGTTTCCGCTCCCTTGGAGGCGGGCGCTGTCCTTCCAACAGAGGCCAGGGGGGTCCTTGTTGAGGTCGAGGCTGAGTCGCTGCCCGTCCAGAGTGACGGTATCGATGGCAATACTACGGTGTTTGCTGCAAGCGGGCTCCTGGAACAACCCGGAGAAGGCACCTCCTACATAGTCCTCCCCGCACTGAGCAACGAGATGGAAGGCACCATCAGGAGTGACCTGGTGAACAACATCCTGGTCAACGAGGAGCTCCGCCAGAACCACGTGAGCGACATCGTAGACCTGGTTGTCCAGAACATGTACCCGGGAGTCAATCTCGACTATCGCGGTTTGGAACCAGCTTTGAGAGAGAACTTCACGGCCTTCGTGTTGGAGCTAGGCGAGGCACTCCACGCCAATCACAAGCTCCTGGCGATCACCGTGCAAACGCCGACTCGAATAGCCGAAGATCGGTGGGACACCGGAGTCTACGATTGGCAGGCCATTGGTCAGGCCGTTGACACTTTCAAGCTTCCCGCCCTGGCGCGCCCCGACGCCTACAGATCCGGAGGCCAGATGGACGCGCTGCTCGGCTATGCGGTCGACAACGTTGACAGGTACAAGATCCAGATCGTGCTCCCCAGCTACAGCACCGACTGGGTAGGGGACGCGTTTACCCCAAGATCCTACGCTGAAACCCTGCAATTGCTGGGTGGCAGTCTGATCCTAGCAGAAGACAGGCAGACCTTTGCACCTGGTGAGGTAGTCACCGTGCAACTGGCAGGGGCACCATCCTCTGTCAGCTTCGACGACCACTCGCAGTACTACTGGTTCACATACACCGACGACAGGGACGAACACACCGTCTGGCTGGAGAACGCCACGAGCTTGGCACACAAGCTCGACCTGGTAAGCTTGCACAATCTCAAGGGAGTCAGCGTCGAAGGCCTTCTCGCCGAAGGGATCGACGAACGAATGTGGGAAGTCCTACAAGAGTACCTCAATTCGGTGACACCGACGGCCGATACTCAGTTCGCCGTGCTGTGGACGGTCGAGAGTGCAGTAGGAGCGAGCCTATCCCAAGAGGTTAGATCTCTGTCCGAACCGGTCTTCGCCTGGACCGCCCCTGACGAAGGGGGTGAGTACTCCATCTCCGCGGTCATCTCGGCCGATGGCGGCGAGACCGCGGGAACCGAGGGCGGGCGGGTCTCGTTCACCATCGCCACCCCGACTCCAACACCTGAGCCGACCGCGACGCCTACCCCTACCCCCAGGTCCACAAGCGGTACGTCCCAGCCCGCCCCTACGCCAGTACCGGTGTCGGCCCCCGCCGTTGCCGGCACAGGCTTCGGCTACGGCGCACAGTTGGCTCGCGTGAACTCAACCACCCTCGGGCACATGAACGCCCTGGGTTTCCAGTGGGTCAAGCTTCAGATCCGGTGGGAATCCCAAGAGCCGTCCCCTGGAGCCATCGATTGGGGCACTCTCGATGGAGTGGTATCACTCGCCAACGGATCGGGAAAGAAACTCCTCTTCTCCGTAGTGACTACGCCAAGCTGGGCACGGGCCAGGACGGAGGGCGAGGGACCGCCCGACGATCCGTCCACGCTGGGCAACTTCGTCGGAGCCATAGCCGAGCGCTACTGTGGCAAGGTGCAGGCCATCGAAGTGTGGAACGAGCAGAACCTGCTAACCGAGTGGAACACGGGCAGGGGCATCAATGCCCAGGAGTATATGGATCTGCTCAAGATCGCGTATCGTAGGATCAAGAACGCGTGTCCCGGCATGATCGTCGTGTCCGGCGCTCCGACCCCAACGGGCCTGAGCGACGGCTGGACAGCCGTTGACGACGCCGAGTACCTGCGCCGGATGTACAACAACGGGCTCAAAGACGTCTGTGACGCAGTCGGTGTCCACCCCAGCGGCTTTGACAACCCGCCGGACGCCGATTGGCGCACGTGGAAAGACTCCTCTGGTTTCAACGGCCACCGTTCCTTCTTCTTCTACAACACCATCAAGTCCTACCACGATGTGATGGTGCAGAACGGGGACGGCAACAAGAGACTGTGGGCCACCGAGTTCGGGTGGGCCACGATCGACAACATGTCCGCCGCGCCGAATCCCGGCTACGAGTACGCGGCCACGAACACCGAGGCCACACAAGCGGACTACCTGGTGAAGGCCATGCAGATCGCCAAGCAGAGTGGCTACATGGGAGTGATGTTCATCTGGAACCTCGACTTCTCCATAGAGACTGGCGGCGGTTGGGAGGGCTCGAAGTTCAGCCTCTTGAGGGCCGATGGAACCCCCAGACCAGCCTACACCGCGCTTGCCAAGATGGCCAAGTAGACAGGAATCCATGGACACGTATGACTCGGAGCATGGGACCTCCCTGCCCATGCTCCATTTTTCTGTTGCGGGCCTGTTGAGATTGGGAAGATCTCCGCAGAGATGTTGGAGAAGACCAGAATGGAAACGGAAGACTACTCAGTGAAAACGACGCCAAAGGGAAGACGGACTCTGAATTGGTTAGGTTGCGCAGCCTTGGCCATCTGCGTAGCACTCATCCTTGGCCTGATCGCGGGCGTAGCGGTCGCTAGCATGATGGGCCTGCTGCCCTGGCCAGGCCAGCCCGAAGCGACGCCCACGCCTCTACCTATCGTGACCCTCGAAGCGACCGCCTCGCCACAGGAGCCGACTGCGAGCCCACAGTCGTCACCGACTGTGCTCTCCGAGACGCAAGTCCCGTCTTCCGACACCCCAGTGGCACCCGCTGCCGCATCCCCCACACCGGCCTCGCCCGGAACAGGCTTCGACTACGGCATCCAGGTTCACTTGTTCCACCTAGACGCAGGGTACACTTGTCAACTGGTCAACAACATGCAGTTCAGATGGATCAAGCACCAGATAGAGTGGAAGGAGTTCGAACCGTCGAAGGGCCAGTACCTCTGGGAGTCCATCGACGGTATTGTCGACGCCGCTGACCAGGCTGGCCTCAACACTCTGCTCAGTGTAGTGAAAGCGCCCGACTGGGCCAGGGGTGGCTACACAGAGGAAGATGGTCCACCAGCGGACTATGACGACTATGGCGACTTTGTGGGTGCTATGGCCGCACGTTACTGCGGAAGAGTCCAGGCCTACGAGATCTGGAACGAACAGAACCTCAAACGCGAATGGAACACCGGGAGGCCCTTGAGTGCTACGGAGTACGTGGAGCTCCTGAGCGTGGCATATAATCGCATCAAGGCAGCGTGTCCCAGCGCTATTGTGGTGTCAGGCGGTCCCACGCCAGTGGGCTATACGAGTGACACAGCCATAGACGATTTCGACTACCTTCGGCAGATGTACCAGGCAGGAGTGAGCGATTATTGCGATGCGGTCGGCGTGCATCCCAGCGGGTTCAACAACCCGCCAGATTGGCGCTATCCGCCGGCGTACAGCGAGCCCGGCATGACGTCACCGGGCCACACCAAGAACCGCCAGTTCTACTTCCTTAACACCATCGAGGGATACCACGACATCATGGTCTCCTTTGGCGACGGCAACCGGAAGCTGTGGGCCACCGAGTTCGGCTGGGCGTCCATCAAGAACCTCACCGACAAGCCCAACGAAGCATACGAATACGCAGCGGACAACACCGAGTTGGAGCAGGCTGAGTACCTGGTCAGAGCCCTTCAGATAGCCCGGGAGAAGGGATACATGGGCGTGATGTTTGTGTGGAACCTCAATTTCGCGCCCGCAAGAGGGGCCGGCGACGAGCGGGCCGCTTTCGGCATCCTGCGGGAGGACTGGTCCGAGAGGCTCGCCTATCAGACACTGGCGGCGGCTAGGGCGATGGGAGATCTGCCGTAACTGGCCGTTTCACTGCACCCGCTGCCAGTCGACGCGCTGACTGCAATCGGGCTGGTAGTCTATGTCCACCACGCGGCTCAGAGGGTTTCCAGCCCCGTCCACGATCACTAGGTGGAAAACGCCCGCGTCGGAGCCCATCGTGAACTCATACTTGCCCGCCTGGGATTGTCCTTCGGTTTGCTTCTCGGCCTCGAACCCGTAGTCGTTGTATAGATACATGCGTGCCCCGGGCAACCCGTTGCCGCCTGCGTCGTAGACCCGGCCTCCAATCAGCCGCGCAGTTGTGCAGTCCCGTTCGTCCCGCACCACGTGGAACTGGTATTCGTCCGGTGGCACGACTGGCGTCGCTCCGCCAGAGGGCACCGTCGAGGTTGGGCTCTCCATCGGCGTCGGAGACTCTGCGGGAGTGGCTGTCGCTGGAGGCACGGGCGTCGCTGTCGGTGCCACAGGCGTGGATAGCTCAGGGTTGGGAGAAGGTGTGCCGGCGGGAGTATTGCTGGCCACCGGTGTCGAGCCGGTAGGGCTACTCACGGACGCCTCGGTAGGAGTCCAGCTTTCTACAGCGACGACTTGAGACTGTGTACCCCGCGTCAAGGCGGAGAAGGCCGCACAAGCACCAAGGCACATGAGCAAGAGAACGAACAAGAAGGCCAGCGCGGAGCCCTTATTCTGCATGAAGCCATCATCCTTTTCGAAATCCAAGTGGTCGCAGCGACTGCGTCCAGAGCCTACCAACCAGCCATGTTATCATAACTCGTCAGGCACTGCAACGGCAACTAGGCACGCCGTTTGCGCCGCGGGCGGCGAGGTGCTATGATACGCAGTATCCACAGGGGCGAGTAGCTCAGCTGGTCAGAGCGCGCGGTTCACATCCGCGAGGTCGTAGGTTCGAGTCCTATCTCGCCCACTGGTCTCACTAGCGCTCCTGCTGTGGGTACCCAGTCATGCCCAACAAACCAGACATCTCGACCGAGTGGCGCATCAGTCACCTTCGCTGGGCCATGCTGGTCGCCACGTTGATCATTAGTGCCCAGGACCCCTCACAGAGACCTCGGCTCCTAGCCATCTTCGCCATCCTGCTGGCGGGTGGACTGTATAACCTCGCTCTAGTACTTCTACTGTACTTCAAGCGCCCGTTCGTCCATTTCCGCGAGGTCACGCTAGGTCTGGATACCCTGCTGTTTGTGATTGTCGCCTACCTCTCAGGGCAGCCCTCGTATTTCCTTTTCACATTGTTCCCCGTGGTTGTCGCTGCACTCCGGTTTGGCATCGAGATAAGCCTGCTCGTGGCCAGCCTGGTCACGTCCTCCTACGGCGGCTTCGTTTTGTTCTTCCAGCCATGGCTGGCAGGCGGGCAAAACCTCACCCCCACTCTGGTCACCATTCTGGCCTTGTTCATCGCAGCCATTGCCATAAGCCTCCTGAGACCCAACCCCCGGAAGGCCCTCGAAGTCACCGAGGGTGAACCGGAGGCACCACCGAGCGCTGCGTATCGCGAGCGTTTTCGCGCCATATATGAAATGACCGGCGAACTCATCGCTACGCTCAACTACCAACTGGTCCTGGAGAAGATGCTTGACGTCAGCGTGGCCGGCTACCAAGAAAGCGAGCAGAGAAGCCTTCAACGACCCGCAAGCATGGTGCTCCTCTTCGATGAGGAGCAGGATAACCTCTACGTCGCTGCGTCTCGCAATCTCAGCAAGACTGATGAATTCAAGCGAGTGAAAGGATCCACCGGCCTGATACGCCACGTCCTGTCCAGGGGCGAGCCAGCGCGAACCAGCCGCCCCGATGCCGATCGTGAGTTGTCCACCTACCGCGCTCTACGCCGTTGTCGTTCCTTGCTGTGCGTTCCTCTGAGAGCGGGTCTGGAACTGTACGGAGTGGCGCTTTTTGGCAGTCCCGAGCGCAATGCCTATGGCGACGCCTACATGGAACTGGTCACAGCGTTCTGCAACCAGGCCAGTATCGCCCTTCAGAATGCGGAGCTTTATGAGACCCTCAAGGAGGAGAGGAAGCGGGTACTCTTCAGTGACGAGGAGCTACGAAAGCAGCTAGCACGCGAACTCCATGACGGCCCTACCCAGACCATATCCTCCATTGCCATGCGACTGGACTTCATCCGAACCCTCCTCGAACCCGATCCCGCTCGGGCAAGACAAGAACTCGACAAACTGGAGAGGCTGGCTGGCCAAGCCGTCACCGAAGTACGCACGATGCTCTTCACTATGCGCCCCATGGTTCTCGAGAGTCAAGGTCTAGCCGCCGCCCTGGAGCAGTACGCGGAGCGCATCCAGCAGACCGACGACATCGATGTGCACGTGGACGACGCACGGCTGAAGTCACGACCTGTGCCGCTTGTCGAGGGTGCCGTTTTCTTCATTCTGGAGGAGGCCGTCAACAACGCCAAGAAGCACGCCGACCCGCAGCACATCTGGGTCAGCCTCGAAAGCAGCAACGGTGAGCTGTTCGCACAGGTGAGAGATGATGGTCAAGGCTTCGATATCGCGGAGGTAGAGCATTCCTATGACCAGCGCAGCAGCCTGGGTCTCGTCAACATGCGCGAGCGCGCCCGGCTGATCCACGGCGTGTTGACCATCGAGTCCAAGCCCATGGAAGGAACGACTGTCACTCTCACCGCCCCCATGAGCGGCGAAGAGGAAGCCCCGTAGTGTCCTGGTCCCTGCGTGACCTACCACATACCCCAACGGTGGCTTATGTCAACTCCTGAGCTTCTGGATTCTGTCCTAGACTACAGGCTCGAGTTGGTGATATGGGTGCTGGTGTCCATCCTCATCTACGGCGTCGCGGTCAACCTCTGGTACCACCTTCAACGAGCCCCGTCGAGCCGGGTGAGCCGACGCCTGACAGCCTTCGAAAGCTGGCCCCATAGCCAGTGGTTCTTCCAGGCCCTGCGTCTCGTGTACTACCTGTGTGTCCCCTACTTCGCCCTGACCCGTGGCGTATCTAATCCGACGCTCATGGGCATGTGGGTCGCGGACTGGTTCGATGAGCGGTGGTTCGGCGAGTTGGCCTCGGGTCTGGCGCTCGGCCTTGGAGCATTCCTGCTCCTCCTCTGGGGTTGGCACCACTACCTGCTGACCACGAGGGAGAGCGACGGCCAGCCCACAGGTGACCCCTACTCGTTCGAGCGCAGGCTTCTGGCAGCACCCTGGGGCTGGGGACTAGTCTTGCTCGAAGTCCTGTACCTGGAGATGCACTGGGCGTTCTACCGGAGCGCTACCATCCGAGCCGCGGGGGATTACTATGGGGTATTCCTGGGCTTCCTGCTTGTGCTGGCAGAGTGGTCCCTGAATCCGGCAATCCGTAGCGATATGGGCGTGGCCCGGCGGGGCGCAGAGACCTTGACCACCGCAACCATAGCCTTCAGCATCAGTGTCATCTACTACTTCACAGCCAATCTATGGCTGTGCCTGGCGGTTCACCTCACCATGCAGTTCGGACTGTTGTCGTTTCTGGCCCTGTCCTGTGGCCTACCCTATCACGAGGGAGAGAGCCACTAGCACAGCAAGAAGCGTGCCTGCCAGAACGGCAATCCGCTTGAGGTCGTCGTACACGTACGCGTATTGCTCCGCAAAACCTTGGGCCGCAGTCGCCTCCACTTGAGTGGCCGGGGCCTTCGCTGACCTCTCTATTGGTGACGGAGTGGTCACCTTGCGTACAGCCTTCTTGCCCACCCGTTTGCTGCGCGATCGACGCGATTTCCTAGCCATCCTGTTTCTTCCTCAACTCTATTGATTGGCGAGTTCGGCGATGAGTACTAGGCGATGACTGTCTATCATATATGGGTGGCACGTAATGAGCGTGAGCGTGGCATCGGGAGTCGCTTCCAGAAGACTCACCTCGGTTGGCCCGACGACCATCTTGGCCACCACCAAGTAGCGATACGGTGTCTCTCCCGCATACACGATTGCCTCGTCACCTATGTTCACGTCCTCCAGTCGCCTGAATATCTCGCCGTACACGTCGTTGTGCCCGGAGATCACCATGTTGCCTCTTTCACCAGGGTTCGCCGAGCCGATACGGTGACCGGTCCCCATCTTCAGCTCTTCCCAACTGTCTCCCTCCACCACTGGTGCGTCAAGATCGATGCAAGGAATCACAATCCTCGATGCCTGTCGAGGACCAGGCGTGGAAATGGGAATCGAGGCCCCAGGCTCCACCAGATGGCGCAGTTGGTCGGGCACGGTGCCCCCGGATCCCGGAGGCAGGCTACCTCCCGGCAACACCGCTCCGGTTGTGGCAGCGGGCCCAGTCTCGGGCTCGGCGTCCAAGGCCTCGGCGACCTCTCTGTTCAACACCTGGAGCTCTGACAGTGAACTGTACACCACGAAGATGAGTCCCGCCAGGGCAGCGAGCTCAAGGAGCAAGAGCAACCTATCGCGCAACCTGGGGAAACCCTTGAGCCACAAGCCTCTCCCCAACCTGGCCAGAACCGATGCCGCTTTGCCTATCACACTGGTCTGCGGAACGATCTCCACGGCCTTGAAAGAGGCGCTTTCGTCGAGCACGCCGCTCTCACTCTGGGCCGGGTGCGCCCTGGAAACCACGGCAGAGCCGCCCTCGGACCACTGACGAGAACCTCTGTATCGTCCACGCAGTGGAGGACGCTCCTCTCCCCCATCAGAGGCTTCGAGCAGAGAACCCAACCCCGATTCTTCGCTCGAAGAGACACGCCGAAACCGCTCTAGCGCACGGGCACGTCGCTTCGCCTCGAGGATTTCCTCGAGCTCCTCTATAGTCCGATCATCCATGGAAGACTCGTCGCTCATGGTACGATTCCTCGGTCCCGCAAGCCTTCAGCCGTCCCCAAGGACAGACCACAGGGTCGGTACGCGTCGCGTCCCTCCGCCGCTAGTCTGCACATTCAGGTCCACACTCCGTCCAACCCGTACCAAGCGCTCTCCCGACTGACCACACCCTGACAGCGCTCAGCCACGCGCACGACGAACTGACACAAGACCCCCAAAGGTCCCGATACCTTATGTAAATTATATGCCGTGCTGGCGAATAGTCAAGCAACCCTTCGTTCTCGGATCGCAGGTCTGTCCTGCCCGACCGTCACCGTGAGACACGACGAGTGGCAGACGGCGACTGCGCCGACGCCAGTTCCTTCAGGGTAGTGAGGTCCTCCACGCGCAGAATCCAGACCATCACCCCATAGGTCAGCACGCCCACAGCGGCCCCGCCGGCCACGACCAGAAGCTCGCTCCAGACGGATGAGAGAGCAGCCAGCCGAGTCAGCCCCGGCATACCCGCTCGCACGACGGCACCGATCACCAGCGAGGCGACTGCGACCTTCAGGGCGGTCTTCCCCAGACCCTGGCTGCGAAGGGCATCGAAGCGGCGGTGGGCGAGATACAGCATCACCAGCGCGTGGCTAGTCAACTGGATCGAATTGGCGAGGACTAGCCCCAGCATTCCCAGCGGCACGATCAGCAGCAAGGCCGCGACGACATAGATCAGTACACCCAGGATTCCCACCAATACAGGTGTCTTTGTGTCCTTGCTTGCATAGAAGGCGAAGATCAACGGTTGCTCCAGAGCGGCGAAAGGCAGCCCGATGAGGTACACCCGGAGCGCCTCGGAAGTTCGGATTGTGTCATACGGCTGAAAGGCACCATGCTCGAACACCAGGGCGATGATAGGCGTAGCCAACACGAAGAGACCAACACTCGCCGGGACAACGAGCAGCATCACGATGCGCAAGCCCATACCAAGAGTTCGCCGAAAGCGCAAAAGCTCGGCGCTAGAGGCCAGCCGGGACAGTGAAGGCAGGATCGCCGTCGAGACAGCTACAGCTACCAGGCCCAAGGGGAACTGGATGAGCGTGGTCGCATTCTGCATCCAGGCGATGCTCTGATCGCCCGTTCGCGAGGCAAGGTTTCGGTCGATGGCGATACCCAACTGGCTCACGATGAGGCCCAAAGCCACCGGGAGGTACAGCCTGCCTATACGTCTCAGCCCCGGGTGAGTGAGATCCGGGCGGAAGGAAAGCCGTAGTTCACGGAGGCCTGGCAACTGGATGGCAACCTGTAGGATCGAGCCCAGAAGCACCCCCAGGGACAAGCTCGCCACGCCGAACCTGTCCCCCAGAAACAGCGCCCCCACTATGATGCCCAGGTTGAAGACACTGGCACCAAAGGCCGGGTAGATGAAGCGCTTGTCTGCATATAGAAGACCGGTTGATGCCCCTGACAACCCAAGGAACAGCACGGAGGGCACAGCCAAGCGGGTGAGTGTCGTCGTCTGCACCAAGAGCTCGGCATCGAAGCCGCCACCCAGTATCCAGGACACGGCGGGCGCAGCCCACTCGAGAAGGAGAACAATCAGCGAAAAGGCGATGGCTACGAGTGAGAACAAGGCGCTGGCCAGGCGCCAAAGCTCCTCTCGCTTCGATGGAGCTGTGTAGTCCGTGAAGACGGGGACCAGAGCGGCGCTGATCATGCCCCCTATGAGCAAATCGTAGACCATCGTGGGCACGATGGATGCGACTCGGAACGCGCTGACCATACCTGTCGCGCCGAAGAGGTGCGAGATGACCGTCTCTCGAACGAGACCCAGCACTCGGCTGCTGACATTGCCCAGGGCCACAATCACGGCAGCCCGCGCGATTTCCTTCCCCTCGCCCTCCTGCGATAGCGCCTCGTCCTGCGGCTCACCTCCAGGCACCAACCCGTGGCTCACTAATCGTCTCCCGTATGGCGAGCCACGATGGTCGAGATGAGATCGCTTGTCGAGCGATTGGCGATGAGTGAGGTGAGGTGGACCCGCCCGCCGTAGTCGGTCACTATCCTGGCCTCCGGTAGTTCCTCCTGGCGATAGTTGCCTCCCTTCACGTACACGTCTGGCTTCAGTACAGCCACCAGCCTCTCTGCCGTCTTCTCGCTGAAGATGACTACATAGTCAACGTATCGCAGGGCCGCCAGCACCTCTGCCCGTTCGTCCTGGCCCACGTAGGGGCGTCCTGGCCCCTTCACACCTCGTGTGGACTCGTCATCATTGAGACCCACGAACAGTAGGTCTCCCTGCTCTCTAGCCTCCTTCAGATACCGAACATGTCCCACGTGCAGAAGATCGAAGCACCCATTGGTGAAAACGACGCTCTTGCCCTGAGACAATGCTAGTTCCCGCAGTGAGCGAGCCTTCTTCAGCGATACGACTTCCCCACTCATACTCACACCCTCCAACCTCGACCACGCTATTCTACAACACTTGTGGCCTCGCGTCAAGCCCAAAGAGTAGCTGGCCTGGTGTCTGCTATGATATAATGCGTGCGTGATCAGTGACTATCGCGACAGGAATGCACCTGCCAGAAAGATCGTCCTCGCCATACTGGGGGTGGTTCTGGCCCTCATCTGTCTGATCGCTGCCGCCTTCTTCGCGTCGTGGCCCGTAGGGACGCTGGCCGCCATCCTTCAGCCTACGCATACGCCCACTCCCACGCCGACTGCCATGCCCACGTACACGAACACTCCGCTCCCCGTGCCGACCTTCATCCCCACACCCAGCCCCACACCGACGGTGGCTGAACCCCAGGCACACCAATGGCTGGAGCGCCCATTCAGCGAGGAGCAATGCAACGAGCCAACGCGCTATTATCCTTATGGTTCCACAGGGGGCGGCAAGTACCGTATCCATCGGGGTGCGGACCTCCCTGGCCCTTTCGGCACACCGATCTTCGCCGCTGCTAGAGGACGTGTGATCGTAGCAGGCGAAGATGCTCGCGTGATCTATGGGGAACGGCTTGGGTTCTATGGTCAGTTGGTGGTCATCCAGCTCCAGGAGCAGTACCGGGGACAGAAGGCATACGTGCTCTACGGCCACCTCTCCCAGGTACACGTTCACTTCCTGCAAGTGGTTGAGCCAGGCGATCTGATAGGAGAAGTCGGCATGAGCGGCGTCGCCATTGGCCCGCATCTCCATCTGGAAGTACGCCTGGGCAGCAACAGCTACCAGAACACTAGGAATCCGGAACTATGGCTGCGTCCTCTCCCAGGAAAGGGCACCTTGCTGGGTCGCTTGGTCGATGGCGAGGGACAGCCGATATCCGCACATCCTCTGACAGTCTACCGCACGGAAGGCGAAGAGCGGCGATGGCAGGATGCCACAACCTACCCGGCGACTGACGTAAACCCCGACGACGAATGGAAAGAGAACTTCGCCTTGGGCGACATCCCCGCAGGGGACTACGTGGTCAAGACCTACGTGAACGGTCACTTGTACACTGAGAACTTCACCGTTCGCGAAGGAGAAACAACCTACGTCATCATCGAGGTTCCGTAGACCGAGCCAGGCATTGCCGTCCATGGTCACACAGGGCAACTCGGGGTGGCCTATTAGCCCGCCCACTCACGTTCGCTGAAGCGGCCAGAAGGAACGATCGTGAACTGCCCAAACTGCGGCGCAGAGACTGTACCCCAAGCTAGATTCTGCTCGAAGTGCGGCACGACCCTATGCGCGGAGAGGCAACCGGACCCCACACGCGGGACACACGATGCTGTCTCCGAGAGCGTCCCTGACGCCAGTGCGGCGATCACTGATACCACGAGTCCGCCGCCAAGCGAAGCCCAGCAACCAAGCGCGCCAGATTCCCCGGAGCGCGTCGCGTGCTGGCGGTGTGGCACGGACAACCCCAGTGACAGTAGGTTCTGTCGCCAATGTGGGGCCAGGCTGATAGACCCGGTCCTCCGGCTCTCGGAGCTCGAGGAGGAACTGGCTTCCGCGCGGGACGCTCTCTCCCACATGCCTGCCCAAGTCACCGAGCCAGAACTGGAGACGCTAAATAGCCTTCAACTGAGACTCCAGCAAGCCAGGGAGGCATGTCAAGCAGGCGATACGGTCACGACCGGCGAACTGCTGATCCATGTCGAGCGCGCAAACACCACGTTGGCGGCCCGGATGGCCAGACTCGAGGAAGTCGCCAAAGTAGCTCAGCTAGCACAGCAAGCTCACGAAGCACTGGGTGATGTTCTTGAAGACGCCAGAACCTCCCTCGATGGCCTCACTCTCGTGCCCACCTCGGCTCTCGAGAAGGCCATCCGACGCCTGGAAACCAGGCTCGCGTCCGGCACCAGGGCTCTCGAACGGAACCAGTTCAAGCAAGCACACACGGTGCTTGCTGGCACCAAGGCGGAGAAAGAGGCCAGAGCCGTCAGGGACAAACTAGCCACAGCCCAGAGCCGACAGCACGATCTGGAGGTCGGGGTCCAGCAACTGGAGGAGCGTCTGACTGACCTTCGCGCCAAGCTCGACGACGTGAGGCAGCAGTTCCTGAGCGATGGACTGGAGTCCTCCACAGTTGAGCGCAAACTGGCTCGTGTCGGCAGCACCCTGACGCAGATCCGAGATGTGCTGGACAAGGGCAACGTGTCGCGAGCTCGTCAGCTCACCGAGTCGGTGGAAGCGAACCTGGATGCCCTTGACCAGCATCGCCTGGCCAGGGCCAGGGAGCAAGAAACCAGGCAAGCTTACGAGACCCGCCTTGCTCAAGAGACCGCCGACTTACGGCAGCGGATCGGCACGCTTCGAGACAGTCTTGAGTGCCTGACCCACCTGGACACCGCCCGCCAGTTGAGGGCTCTGGATGAATTGGATCGCAAAGTCGCACAAGTCGAGTCCGCTGAACCCCGCAGAGCTGAGACACTATTGAACACCATCCGTCGCGACCTGCAAGAACTGCGGCAGCAGCTTCCCGGGCTGCAAAGTAAGGATGGTCAGATAGGCGAGTTGCTGGATCGCGTGGCAGCCCTCCGGCACGAATACGAGCACCTGCACCAGAAGGTAGCGCAGCTCGAGGGCCCAGAGTGGGACTCCGAGCGGCAGTCCATAGAGAACAGCCTGGCCCGGCTCGCAGGTGCGCTCGAGAAGGGCGGATTCGAGAGCATACGCGCCCTGGAGAGTCTGCTGAGCAGCGTGGGAGAGCCTGCCAAGCTGGCGCAGAGCATAGCAGCCAGGATCGAGACCGAGCAGGAGGCATCCGAGCGTCTAGCGCGTGTGCAGACCAAGGCGAAGGCGCTCGTGCAGGACCTGAAGGATGCGCAACGAGAGGGTCTAGGACTTCGCGAGGAAAGGGAACAATTGGGGCAGTTGACGGCCCTCCTGGGCCGAGCGGAAGAGCTCAGGCTCCAGGGCAAGAGACAAGAGGCCTCGATGGCGCTGGACACGATCGACGAGGAGCAACTGGATCAACTGAAGAACGAGATCGAAGACAGGCTCTCCAGCGCCAAACTACTCCAGAGGAAGACTACTCTCTCGGTGGCCAGGATGCCCGAGACTGGAGGAGTGACCAGCTACAACGTCATCCTCAACGTCTCCGGTGCAGGCCCGTACGACGCGTCCTCTATACAGGGCAGTATCAAGATCGCACACAATGATCGGGTCGATCTCAGGAAAGCCATAGACGATCTGACAACGGTGATCAACGTCCTGTTCGGAGCGCAGTCCACTCTGCGCGGCAAGATGCCCGATTTGCCAGAGCATGAGGCCCTGGACTCCCTCTCTGAGCTGGGAGACTTGATGTACAGGTTGTTCTTGCCCACAGCGATTCAGAGACATCTCAGGGAAGAGGAGACCGCCGTCCTCATAGCATCCAACGACCTGGAACTGCCGTGGGAGTTGATGTACGTGGACGACGAGTTCCTTTGCCTGCGCGTCCCCATCGGACGAATGCCCATGATGAGAGACTTCCCGCGGCGCAACGACTATACCCGCGAAGACAAGCTGCGCTTCCTGCTCATCGCCAATCCCACTGGTGACCTGCCGGCAACGGAGGAGGAAGTAGCCTTGATCGCCCGTCGCTTGAGCAAGGAGCACGCCGATGTGGAGATCTGGCTCGGCGACGAGGTAACGGGGCTCAGACTCCACCGGGCCCTGGCCTCAGGCCGCTACGACGTCATTCACTACTCCGGCCACGCGTACTTCAACCTCCAGAACCCTGACGAAAGCGGCCTGCTCCTAGCCGGTCAGAATGTATTCATCGCACAGACCATTCAGCGCACGCTGAGAGGAAGACCCCTCATCCTTCTCAACGCCTGCGAATCTGGGCGGGAGATGATGCAGGACGGCGAGGTGAGCTACACTGCCTCCGAGACCGAAGGTCTGGCCTCATCCTTCATACGTGGCGGAGCATTAGGCATCTTGGGCACCCTGTGGCCCATCTTCGATGAAGGCGCAGCCGAGTTCGCCGCCACCTTCTACGATGGTCTCCTCTCGCGGAAGAACCTAGGCGAAGCCGTGCGCCTGGCCAGACTACAACTGAGGGAAAGCCACCCCCACGATGTGACCTGGGCCTCCTTCGTCCTCTACGGGGACCCCACTCTCATGATCCTCGAGTGACGGCGGCGGTCAGACACCATTGCCCCCCGTCAAGCCATAGGTACCATCTCCCGAACCCATCTCACGGGCCAGCAACCACGCAGGACGCAGGGTATCCACCATCGCAGACGATGCTTGACGCACCCGCGGCTTCCCTCGGCCTAGTCCGCACGGTTGCTGAGCCTGGCCCCGCGCTCTCTAGCCAGCGCCTGCCGGGTCACCAACGCCCAGAAGTCGATGTCCCGCCGCTCCTTTTCACTCAACCGTGACCCCCATCTTGCATTTGTCCCCTGGTGATGGTAAACTAGACACCGGTCCCAAGCGAGGCCTCCTACCACACTTTTCAGACCCTGCATCACCCGCTCACTTGAGGAGACTCATCGTGTCGCACGCTTTCTACCGCAAGTGGCGGCCCAGTACCTTCGAGGAGGTGGTGGGCCAGGAGCACGTCACGCAGACTCTGCGCAATGCCATTGCCAGTTCTCGCATCGTCCACGCCTACCTCTTCAGCGGACCGAGGGGCACTGGTAAAACCTCCACGGCACGGATTCTAGCCAAGGCGGTGAA
>Ga0315549_1001165_pt1 | contig 28103 bp, 28 predicted proteins | sample SalMarSW160200MG_FD_203101 | JGI IMG/M metagenome (GOLD analysis project Ga0315549, IMG submission 203101) | Salt marsh sediment microbial communities from the Plum Island Ecosystem LTER, Massachusetts, United States - Salt Marsh Sediment SW1601-200 ... | reverse complement strand
AAGCGAAAAAAAGAAAAAAATACCAATGCGAATTTGCTCACAACGCCCAACCACCAAAAACACCCCTCAAATGCCCCATCTATAGGGCTCCCTTGCCTGTCCCGTTACGATCCTTCGGAATCGCTGTGACACCGCCTGCGTTTCGGTGCCAGGGCTTCGCAGACTCGAGCGGCCCGGGTCCCTTGTTGCAAAAAAGGAACTGCGCCCGCACCTCCGCCTTCCGACGTGGCATGCACATCTTGCCTATGGTGGTTCACGGGTCACGCCTCTCTGGGCGATGCCACAATCGGAGCGGAAACAGCTCTCCTCGACATGAAAAATGCCTCGCTGAACGTCCGAGTTCTCACAAGTGCGAACGGCGCATTGAGATTCACATTTTCCTGTGCGTGTAGGCTGACAAAGCCGGCATCAAATTTCGTGATATGATCGCAGGTACTATTCGGCATGTGCAGAGCTGGGCGCCAGACGCAAGCCTTTGGACATGACCAAGCAGTTTGAAGCGGCGCCTCCCTGGGTTATGCTGCGGGACTTGAACTTGTCAGGGGGCGCAAGATTTCTGCATAAATTTCGACAACTTTTGCGTCTTATTTGTCGGAAAGCACAGGCAGAGAAAGCGGAGCAGGCTTCGTTGGGATATCGTCTGGGAGAAGAAATAGTTGCGTACACTCGACGGTGCGCTTGAACGCATCTATCTCGAATATCGGCAGCAATTGTTCACCTGTGCGGTGGCCATTACGCGGTGTCCCAATCGCGCGGAGGATGCAATTCAGGAGGCTTTCTATCGGCTATTCCGGCTGAACAGGAAACCGAAACACCTGAAAGCTTACGTGTTTCGCGCCGTGCGCAACGCCGCCATTGACCAGGTTCGCCGAAATCCGCCCCTCAGGGACGAACTCAATGAGCTCATCTTTGATCCCGGCGAAGGGCCCCGCGACACGGCGGCGGGCAAGGAGCTCAAGCGGCGGGCTGCTGAGGCGCTTCTGACCCTCTCGCAAGACGAGCGAGAGACTATCGTCCAGCATATCTATGGCAACTTGACCTTTCGTGAAATTGTGCGGGTACGCGAGGCGCCTCTGGGGACCGTCGTCACCTGGTACCGCAGAGGCCTGAAGAAACTCCGCAACCGATTGGAGGAACGAGCGTGAAAGACCTGGAATCAAAGCTCCGAAAACTGCCATTGACCGCCCCGTCGAGGGATCTTGACGGTCGCGTTTTGGCGCAGAAGCCCGAAGGCCCCATGCAGCCTTTGCCCGGACGACGTGGTCTTCCGATTTGGGTGACTGCGGCTGTCGCACTTATCATGGCAATCGTGGGTTTCGGGGGCGGCGTGCTGTGGCGTAGCGAACACCGCGTTGTAAACGGCGGCCATCCGCCTCCGGTGGTAGTTCAAGTGATCTACAACTCACCCAATTCTCGCAACCCGTTTGATTTTACGACTGCTTCCCACTTCTTCCCGGCTGGAGAACTGGAAGTAACCACGCGAAAACTGGAAACAAGAATCTGAATGCAGAAAGGAACACAACAATGAAACGGCTGATTTTTGCAGTTGCCTGCATAGTATTTCTCACCGGCGCCGCGTCAAGTCTCGTGGCTTCCGCGATGACCACGGGCTCCGGTCCAACAGGCCCTGGACGGCGTGTTCGCCGACGAGCTACACTGGTTCCCGGGCAGCCCACCACCGATGAACAGCAGTTTCTGCTGGAGTTGGCTGTTTACCGCGTGAGGGGCAATATCTCGGTGAAAACCCTGACCGTCGAGAGTGTACCGCCAAAAGTCGAAAGAGAAAAAGCAGGCTTAATGGCGGGCCCGCTCGTATTCGTGGCGCCGACCAATTGCACAATCGCCGGCATGGAGTTCCGGGCTGATGAGAACGGCTGGACCTGGGACGGCAAAAAGCAGCCCCCGAGTAACGCAAGGGTGGAGATAATCGCATGCCCCCGAGTCCTGGTCTGCTTGAACAATTCCTTCGGGGTCTCGGTGGTGTCCCAGCAGCCATTGGAGTACTTCGAGAAGCGACCCGATGGCCTTTTCGAACTGAAGAGGCTTGATGAAGAGACTGGTCTCACCATAAAAGCCAACGTGGCGGAGAAAGACCGGGAGCACATCATCCTGCGCGACCTGACAATCAGGTTGCGTTCGATTGAAGCGCGAGAGCCAATCGAGGGCGTGAGCCTCGATGTGGGGCGACCCAGCGTCGGCCTACGAGAGTTCCTAACTACGATAGCCGTACATCCGGGCGGCGATTTTGGCATTCTGTTAGGCCCCAAAGCATACGGCAGCCTTCTCGTCCGCGCGAAGATCACTCGTTACAGTCGCAAAATCACGCCACTCAAATCTAAGCCTTCTCGTCCGGGCAAAGGTCACTCAGGTCGGATTCAGGGGACAAACCAACCGTCGTCAGTCCAAGTAAGATCCGGTTTGAAAAAGGTCGCAACCAACTCTGGTAGAGCGGGGGGCGTGGCACACTGGTAGCCCGAGTGGAGCTGGTACAGGAGTCTGCTTTCATCGGCGGCGATAACCGGACCCCACCAGGCGGCGCCAGAGGTTTGCGGCTACCACGCGGAGATTGCCGAGCAGAGTCCGGCCCAATCTCATCTTACTGAGGCTGGGCTTCGCTCCGTAATCCAGAGTGAATGGAACCTCGGCGATACGGGCGCCGAGACGCCACAACTTGATAAGGATTTCCGCCATGCACTCAAATCCTGGCGAACTGATCAGACCTCGACCATAGGCTTGCAAGCCCTTTCTCAGGATGGAGGCTCTGTAAGCCCGGAAGCCGCAAGTGTAATCTCTCACTCCCTTCGCCCGGAGAGAAAGCGAGTATGCCGTGTTGCCCAACCCGCTGAGCAGTCGCCGATACACTGGCACGTGCAGCATCCTCGCACCGGGGGCGTACCTTGAGGCAATTACGACGTCGAATCCAGCCTCGAGTCGCTTCAGCATCTCCGGGACCAGCTCGGGAGGTTGAGAATTGTCTGCGTCCAGGGACACGACGAGGTCGTTGTCGGAACATTGCGCCACCGCCGCGCGAAGACCGTCCCTTATCGTTTTTCCCAACCCCTCATTTTTCTGGTGCTCCAGAATTGCCACAGGAAGAGAGCGACCGAAAGACCGAGCGATACCCGAACTCCCGTCGGTGCTCCCATCGTCAACGACAACCATGCGGTAGGAGATGGCCGCTTGGGCCATGCTCCGCTCGATTCTCCTTAACAGAGGGGGGAGTGACTTCGCCTCATTGTAAACCGGCAAAACGATGATTACTTTCATCTGCTCGCTTCCGCTTTGCCTCATCTACGTCCACAGTCGGCGCAGACCGCCGCCCAGCGATGGGCTGAACGCGACAATGCACAGATTCGCCAAAAGAAAACGTGCGTCGCCGCGTCACTCGCCGGTTTTGTCTTCCTTGTGAGCAACAGGGCTGTTGGACTGCTCCTTGGCCGCTCGGCGTTTTTCGATCGGCATGCCAAAGTCCAGCTCCACCGTCGGCAATTCCGGGAAGGGTCCGGGGACCCGCGGCGCCGCCTCGATAACACGCATTGTCTTCCACTTCCCTCCTCGAAATCGCAAGTAGAAGATCGTTCCAAGGACCATCACATAGGCTGTCATGAAAAGCCATGCCGTATAGACGCCGCCCTTGAAAACGATGCAGGTAAGGTATGTCGGGATGACGAGAATGGGCCACGACAGCCCCACCGAAACCCACATCACGAATCGGGTGTCGCCGGCTCCCTTGATGGCGTGCGCATAGACGATGTTCAGCATATCGAAAATGGAGTACGCGGCTACAAACCTCAGTAGATTGACAACGACCCCGCGAATGACCTCGAATTCTTCCGGATTTTTTCGGGAGCCGAAGAATCGAACGAAAACACCGGGAACCGTCACGTATAGCAAACAAAAGGTGCCGATGTACGCACAGGTCATTCGGAAGGCCGAATTGGCGCTGCGTTCGGCGAGGTCTGGGCGGTTGGCCCCGAGGTATTGCCCCACGAGGGTCGAGATAGCGAAGCCAAACCCGAGCATCGGGTTGAAAGCAAGAGAGTTGATGTTGAAAGCGACGTTGGTCGCGGCGAGGGCTTCGCTGCTGATTTTCCCCACAAGGAGGATGAAAAGGGAAAAGCCGAGGACATCAAGCATGAAGTGAATTCCGCTTGGCAGGCCGAACCGCATGAGCCTGCGAAAAAGCCGTGGATTCAGCTTCCACCCGCTCCCTGTGCCATAGGTTCGCCTGCTGTACGGAAGAAGAACCATTGTCATGTATAAAACAAACCGTAGGACCGTGGCGGCGACCGTGGCGTAGCCCGCCCCCCGAATGCCAGCCTCGGGGAAGCCCCAGTTGCCGAATATCCAGGCGTAATCCAGCAGCAGGTTAGCTGCGGTCGCGGTGATGTTCACCCACATGACAGTGAGCGTTTTCCCCCGGCCTATGAAGAAACACGAAAGTGTGCTCCCCAAAATGCTGGCTCCTGAGCCGTAACAGAGGATGCGGAAGTACGGAACCTCCATCTCCTGAACGGCGGCATCATGTCCCACCAACCGGAAAAGATGACCTGCAAACGGAATGACTCCCAGAAGGAAAATACCACTGAAAACGGAGAAGTAAATCCCCTGCCAGAGGACCGAGCCGACCTGCCGGGGTCTCCCCGCGCCGATGTACTGAGCGATGAACGTGTTGACATAGGTTGCCGTGCCCAGGAAGAACGCCACCAGTACGAAATTAGTTACGCTGCCGGGGACAGCCGCCGCCAGGGCATCGTTGGAGTACCAGCTCAGAAACATGCGGTCCACAAAGTGCATCAGTCCCCAGGAGCTGGTGCTCAGAACGAGCGGAAAAGCGACCCGCAAGACGTCGCGGCAGCCGCCCCGCTTTCCCCCTCTGTCAATTAATCTGTCTTTCGCTCGATTCATCTGGCTTTTCGTATCTCGTCGGTTTGCTGCGCTCCTCGCCGCGAAGGAGGCATGATGTTAAGAGTCCGGCGCCGAGGCCGGACATCTCCGCACGCCCGCACAGAATGCCACGAGGATTACACTTGTGCGGTTCGGCACGTCAAGTGAAAAGCGACGCAGGGAGTAATCCCTCAGTCTCAGAGGGAGATGAACTCAACGCAGGGAGCGCAGAGAGGTTTACGTACCGCCTGCATCCTGCCCCGCCCCGCGTTCCGCGGGGGATATCGAGGAACTCCCCTTCCCTCGACGGTCTCGGTTTGTACCCTTCACGGCAAAAAAAGCCATCCCCCACGTGGCACGGGCGTCCCGCCCGTGGGGGAATCATGGGCAAGATGCCCATGCCACGGCAGCCCCGCCATGGCGGGGTGTCCTTCTCACCTTATTCTCTGCGCCTTTGCGTTAATCTGCTGTTCCCTTCTTGCCTCCTCCGGCTCGGCCGGGTATCCGCCCGAGACCGAGGGGTTACCGCAGGAATGATAAGGGAGGCCGCTGCTTCAAGCAAAAGACGCGCAGACCCCGGACCTTCCCCCGTGTTACTTCCTCACAATCAGACAAGAAGCGAATGTCATCCCCGCCTTTATCCCAGACGAAGAAGTAATCAATATTATTCCTCTTCAGCTCGCTCTGCAAATCCTCCTCGCTGATACCCGGTCTTGCGACGCCATAATACTTCACGTTCATATGATATGCCAGGCACAATGACTCCCGCCAGTTATCGTTCGAGGCAACATTGCCGCGTATGTTGCTCAGCTCTTCCAACCTTCCACTCAGACGATACAGCCATTTTCCCACGTTCATGTCCCTCAGCAATTGAGCCAACGGTACAGCAACAAATGAAAGCGCGAGAACAATCGTGGCGACTCTTCGTCTCGTTGGAGAAAAGAAGTCGTAATGGAATAATCTATACAGCAAATGTCCTCCCATTGGCAGTAGTAAAAGGCAAATCAACCAGATGTATCTGTGTTCTATGAGAAAGAATGTGTAACCTGCCCCATATATCAAGATAGTTACCAGCGGATAGAGTGCATCTCCCCTGAGAACTACTTTGTTGAAGGGCATCCAACAGATAAGTACATATCCGAAAATAATCGCCGGCGATAGAGGCGACAATGACCCACACGCCACGACAATCGCATATATCTTTCTCAGAATATGCCGCAATTCGTACACAAAATAACTCCAGGATTGAAAAGGACTCCAGGGGGCCATTCTAATATAGGACGGATCTTCCCAACCGCTAACAGCAGTCTCGTTTGGCGGCTCCAAGAATCCGACGTAATGCACAGGATGACCCGGCGATTCCGGCCCTACAACCCGCCAGCTATACTTCCCTGCCATCCCTATCGCTAAATTGCCGCAATTATTGCTTATTATATAAATCCAGGGAGCAACCAAGATGCAGAACATACCCAAGCCAAGTACGAAATTGCGGACGACGTTCCTCTTTCCCGCCTTTCCGCGGTTGCGGAAGTAATGTAGGCCGTTTAATAATAGGAAGTGAGATAGGAAGAAGGCGAATGCGTAACTCTTTGCGAGATAAGCCGCCGCCCCTATCGCCCCGCACACCGCGCCCCTAAAACTCTTCGCGGCATAATCAGTCCGAAAGATCACGTTCAAATAGTACAGTAAGATGCATGTTAGGAGTAAGTCAGGTGTGAAAATCCACATTGCAAACTGTAAAACGATGATGACGAGTGAAAACATCACCACCCGCCTGATGGTCTCCGACATCTCGAACTTATAGCATAGCGACCTAAGCCCTATTAACGTGAACAATCCTATACACAAAGATAGAAGCTTCGTGGCGACCAAGGATGGTATCCCCACCAGAAGAAATGGGACCAATAACCATGAAAGCAGGGGGCCCCAGTAGCCGTTCACGGCCTGGCGGAAATCGCCTGCGGCATACTTTTCTGCGATGGAAATATAGGAAACGCCATCGGGGTCGAGTTGATACCGATAGAAATACACAAAAAACAACCCCGATACTGCATAGATTATCAGCGCGAGGAGAAACACCCGTGACCCGCGCGGCCGCAGACTACTTTCCTTCCTATTGGGCGCCTTTGTCTCCATTGCGCTGCGTTTCTTCCGGCGGTTGGCTGGCCGCGCCTCGCCAAGTGTAGATTACTTCTCGACCTTCCCGACTTCTCCTGTCCCTTTCTCAATCATATCAGCTCGATAGAAGTCACTGTGCTCCGGCAAAGCCATGAAGAATTCGTGTGTATAATCAACCTCAACGTTGACATTGCGGCCCGAGCAATCAAGTAGGTGTCCTCCGGCAGTCCGGTCCTCGGTAATAAAATGAAGATGGTACCCGGGCACGTTTATCCCCTCCATGTAGGCAGGCAAACGGAATCCGACTATCGTGCCGCGTATGTTATGAAACTCGAACGTAGGCTGATTCTTTACGACCTCAACCAGGCGCGGATATGGTTTGTTTTGCTTTGGGACGCTCCTTGTCTTGATATAATCAAATGGGCCTTCTATTCTTACGGCATAAATGATGTTTTTTGTAGCTAATGAACTGTCCAGGTATTGCTGGAGTTCAATGTAATTTTCGCACCTATCAAGGAATACAGATTTATCGGCCTCAAAGAATGTAACTACTGCAAACGGTGTGCCGAGCGAATCCTTAGGAGAGTATGCCTTGCCGTCCGCCCTTACTTGATACACCTTGCCTCCGAGTACAACCATCTCCCCGTCCAGGGCATCAAAAGTACCTATCCCGAAATCGCCATGCTTCTTCAGCTCTTTACACGTTATGTGCCCGTCGTACACCCCTTCGAGGAGAGCCCCAATCGTTGATGTTTGAAACAGAACATCTCTGTTTCTTTGCAGATGTGAGCATCCGCACAGCGCTATCCAAAAACATACCACCGCCAGTAGGTGACGTACAACTCTCATCATTTCTTTCTGTCTCCTCGAAGTCCAATCCGCGCTCCCGCAATCACAGGCACGATCAGCGACCATCCACACCGAGAGTACCAAAGCAGTTCTCGAACGTCAAGGATTGCCGGCGCGCGCCAGTTCTCATAGAATTGCGTGTACCCGGGGTGGCGACATTTGTGCGGGGATTCTCATCCGGAGGTCAGCGAAAGGGCTCCGGTGGCTTACGCTGCTTTTTCGTTATCGGGAACGATGGCGGGAGGACACACCTCCGCAGAGTTGTGGATGATCTTCTTGGGGCAGACGGGGATGCACTCCCCGCACACCGTGCACTTCTCATGGTGGATGATGGCGAGACCTTCTCGCATTTCGATTGCTTCGTACTTGCAGGTCTTGGCGCATTTGAAACATCCAATACAGCCGATGTCGCAGACCAGCCTTACAAACTTTCCGCGCTCTGTATTGGAACATGCCACCAGAATTGTCTTGCTTTCCGGCACAATCTCGAAAAGGTCCTTGGGGCAGGTTTCCACGCAGATGCCGCAGCCCGTGCACTTCTCGGGATTGACACGCGGCATGGCAATCTCGTCAAGCTCTATAGCGTCGAAGGGGCAAGCTCGAACGCAGTCATAGAGGGCCAGGCAACCGAACTCGCATCCGAGGTCTCCCCCTGCGATGAGGCTTGCGGCGGCGCAAGTCTGAATTCCGTCGTAAGTGAACTGCCTCTTGGCGACTTTGCCGCCGGCGCAGTGGAGAAAAGCGACCTTCTTCTCCCTGTCGGCAACTTCTTTTCCGAGGAGCTCGGCGATGCGCGCGGTGGCCTCCCTCAAACATGCGGGGCACAAACCGATTTCCGCAGTTCCTTTGACGAGGGCTTCGGCATAGCTGGAGCAGCCGGGGAAACCGCACCCGCCGCAATTGGCGCCCGGCAAGAGTCCGGTTATCTCCTCGACACGAGGGTCAACTTCGACTCCAAATTTCTTTGAAGCAATAGCCAGAGCCAGACCGAAGAACACGCCAAGCGCAGCAAGCCCGAGGATGGAAGGGATGAGAATAGCTTTACCTGCGCCAGCGATGATAGGCACAATCATGTAGCCGAAATTTCCTTTGTCGTCCGACTCATTTTATCAAACCTGAAAAACCGAGAAAGCCCATGGACATCAGCCCGGCGGTCACGAATGCAATGGGGATGCCTTGAAGAGCCTTAGGGATATCGGCCATCTCCATTCGCTGACGCACGGAAGACATGAGGATCATGGCCAGGGTGAAGCCGAGCCCCGCCCCGAAGCCCTGAACGATGCTTCCGAGGTAGCTGTCGTGAAACTTGTCAATGTTCAGGACGGCGACGCCAAGAATGGCGCAGTTGGTCGTGATGATGGGGAGGTAGATGCCAAGAGCTTTGTAGAGGGCGGGATTAACTTTCTGGAGCACCATTTCGATGAACTGGACGAGCGACGCTATCACCAGGATGAAGGAGGTTGTTCTGAGAACCCTCTCCAGCCCGAACGGCTCGAGAAAGTACCGGTACAGAGGCCAGGTCACGATGGACGCCATGGTCATCACGAAGGTCACCGCCATGCCCATGCCGATAGCGGAAGACGTATCCTTGGTCACCCCAAGATAGGGGCATAAGCCGAGAAATCGCGAGAAAATGAAGTTGTTGACGAATATCACGCTGATGAGTATGGCGAAGATTGTACCCAGGCTCATGTTTCAATTCCTGCCGGGAGATTAAGTTGTTTGCTTGTCGGCGAAGGGGCACGCCCTTCGCTGCTCTTCCTTTTTATCAATCGCACTTAGCAGTTCTCCCTCTGTTCTTGCGCCAGTTGAAGAACCCCATGAGCAGTCCTATGGTCAGAAACGCCCCGGGCGGAAGAATCATGATGACCGCAGGCTCAAAGCCCGGAATCAATGTGTACCCCAGAAGCGTTCCCTTTCCGAGGCTCTCTCTTATGAAGGCGAGGAGAAGAAGAGCGAGTGTGAAACCGAATCCCATCCCGAGCGCATCCAAGAACGAGTCGAAAACGCGATTCTTCGACGCGAACGATTCGGCTCGGTAGAGAATGATGCAGTTGACCACAATCAGGGGGACGAAAAGGCCCAGGCTCTTATAGAGAGCGGGTTGGTACGCAGAGAGGAAAAGCTCCACGATGGTCACGAAAGTGGCGATGATGACGATGAAGCAAGGAATCCGAACCTTTCTGGGGATGATCCTTCTGGCAGCAGAGACGATCGTGTTGGAACCCAGTAGAACAAACGTCGCAGCCAGGCCCATCCCGAACCCGTCCCGGATGCCCGTCGAGGTCGCCAGGGTCGGGCAAAGCCCCAGATAGACCACGAAGACAGGATTATTCTTGAATAGACCGTTCTTGAATATCCGCCATTTGCTCATTTCTTGCTCGCAAGTCCTCGCCAGCGTTATTCGGCATCGGAAGATTTCAGTATTCTCTTCTTGAACTCTTTAACGGCAGCCACTGCCGCATCGGTAACGGCGTTGGTGGTGATAGTCGCTCCGGTCAAACCGTCAATGTTCTGGTATTTATTGCCGACCTTGACGAAATGATCGAGATTCTTTCCTCGGAATTGCGCCTGGAACTTCGGCTCACGGGCGGGTGTTTTCTCTCGCTTTCCCACAAGGACATCCCAGAGTGTTTCCTCCACCTCGACGGCCTCACAGTTCGCCCCGAGGCCGGGCGTCTCCTGCTGGAAAGTGATTTTGATGCCTCGGATCTCTTCAGCCTTCGCATCAATGCCCACCGTGACGCGGATAGTGCTGCTGTAGCCGGTGCCCGCCGCCTCGAGAGCATAACCGACCAGCTTCCCAGAATCGTCGTAGGCCTCATGGTATTTCCCGCCGGCGGCGAAAGCTGATTTCGGCGAGGAGACTTCTCGGAATCCGTCCTTCTTCACCTGCGGAAAGACTATCCGCAGAGCCGCCATTCTTTCCCGCTCTTTCTGAGCTTCTATTCTGCCCCGTGTCACGCGATATGTACCACCGAGGGCAAGCCCGGCAGCGGCGCAGAGGAGCGCCAAAACAATGACCATATTATAAGCACTATCGCCGCGTTTTTTCATTTTCCGAAATCCGCTCCAAAAAGTTTTGGCATCGTGAACTTGTCAATCAAAGGGACACACATGTTCATCAGGAAGATGGAGTAGGATACACCCTCCGGGAAGCCTCCCCAAAGGCGAATTACGGCGGTTAGAGTACCGCAGCCAAAGCCGAAGATCAGCATTCCTTTGGGGCCTATGGGGGAAGTGACCATATCCGTCGCCATGAAGAACGCCCCCAGAACCGCTCCGCCAGCGAGGACGTGGAAGAGAGGGTCGCCGTGGAAAAAGTGTATCCGGGGTTCACCCCCCACCATCTGGACGCCTCCGAAAATCCACGTCAACAATGCAAGGGAACCGAGAAACGCCAGTGGGATGTGGAGACGGATGATTCTTCGCCAGAGGAGATATAACGCCCCGAGAAGAAGGAGAGCCGCCGAAGTCTCACCAACACATCCGCCCACGTTGCCAACGAACAGCCGCCAATATCCGGGCAACTGTTTTTTGACCTCATCCAGTGGTCGCTTCTGGAGAACCGCCTCCTTGATTTTGCCGAGGGGAGAGGCGTAGCTCTCCCCATCTACTTGCTGCGAGGTTTCGGCAGAACGGCTCTCCTCCGAAGCTCTGATTTCTCTCTCCTCGAAATAGGTGGGAGTCCAGGAAGTCATCGGCACGATATAGGCGTGCATCAGAAAGATGCGCCCCGCAAGGGCGGGATTGAAGATGTTGAAACCCAGCCCGCCGAAACAATGCTTGGCGATGGCGATGCCGAAAGCCGAGCCCACCACGGCGGCCCACCACGGTAAAGTCGGCGTTACGCAAAAAGCCACGAGAGTTCCAGTGATGATGGCGGAATTGATGTCCGCCACCGTTGGCTTTCTCCTCCGCATGCCGAGCATCAGCAATTCAGTGAGAACAGCGGCTGACACAGACACACCGATGACAACAAGAGCCTTCCCCCGGAAAAAAAGCCATGCTCCCACCACCGCCGGAAGCAGCGCAATGATGACATCGAACATTATCCTTGCCGTTGACCCCTTCGCTCGGAAATGAGGCGAGGAGGAGACGACCAGAAGTCTATCCTGCACTGGCTGCTTTCTCCCTTTTTCTCCTTGTCATGATTTCCGCTTTCGCGGCCCTCATGTAGTGGGTCATCGGGCGTTTTGATGGACAAACGTACGAGCAGCACCCGCATTCGATGCACTCCATGACGCCGAGAGCCTCGGTAACATCGTACTTTCCGAATTCAGCGGCAAGCCCAATCCTTGCCGTGGGGAGACCGGAGGGGCAATGCGTCTCGCACCGCCCGCAATGGATGCAAGGGAGCGCGTTGAGCACTGGCACTTCAGAGTCCCGGAACACGAGAATGCCGGACGTCCCCTTGACGACCGGAACCTCAAGGCTGTGTTGAGCGAGGCCCATCATCGGCCCGCCCATGATGACCTTTGCCGCATCCTCCACGATGCCCCCTGCCTGCTCCAGGAGGTCGCTGAAAAGAGTTCCAATGCGAACGAGGAAGTTGCCCGGCTCCCTCACGCCGCTGCCTGCAACGGTGACGACTCGTTCATAAAGCGGCTTGCCCCCGGCGACCGCCTCGAAGACGGCAAACGAAGTGGCGACGTTCTGTACGACAAAGCCCGCCTCCAGAGGCAGCTTGCTCTTAGGAAGCTCAACGCCGGCTACCGCCTTGATTAACTGCAACTCGCTCCCCTGCGGATACTTCACCTCCAGCCTCACGACCGAGACCTCCCCAAAGGACGCCGCAGCTCCGGACATGCTTTCTATTGCCTCCTCCTTGTTCGCCTCGATGCCAATGATGATTCGGTCCCCAGAGACAGCCTTTTTAAGAACCAAAGCGCCTTGGAGAACCTCAACCGGCCTCTCCAGCATCAGGCGGAAGTCGCACGTTAGGAAAGGCTCGCATTCGGCGCCGTTCAGGATGAGAGTGTGGATTCTTCTGCCCTTTGGGGGCTTGAGCTTGACGTGCGTCGGGAAGCCTGCACCGCCCATCCCGACAATTCCCGCGACATGTACCCCCTCGATAATCTCCTCGGAACTGAGGGAAAGATAATCGCGGACCGGACGAATTTCTTTCGAGAGAGTATCGCGGCCGTCGGACTCTATCTCTATCGCGGGCATCTTCGTTCCGAACGGGTGAGGGAACGCGCGAATCGCTGTGACTCTGCCGGATACGCTCGAATGAATCGCCGCCGAAACATAACCTCCCGCCTCCGCAATGAGCTGGCCTGTCTTGACGTGCTCGCCCAGCTTTACCACCGGATTGGCAGGCGACCCGATATGCTGCTCAAGAGGGATGCGCACTATCCTGGGAAGCGAAGCCCTTCCTATTTCTCCCTCTCGAGTGGCCTCCTTGAAGTAGGGCGGATGAACTCCTCTTTTGAAGCTGGTGCTTGGCAAGCCGCTGCTCCTTGTCGAACGCTTAGTTGACGCCTATCTCTCCGACGCTGGAGAAAAAATCAGACCCAAGCATATTCAGCCACCTATGCCACGTCAACACAAAATCCCCTCGTGCCGTAACTCCTCACTTACGGGTGGCTGTGGGTGAAACCGCAGAGGGCGCAGAGCACGCAGAGGCGCCATTGTACCGCCGGCATCTTGTCCCGCGTTCCGCGGGAGGGCATCCTGCCCCCGCCGAGGGCGAGACGCCCTCAGGACTGCCCCGCCATGGCGGGGCGGCGTTACATAGATGGCAACACTGAACTCCCGTGGGGATATCATGGGCAAGATGCCCATGCTACGGCACGTGACGACGGAGTCTTTCTCATCCTCCTCTCAGCGACTCCGCGCCTTTGCGTTACCCTATTCTTCCTTTTTTTCCTTCCCCGCCACGGGGGGGGCTTTCGCCCGAGACTGAGGCGTTACCTCGTGCAGTAACCCCCCGCGTCGGAACTGCACGCTCATCCGTCTCTCCAGGAATGGGCCGCAGCCGCCGTGCGCACGCTTATTTTCGCCCCTGCATCCGCTCTGTTGGCGACAGCACCGTCAAAAACAGGTTGAATCAAGCCGTTTTTTTGTTAAAATCTAATTGAGAGAAAGGAAAGGGCGCCTCGAAGCGCGGCAACTCTCGTTTATCGAAAAGCAGTGCGCTGATGCCGCAGCACGCTGCCTCGCAGTCGTACGTCGCCCGCAGGCTTGCGCATTGAGCCGGTTGCCACGCCGGTCGTTTTTCCCGCACAGGACAACTACAACACGCTTTCGCGGAAAAGAAGGTAACCATAAATCGCACCGATTTTCAGGACGCCCGGGACAACCGCATAGGAGGTTAACTTGAGCAAGGTGGAGATATTACTGGCGAGTCGAAACAAACAGAAACTCAGGGAGCTCGCGGCATGCCTCCGGGGGCTGGATGTTGCTCTCGTGACGTTGGATGGAGTCGCCGACGCGCCCGTCGTGAGAGAGGATGGCGACACCTTCAAGGAGAACGCCGTCAAAAAGGCCACCGAAATCGCCCGTGCCACAGGGATGTTGACAGTCGCGGACGATTCGGGGCTTGTCGTTGATGCCCTCGGAGGAGCGCCGGGCGTTCGTTCCTCGAGGTACGCTGGCGAAAACGCGACGGATAGGGAAAACAACCAGAAGTTGTTGCGAGAGATGTCCGACGTTCCCGAGGAATTACGCGGCGCCAGATTTGTGTGCGCCGCAGCGGCGGCGGACCCCGATGGCTTGATCGGTGTCGTGGAGGGGGGCTGCGAGGGAAGCATCGTGTTCGAGGAGAGAGGTGGACATGGCTTCGGCTACGACCCCCTTTTCGTAAAGGCGGATTACAACAAAACGTTCGCTGAGCTCGCTCCCGACATAAAAAACCGTGTCAGCCACAGATTTCTGGCGATGCAGAAAGCCGGCCTCCTCATCGAAAGCTACCTCGCCAAAAGGGAGAGCGGGAATAAAGAAGGAACGATCTGAGCGTGTCAGGGTAGGCGGGGACTCCCCGGCCGGCGGAAACGGGTGCGCTCCCCTCGGTAGGCGTTGTTTCTCGGCCGCGCGGTTTGAGCCGAAGCCCCAACCTTAAGACACGTAACAAAGAGTCGCGGTTTCGTTGATGTGAGCCATCGTCGTGCGTTCCCCGTGAGCGCATAGTCCAGCTCCAACGTGACCGCGAGATCAGGAAAATGGCCTGGCGACGACCGTGTGAGCCTCGAATTGATGAAGCAACTTTGGACGTGAAGCGTCAGGCAAAAGCTCTTTTCAGGGCTCGAAACCTCGAATAAGGAACCTCAAATGCGAATACTTCTCGTCTATCCAAAGTACCCAGACACCTTCTGGACTTTCAACCACGCCCTAAAATTCATCTTCAAAAAGGCGGCTAATCCGCCGCTGGGCTTGTTGACCGTTGGCTCGATGCTCCCTGGAGAGTGGGAGAAAAAACTTGTGGACATGAACGTAACGGCCCTGAGGGAAAAACACCTCCAATGGGCCGACTTTGTTTTCATCAGCGCCATCTCTGTCCAAAGGGCGTCTGTACAAGAGGTCATCGCCAGGTGCAAAAAAGTAGGTGTTAGAATTGTGGCTGGCGGTCCTCTTTTTACCACGGGATATGAGCAACTGGAGGGCGTGGACCACTTTGTTCTTAATGAGGCTGAGCTTACGCTCCCGCTGTTTTTGGAAGATTTGAGAAAGGGGCATCCGAAACATACTTACACCTCCGACCAGTGGGCTGATATAAGCAAAACACCTATCCCCCTCTGGGAACTCCTTGACATAAAGAAATACGCCTCTATGAGCATTCAGTATTCACGCGGATGTCCGTTTGATTGCGAATTCTGCGACATCACCTTGCTCTATGGGCACAGACCGCGAACTAAGGATAAGGAGCAGATAATAGCAGAGCTGGACAGCCTGTATTTGCGTGGCTGGAGGGATGGAGTTTTCTTTGTTGATGACAACTTCATCGGCAACAAAAGGAAATTGAAAGCTGAAATCCTGCCCGCTATCGCTAAATGGAAGAAGGGGAAAAGGCATCCGTTCTCGTTTGTGACCCAGGCATCCATAGACCTTTCTGATGATGAAGAGCTTATGCAGATGATGGTGAAGGCGGGATTTAACACAGTCTTTGTTGGTATTGAAACTCCTAACGAAGACAGTTTGGCAGAATGCGCCAAGTTTCAGAACAGGGGCCGTGATTTGCTGGCGTGCGTCAGAAGAATGCAGAAGTCTGGCTTGCAGGTCGACGGAGGATTCATTCTGGGTTTCGACAGTGACCCGCTTTCGATCTTTCAAAGACAAATTGACTTCATCCAAAAAAGTGGCATTGTTACTGCTATGGTTGGTTTATTGAATGCTCTGAAGGGGACAAGACTTTACCATCGTCTCGAGGAAGAGAATCGGTTGTTGAGCGATATTTCTGGTGACAATACAGACTGCTCGATGAACTTCGTCCCCAAAATGAGCCAGGAAACTCTCGTCAAGGGATACAAAAAGGTTCTGTCAACAATTTATTCTCCGGCTTGTTATTATGCACGGGTGCGAAGGTTTCTGAAAGACTACAGGCCCTTAGAAAAAAGGATATTTCGATTTCGCTTCGGCTACATTGGGACATTGGTCAAGTCTGTATTCGGGTTAGGAATAATAGGCAAAGAGCGGGTTTATTACTGGAAGCTGTTTTTCTGGTCGTTGTTCAGACGCCCACGAGCGTTTCCATTAGCAGCGACGCTTGCGATTTACGGTTTTCACTTTCGAAAGACTTTTGAAAAGTACATGTGACGTATTCCGAAGCAAAAAACTCCGGCTGACTGCCGTTGAAACGGGGCCGAGCGATGTTGCGAAATTCGCATTTCGCCCCCCTCCTGAATGCGAGAGGCCGTTCCGGCAATGTGCGGCGGCAGTAACGCCTGGAGAGCGCCTGAGGCCGCCGAGAGCTATTGCGGTGTGATGAAAAAGAAAAAAAAACTTGTCATTCTCGGCTCAACCGGCTCGATTGGCCTGAACACCTGCGAAGTTGTTCGGTCTTTACGAGACGACTTTGAGATCGTCGGCCTTGCTGCCAGGTCCAGCGTCGAGAGGATGCTTCGCCAGATTGAAGAGTTTCGCCCTCGAATCGTGGCCCTGGCCGACGAGCGAGCCGCCGATAGACTCAGACAGAAAGCTCCCCCGACAACCGAGGTCCTCAGCGGAATGGATGGGCTGAAAAGAGTCGCCGGCCTCGAGGAAGCGGACTTGGTGGTCTGCTCCGTCGTGGGGGCGGCGGGCCTGGCGCCGGTCATGGAAGCCATAAAATGCGGCAAGAACATAGCCCTGGCTAACAAGGAAGTTCTCGTTACCGCCGGAGAGATCGTGACCCGATTGGCACGGGAGAATGGTTGCGATATGGTTCCGATTGATAGCGAGCACAGCGCCGTCCATCAGTGCCTTCGCGGCGAGGATATCGCCAATGTAGGAAGGCTGATTCTGACCGCTTCGGGCGGCCCGTTTTTCGGTGATTACGATAGGGACCTCTCCACGGTCACTCCCGCGGAAGCTCTCCGGCACCCCCGGTGGGACATGGGAAATAAGGTCTCCATTGACTCGGCGACCCTCATGAACAAGTCCCTGGAGGTCATCGAGGCAAAATGGCTTTTTGGGATTGACCTCGACAGAATTGAGATAGTCATCCACCCCGAAAGCATCATCCATTCCATGGTCGAATTTGTGGACGGCGCAATGATGGCTCAAATGAATGAGCCGGATATGCGAATCCCTATTCAGTATGCGCTCACCTACCCGGAGCGTATGCCGAGGGAAGTCGCCCCTTTCGATTTCCTCAGGAATGACCGGCTGACCTTTTGCGAGGCGGATGCGGAGAGATTCCCCTGCCTGAGGCTCGGCCGCGAAGCCGCCGCAATCGGCGGAACCATGCCCACCGTGCTTAATGCCGCCAACGAAGTCGCCGTACAAAAGTTTCTCGAGGGGGAGATTCGCTTCACTGCCATTCCCCTCTGGATCGAGGCTGCCATGGCAGACCACGACCCGATTCCGCATCCGACAATCGAAGACATCCTCGCGACCGATGCTCGCGTGAGAAGGGAGAAATATCTGTGATACTCATCATCGCCGCGGCCGGCGCCGCCCTTGGAGTGTTGAAAATCGCGCTGATGGTGCTTGCGGGCACCTTCGCTCTCAGCGTCGTCGTTGTTGTCCATGAGCTCGGCCATTTCATCATCGCCAGAAAGGCCGGCGTCAAGGTCGAGGCTTTTTCCATCGGCTTCGGGCCAAGAATATGGGGTGTAAAGAAAGGAGAGACCGACTACCGCATCAGCCTCCTTTTGTTCGGTGGCTATGTCAAAATGAAGGGCATGGAGAGCGAGGGGGGCAAGGAGCCACACGAGGTCGAAGGAGGCTTTTTCGCTGCGACGCCCGGACGGCGCGCGCTTATCGCCTTTGCGGGCCCGGCGATGAACGTGTTTCTTGCCCTGGCGGTGTTCACGCTTCTGTGGTTCACTGGGACAAAAGTCCCGCAGGGAGTCTTGACGACTACCGTCGGATACATCGAGGAAGGCAGCCCCGCCAGCAAAGCCGGCCTTATCCTCGGCGATACCATCCTCCGGGTGAACGCCGAGGCGGTGCACGAGTGGAAGGACGTCATGGGAGCTGTGGCTTTCAGTCCTGCCAACGCCGTTGACCTGACCATCAGACATGATGCCGAAATCCTCCACAAAAGGGTCCTCGTCGAACCGGACAAGGAGGCGGGCTTTCGCCACCTTCGCATTTATCCGAGAATGGACATCCTTGTCTCAGAGGTCGCAGAAGGCTATCCGGCAAAGCAGTTGGGTTTGAAAAATGGGGACATACTCCGCTTCCTCGCCGGGCGGCGCCTCTACCATATAGACCAATTCCGCGAAATCCTCCGGAAAAACATCGGCAAGAGAGTTGACCTTGTCGTTCGCCGCGAAACAGGGCTACCCCGCGAGCTGACCTTTTCCTTCACCGTTCCTCCTCCTGAGGAGGGAATTGCAGTTAAGTCCGTCACAAAAGGCTCCGTCGCCGGGCAAGCCGGGCTGAGAAATGGCGATGTCATTGTCGCCGCCGCCGAGCAGAAAATCCTTACAATCGGCGCCCTCGAGAAGGTTCTCAACGACAACGCCGGCAAGAAAATCAAGCTCGAGGTCCAGCGAGAAAAGCATCCCCCCGCTACCGGCGAAACCCAAGCCGCCCCCGGGAATAACCTCCTCGGCGCCCACTTGGAGGATGGCTTCCCCGTATTGGGCTTCGCCCCGGGCGTCGTCTATGGAGTCAGGAAGGAAGGCCCCTTTTTCGCAACTCATTCTGCCATAAAAAACGTGGTCTTGACGCTCAAAGGCCTTATGACCCGCAGAGTTTCCACCAAAGGAATCAGCGGCCCCGTCGGCATCGTCGGCATGATCGCGAGGTCCATATCCATTTCCTTCACCACGTTCCTCTACTTCATCGGTTTCCTGAGCGCAAACTTCGCCGTCATAAACCTCTTGCCTATTCCCATCGTTGACGGCGGCCACATCTTGTTCTCTGGCATCGAGAAGGTTCGTAGAAAGCCTGTCCGGCAGAGAACCATGACCGCGCTCATCAACACCTTTTTCGTCCTGATTCTCGCCTTTTTCCTCTTTGTCACCCGCAACGATATAGTGAGGTTGTTCAAGGGTCGGGCAGGAGAAGTCGAACCCACGAAAACGAAAGAACTGTGGCTGAAAGTGCCGGAAAGCGCCCCCTCCCTCTCGGCAGCTCACGGCGAGAATAACCTTTCCGAGAAGTAGTCCTCACGGTTCTCCCGGGGGCCTCGTCTTATCCCCCTCGAACGATTCCGAAACGACGAAGTCCTTCGGAAGGTCGTCGAGTTCCAAAGCCTTCCTCGCCGGACCGAGCAGATAGTTCGACCCGGCGATGCACACGAACGAGTTGACCGAAGAAGAAAGCCCCGATGCGTATGCGATGGCGCCGTCAATCGCCTCGAAATAATGAATCTCCTTCCCCGGCACAACGGAGACCGCCACCGCTCGCAATTCCTTCACAGGCAGTGCGCGCTCGCTCTGCGGCTCCGTCAGAATGATGTTATCCGCCATCGGAAGAAGAATCTCGCACATTCTCCTGTAATCCTTGTCTCGGAAAAACCCTGCAATCATGGTCAACTCCGCCTTCCCGACCACCTCCCGAATCGTTTTTGCAAGCGCTTCGCAGGCGTGAGGATTGCACGCGGCGTCGAGAATGTAGTTCGGTCGCCCTCGTATGACCTCAAATCTCCCCGGCCATCGCGTTTTCCTTATCCCCTCATAAATATTCGCCGATTCTATCGAGAACTCTCGCCGTTGAAGCTCCTCCGCCACCGCAATCGCCAGGCAACAATTCGCCGCCTGATGTTCCCCCAGGAGAGGGAGAACAATGCCCGGATAGGTCCTCTCCTCGCTGACCACGTCGAGCTGCTGAACCGGAAACCTCACCTGTCGGTTTGCGAACCTGATATCCTCCCCAAGTTGCAAGAGCTTTGCCCTTTTCTCGGCAGCCTTGCCGAGGATGACCCCCCGTGCCCTCTCGCCCCTCTCGCCCACAATCACCGTCGCTCCTTCTTTAATTATCCCCGCTTTCTCGGATGCGATCTCCTCGATGGAACCACCCAGGTACGCCGTGTGCTCTAAACCAATCGCGGTGATGACCTCGATCTCAGATGGCAGAACATTCGTCGCGTCCAGCCGCCCGCCCATGCCGGTCTCTACGATCGCCACATCCACACTGCTCTCCGCAAAATAATCAACCGTAAGAGCGGTCACAATCTCGAAGAAGGTCGGATGACCCTGTCCGGGCTTCTCCGACATCTCCCCTATAATCGGCAAAAGCCTCTTCAAATGAGCACAAACCGCCCCCTCCGAGATCATCGCCTCACCGACCCTCATCCTCTCGCGAAAGGAAAGGATATGGGGTGACGTGAACATTCCCGCCTTATACCCGGCTGCGGAGAGAATTGAGCTGACCAGCGCACAGACCGAGCCCTTCCCGTTTGTGCCTGCGACGTGAACCGTGAGTAACTTTTTCTCCGGGTTGCCCAATTCTCTTAGCAATTGCTGCGTGTTCGCCAGACCGAGCTTCGTCCCGAAAAGACGCACCGAGTAAAGGTATTCGATAGCTTCCTGGTAGTTCATGTCCGTGCTGAAATGTTCTCGAGTTCCCTTGCGGATTCTTCTGCTTCGCCCGCAGGCTAACACGCAAAATCCGCTCGTTCAATCTATTTCAACTCACCATTATAGCTGGCGGCGAGACCGGTATCGCGGCTTGTTTCGTTACCGAGCGCCGGTCTCGACATAGGACAGATTCTCCCGGCAGAGTGCGCGGAATGCAGGTCTGCCGTTTTGCAATAGCCCTCCGTGAACCTCTGCGTCTCTGCAGCGCGGCCCCGCGCTGGCAGAGAGGGCCCGTAACGCCGGCATCTTGTCCCGCCCCGCGTTCCGCGGGGGATATCGGGGGCACCGTGCCCCCGCCGGGCTAGGGCTGTACCCTTCACGTCAAAAAAAGGGGTCCTGCACGTGGCATGAGTGGCACGGGCGTCCCGCCCGTGGGGGAATTCATGGGCAAGATGCCCATGCCACGGCAGGCGACGACGGAGTCCTTCTCATTTTCCTCTCCGCGACTCTGCGCCTTTGCGTTGTTCTGCTTTTCCCTTCTTCTATCGCCCGCCCTGGTGGGGTATCCGCCCGAGACTGAGGGGTTACAAGAACCCGGCGTTTTTCCTTGATACCTTCTTCGCGGCGGGGGTAGGATGCATGCGAAAACGTCGGTCTCAGGGAAGGGCAAGATATGCCTTCCCCGGGCGACAAGAAGGTGCGTGCGAGCCGGCAGTGTACTTGGAGGCGCGCGCAGGCCAGGATGGTTTTGCGATGCAATTCTCTTTGCGGAGGAGGAAGAATGTTTTTCACTTTTTCTGTTCCCACACGCCAACGGACGGAGCTGCTCGATATAACGTCGGAGGTGCTGAGCAAGATTCGCAGCTCCAAGCTCAGCGAAGGTATCTGCTTGGTGTACGTGCCCCATACAACCGCGGGCATCACCATCAACGAAAATGCCGACCCCAGCGTCCGAAGCGACATCATCATGGAGCTAAATAAAAGGGTCCCCTTTGAGGACGGGTACAGGCATCTGGAAGGCAATTCCGCCGCGCACATCAAGGCGAGCATCATGGGATGCTGCGTGTCTATACCGGTGCAAAACGGCCGGCCCACTCTGGGAACCTGGCAGGGGATTTATCTGTGCGAGTTCGACGGACCCCGCACGAGGAGCGTCCACGTCAAAGTCATGGGTGACGCCTCGGCCTCATAGCAAGGAAGGGAGCCGATGAGCGATAAGAAACGGGACGCTACCGGTGCCGAGGGCATAGTTATGCCCGGAGTGCGCAGGTGGCTACTGGAAAGCTTCTACCGAATCGCGGCCAGCGGCTGCATTCCGCGAAGGTTTTTTGCCGTGGATGTCCCCTGCCCAAAGGGGACCCCGCCGAAGGAACGGCCCCTGCAATTGGAGATTGTCAGTCACTGCTGGAACTACTCCGGGCTGCTGACCTATCAGCTCAGTTCCCTGGTCCTGTATCCACCGCAGGATGTGTCCGTGAAAATGACCGTCTTTCACAGCCTGGAAGACGACCAGACCTGCCGTGTGCTCGACTTCTTTGCGGCCAGGAAGATTCCCAAGGTGGTCTGGAACTGGTGGCCCCTGCCAGAACCGCAACTCCTCCGCCGCGCCATCGGACGCAACGAGGCGGCGTTGGCCACGCGCGCCGATTGGATCTGGTTCACGGACTGCGACCTGGTCTTTCACCGAGGCTGCCTGGACGCGCTGGCAGACATCTGCGCGGGTTTGCAAGCGCCGCTCGTTTACCCGCGCCGGGCCCGTGGCACGAAGCCCCTGCAATCGGACGATCCGCTTTTTCAATCCCTGGGCGCCGAACTGGCCGTGCTGGACATTGACGTTTCTCGATTCGAACCGGTATCGTACACCCGGGCTATCGGTCCCCTGCAGATTGTGCGTGGTGACGTGGCGCGGATGGCTGGCTACTGCAGAAACATCAATTTCTACATGGAGCCGGTCTCACGCGACTGGCACAGGACCTTTGAAGACCGCACCTTCCGCTGGCTGTTAGGCACCCGGGGTCAGCCCATGGACCTCCCGGGTTTGTACCGCATCCACCACGCCCAGAAGGGGCGGCGCCGGGGGTTTTTCGCTGAAACACGACCACCAGGCTCGAAAACATGAGAATCGTCCAGGTTATCACACCATCGAAAATCGCCGGAGCGGAACGTGTCATGATCGCTCTCTGCCGAGGGCTGGCAGCCAGGGGGCACGCAGTATGGCTCGTCTGCAAAGCCGGAAGTCCTCTCATTGGTGTTGCCGCCCGGGAGGGAGTGAACGTGTCGCCGATGCGCCTCAGTGGCAAGGGCAACGTGCTCGCTCCTTTTCGCCTCGCTCGTTTCGCGCGTCAGCATGGGGCAGAGCTGGTGGGCACGCAGCTCTCGACGGCGAGCCTGTGGGGCAGCGTAGCGGGGCGCTTGCTGGGCGTCCCGGTCGTGGCGACGGTACAAGCGCTGAACACCAAGACCTGCTTCCTACTTGCCAATAAGATCATCGCGGTGTCGGAGGCCGTCAGGAAGCATCTCCTGCGCCAGGGTGTTCCTCCAGGGCGGATCGACGTCGTTTACAACGGGGTGAATCTGAGCCGGTTTGTCCCGCCGGGGAACCTCTCTGCTGCGAAGCGCGAGGTCTCCATCTCGCCGAACCGCCTTGTTGTTGGCGTAGTCGCGCATCTGACAAAGAAAAAGGGGCACGCCTGGTTTCTGAAGGCGGCGGCGCAGGTTTATCGGCGGGCGCCGAGAGCTTACTTCCTGCTCGTGGGCGATGGCCAGGAGCGCCGCGCCTTAGAGGAGCAGGCAAGAGAGCTCAGCATCGCCCCAGAAGTTCGCTTCGCGGGCTTTCAGCCTGATATAATTCCGTGGATGGCGGCGATGGACGTGGTTGTGCTTCCTTCGATTGCGATGGAGGGCCTTCCGCGGGCTCTCCTGGAGGCGGGGGCTATGGAAAAGCCAGTCATTGCCACCCCGATTGGGGGGTCGCCGGAAGTCGTCGCGCACGGGAAAACCGGCTTCGTTGTCCCCACAAATGACATCGCTGCGCTGGCCGAGGCGATGCTCCAACTCCTCGATGACGAGGCTCTCCGCCGGCGTATGGGGTGCGCCGGACGGCGCCGCATATCGGAGCATTACACGGAAGAAGGGATGGTGGTCAACACAGAGAAGGTTTACGAACGGTTGCTCCGGGCTCATGCCCTGCGGAGGAGCGTGGGCTGATCGTACGTAGCTGCATTTTGGTCGCAAGGAGAGGAGGCAAAAAGAACTTAACGCAAAGGGGCAGTACATAACAAGAGCCGGACCGATGCCTTGCGACATCTCGCCCGCGGCTCGTTGCGGCACTGGGCTGTCGAAAAACGTTTCGCGTTTCCTTTGGCCCCGGTTAAACCTGCACCTTGCGGTGCGAATTGCGTAGCACTCATGAATACCCTGCTCATCCTGGTCATGACAGGCATTGTAATCTCGGCGCTGGGGGTTTTCTTCTGGTGGTATTACCCCTACTTCCGGAAGCCGTGGGTACTGAAGTTGAGGCGGCCAGACGGTCGGAAATCCCACGGTGAACAACCGCTGTGTCTATCGGTGAGCAATCCCTCCCTTGTGATTTACAAAGCGCGCCGCGAGATGGAGCTTTACGATGGCGACAGGTTGGTCAAGACGTACCGCATTGCTCTGGGCTTGAATCCGGTGCAGGATAAAAGAAAACAAGGCGATGGCTGCACCCCAGAAGGAAACCTTTACATCTGCACCAGGAACGACCGGAGCAGGTTCCATCTATTCATGGGATTGAGTTACCCCAACCGGGAGGATGCCGAACGCGGCCTGAAAAACGGGCTTATCTCAGAGGAGGAGCACTCGCAGATACTCGACGCCCTCGCCGGTACGAAAAGGCCCCCGTGGAACACCCGCCTCGGAGGGGAAATCGGCATTCACGGGGAGGGAGTCGGCGTGGATTGGACCGAGGGCGGAATCGCTACGGAGAACGACGAAATCGAAGAGCTGTTCATGGTCATGGAGCTCGGTTCGCCGGTAAAGATTCTGCCATGAGGAGGAAAGTGAGAAGGTTGTGAGAGAGTTCCTGCGAGAAGACATCCTCGTGAAAGCCCTGAAACTTGCTGCGGTCTGCACGGTAGCCGTCACCCCAAACATGCTCGATTGCTACTTCTACAATCAAGGTTTCAGGGATGTCATGCTCGCCAAAGCTACGGAGAGCTCCCTCCCGTTTCTTTTCGCGAGAGACCTTGTGCTGGTGTTTTTTGCCCTTGTCATGTCGGCAGCGTGCGGCTTTGCCTGGTCCGACGGCAAGAAAGTGGCTGGTTTCGGGACAACCGAAGGACTGAGGAAAAACCTCAAGACCCTTCTGCTTCTCGGGCCGGCTCTCGCTGTGGCGACAGTCTTCCTCCTCGACAAAGGATTGACAAGCGCTTTTCCGAGGCTCTATCCCAAAAGCCCCATTGTCGCTTTGAGCATACCGCTGAGGGCGGCGTTCTTCGAGGAAGTTGTTTGCCGTTTTGGTATGCTGGTGATTCTGTTTCGTCTCCTGAGGTCCGTCCTGGCGGCTATATTGTTGTCGGCTGCCTTCAACGTTGCTCTGGGGCTTAAGTCCGCGGTTTTCGTTGGCTTTCCCCTCAGGCTGGATTGGCTCACCGCCGAAATCCTCGTCACCAAACTTTGCCTCGCCGTTTTCTTTGGCTATTTCTTCTGCAAAAGAGGGCTGATGGCAACCATCGCGCTGCGGTTTATCGTGGACCTGAAGCACATCGTGCTTGCAATCATCTCAGGCACGTAGGCGCCCCAATGATTACATTACCCAGGCGATCTGACGGGCTTAAATTCTTTGACAGAACGGCAGACGTTCGGTTATAGTAAAAAAATGAATGTGCCGGGCGGAACCGGCTGCTGAAGCCCCCCGGGGCTTTGCCGGTGCGTTTCACTTGCGTTTATTTTGGCGTGACCACAATTTTGGGAGCATATCGTTTATGGAGATGAAAAAGCTGGTCTCTCTTTGCAAAAGGAGGGGTTATATATATCCGAGCAGTGATATATACGGCGGGATAAACGGCTGTTGGGACTACGGCCCCCTCGGCGTCGAGCTGAAGAGGAACGTCAAGCAGCTTTGGTGGAAGGAAATGGTTCACTCCCGCCGGAACGTCGTGGGCATGGACGCGAGTATCCTCATGCACCCGGACGTGTGGAAAGCCTCCGGGCACGTGGATAGTTTTTTCGACCCGATGGTGGATTGCAAATCGTGCAAGAAGCGCTTCCGCGCCGACGAGGTCGAGGATAAGAAATGCCCCGCGTGCGGCGGCGAGTTGACCGAGCCTCGTTCCTTTGAGCTAATGTTCAAAACTTTCCTCGGTGCGGTGGAGGGCACAGCCTCAACCATATACCTCCGACCGGAGACGGCACAGGGTATTTTCGTTCAATTCGGCAACGTCCTCAACGATTCCCGCCAGAAGATTCCTTTTGGCATCGCCCAGATCGGGAAAGCCTTCAGGAACGAAATCAATCCCCGCAACTATACCTTCCGCTCCCGCGAGTTCGAGCAGATGGAGTTGGAGTTCTTCATCGCGCCCAGTGGCAACAAAGAGTGGTTCGACTACTGGGTCAACCAGAGGATGAAGTGGTACAAGGATATAGGCGTCAAGGAGGAGAACCTCAGAGTTCGGGAGCACCGCCCGGAAGAGCTCGCCCATTACGCCAAGAAGTGCGTGGACGTCGAATACAATTTCTCTTTTGGCTGGCAGGAGCTCGAAGGCATAGCCGATAGACAGGATTTCGACCTCTCCCAGCACACGAAATTCAGCGGAAAGAATCTCACCTGTTACGACGAGGAGAGCGGGCAATCCTTCACTCCGCACGTCATCGAGGCGTCGGCAGGCGTGGACAGGATTCTCTTGACTCTTCTCGTGGACGCTTACGAAGAGGAGCCCGAGCGGACGGTGCTCCGGTTTTCCCCGAAGATAGCTCCCGTCAGCGTCGGCGTTTTCCCATTGCTGAGAAAACCTCCGCTGGCGGAGAAAGCGACCCAGATCGAAGCCACACTGCGAGAGTGTTTCAGGACATTTTACGATGAGACAGGCGCCATCGGAAGAAGATACCGCCGGCAGGACGAGATAGGCACTCCCTGCTGCGTGACCGTTGATTTTCAGACCCTTGAAGACGATACTGTCACGCTCAGAGACCGAGATTCCATGGAGCAAATACGAGTCGGCGCCAAGGACATCGCATCGGAAGTTTGGAAGTTCCTTTACAGCGGTCAAAGATTCCGCCGGTAGCCTCGCGGAAGTCGCTGCCCGCTGAACGGCGCCTTCTCAGGCCCCTTGGTGAGAGAGCCGGCGTGAATCTCGCCCGGAGGCGAGGATCGTGAGGTTTTCGCCCGTCCCCGCTGAAGCGGCGAGTGATGTGTCTTTTGGCTTGGCTCCCAACTCCTTGCAAGGTAAAGGAATACAACAGAGATGGAGGCCCGGGTGTGAAGGAAGTTGTCGAGGAGATACTCAAGGCGGAAGAGGAAGCCAAAAGAAAAATCGCCGACGCTCGGAATGAGGCCGGCCGCCTAATTGCGGACGCTGACGCAAAGGCAAAAGCGCTCATAGAGGAGAAGCGGTCACGGGCCAAGGAGGAAAGTCGCCGAATCGTGGAGGAGGCGAAAAAGTCAGCCGAGGAAGAACGCAACCGGATGCTTCAGGAGGCGGCTCGCCGCGCGGAGGAACTGAGACAGGCCAAGAAGGCGCAGATAGACGCCGCTGTCGAGAAGTGTGTGAAACGGTTCCTGCAGGTCGAGGCCGTGCGGTGAACGCGGCTGCCAGCGCGCGAAATCGCACAGTTTCAGCGAGCTCAAAATGGCAAGGTTAACTACTTACGCATACCTGAACGCGAGATTAAGGGCTAAACTGGGCAGGTTGTTCCCACCGGATTACTACGCACAACTCAAGCAGGCTGCCGACCTCGACGCCGCCTATGAGCTCCTGCGACAGACCGAGTACGCGGACATTTTCCGCGAGCCGGCGAGCGTGCAGAATCTCCGTCGCGCGGAAGCGGCACTCGTTGACCGGCTGATTTCCTGCCATCGGGAGATTGCCGCTCACGCCAAAGGGAACGTCAGGCTCTTCATCGAGAAGCTTACCCGGAAATACGAGGTAGAAAACCTCA
>Ga0315549_1001163_pt1 | contig 28109 bp, 33 predicted proteins | sample SalMarSW160200MG_FD_203101 | JGI IMG/M metagenome (GOLD analysis project Ga0315549, IMG submission 203101) | Salt marsh sediment microbial communities from the Plum Island Ecosystem LTER, Massachusetts, United States - Salt Marsh Sediment SW1601-200 ... | reverse complement strand
TTTAATACACTATTTGTTAGAGGCGTATATAAGTATTACTAGTTTCGATTTAAATCGAAAATAGCAAACCTTATAAGTCGTCATGCCATACTCCCACATAAATAACCGTTCAAAAACTCGAACTTTTGGGGTGAACCACTTTCTCTGATAAATTCGTTGAAAAATTTAAAGAAAAAGAAAGTAAAACACTTTTCACTACAAAAATTAAGGAAGCTATTAAGCCTTCAGGTCGACTGAAACAGCGTCTTAACTTAGCGGTTACAAGTATCAGGTCAAAAATTCAAACTATGGATAGAGCTCTTGAACGTTTTTCAAAACGTGACAAGGCAATTTTTAAACGTGTTGTAAAATCATATGCAACACATGATAGGCTTCGTGCAAATGTTCTTGCCAACGAACTAGCTGAGATACGGAAAGTTGAAAAAATGTTAATGCAAACAAAGCTTGCCTTAGAAAGCATTTCTTTAAGATTAAAAACCGTCTTAGGGTTTGGTGATGTCCTTACCGTACTAACTCCCGCGGTAAGGGTGCTGAACAATATAAAATCTAGAATGACTAACATCGTTCCAGAGGCGGATAAAGAATTAGGGGATGTTGGAAAATTGCTAACCGAGATCGTCTCATCTACTAGTCAAACCACCGGCTTACCGGTGAATTTTGAAGTAGCAAATGAGGGAGCAACAAAAATCTTAGAGGAAGCAGCATCAGTTGCAGAGCAGAGAATCAAGAAGAAGCTTCCGGAGTTACCTGCCGAAGTTTCCATAAAAGAAAAGGTCAAATTAAAGACGTAATAAGACCGATTGAAAGGTTGACTTAACAGTTTATTTTAAGGCGCCTTTAAATGCCTGCCAGAAAGATGCGAGTCAAAATGCATGACGAAAACGGAGACTGTTATACTATAACTTTCGAGGGGAATGTCACAAGGGAAAAAGCTGTTCACCTTTTGGATCTTGCAGAACTGCTTGGAGTTATACGCAAAAAGAGAGTTGAATGGCCACAACAAACATCAAGCCTGTCAAAATACGGCAAAACACGTCTACTCATCGAAAGAAACTTTCCCCAAGGTTGGTTTTCGTCAAAAGACATCCAAAACGCCTATGAAAAAATATTCAAAGAACCAATTCAGCTTAGCACGGTTTCAACATACCTTTCTAGAATGGTTAACCGTGGCTTTCTTATGAAGGCAGGAGGACACAGAAATCGGCGTTACAGAATGGTTGTCGAAGATACAATAGAGCTACCCGCGCAGATCAAGCAAAACAAGTCGCTTTTAACGATGTCCCAAGGTTATTAAGAGAAAAGAGAGTGGTCTACGGGTTGGTTGAGAAAGTTGAAAAGGACAAGGTTGAAGTAGAGCCCTCGTTAAAAGATTTGCAAGGAAGATTAAGGAAGTTACAAACTGAAACGGCAGATCTCCTTTTACAAGCTAAAAAACTGGAGAAGACTGCTAGAAAGAGAGTTAGAAGCCTGAAAAAGGAAATGAAGGCTCTACGAAAGAATGTGAGATACCTTCGGGAATTGTTAGGTTCTTTAAATTCATAGTGGGAAGGCTCTTTTACAACTAACTTGGGAGCATTATATGGAAAGGGTTGATCGGTTGGTTAAGATCGAAAACGTTGTGGCATCTGCCACCCTAAAACATGGAATTGACCTAAGAGATGTGGCGAGGGCGATTCCGAAGATGAAGTATCATCCAGACCAGTTCCCAGGTCTAGTCTTCCGGTTGAAGAAGCCTAGAACCGCCATTCTAATCTTTGGTTCGGGTAAGATGGTGTGTACCGGAGCTAAATCAGCAAGTGAAGCTCGGAGGGCCTTGAGGAATGTGATTAGGAAGCTTAAGGATGCTGGTCTAGTCATTTTGGGTAGGCTCTCTACCAAGATACAGAATATTGTGGCTTCCGCTAACCTTGGTGGGGAGGTAGACCTTGTGGGATGGTACGAGTCCCAGAGTCTTGGTGGAAGAATGATGTACGAGCCGGAGCAATTCCCAGGTTTGATCTACAGGATGAAGGAACCAAGGGCAGTTATTCTTCTATTCTCAAGTGGAAAGCTGGTCTGTACGGGCGCAAAGAAGGAGGAGCATGTGTATCGGGCCGTCGACCGGCTTCGTCAACGGCTGGAGAAAGACGAGTGCATATTTTACTCAGAACAACAAAAGCGCGTGCATTGAAAGATGTCTTATGTCTTGAGAAAATCTTTATAAAACATGCTGAGAATATTAAAAATGCGCGTGCCAGATGTACGGTTTTTGATCCTGATTATGATGAAGAACCACAATAGTGATGGTTTTTTCGCGTCAAAATCACGGAGTGGAAAATTATGCAAAGAAATGAAATCCTGTTGCGAACTGTGGAAAAGTGTCCTGAATGCGGTAGCTTAAACCTTGTCCGCGACTATGACACGGGGGAGACCATCTGTGGAGATTGCGGCCTAGTTCTTCGGAAACAAGTGATGGATAAAGGTCCAGAGTGGCGGGCTTTCACGTTGCAGGAAAAAGCGTCTAGAAGTCGTGTGGGAATGCCTACTTCTTATTCTGTCTACGATAAAGGGTTGTCCACGACCATAGGACGCGTGAACCGTGATGCCTTTGGACGTAAACTTCCTCTTTCCACAAGGCTTCAGATGTGGCGATTAAGGAAATGGCAGATACGTTCAAGCATGAACTCTTCAATTTACAGAAACCTCGCTCAGGCCATGACGGAGCTGGATCGCCTTTCTGACAAAACCTACATTCCTAGACCTGTCAAGGAAAAGGCTGCAGTCATTTATCGTAAGGCTTTGGACAAGGGTTTGGTGCGTGGCAGATCTATTGCAGCTATCTCTGCCGCTGCGCTTTATGCGGCTTGCCGTCGAAGCGGAACCCCGAGAACCCTCCGCGAAATTGCGGAAGCCAGCTTAGTTGAAAAGAAGGACGTTGCGCGTTGTTATCGGCTTCTGCTTCGTGAACTTGATGTACAGATGCCCATAGCTGACCCGCTTACCTACGTCTCAAAGATTGCTGAAAGAACAGAAATTTCTGGTAAAACCCAAGGACTCGCCATACAAATTCTTCGGGAAGCAAAGAGGAGAAGGGCTGCCGCTGGCAAGGACCCAACGGGTTTGGCTGCTGCGGCACTGTATATTGCTTGTTTGCAGAGCGATGAGAAGAAAACACAGAAGGAGATTGCTGAGGCTGCAGGAGTAACAGAAGTCACTGTGAGAAACCGGTATAAGAGTTTGAAGACACAGTTGCGCCTAGAAATACCTGATTAACTGGTTTCTTCTTCTAGTTACATTACTGCTTGATGCACGCGCATGACCTCTCACTGTGAAAATAGCTAGCAACCAAACTAACTAATAGGCACATGCATATGCGCGCGTGTATCGATTTCAGGAAAAGACATTTTTGCGAAAAACACGCGCGGGTGAATTCAATAATTGTTGAGTTTTCACCTGCTGGGGCGCGTTGGACGGGTAACGGGGAGGAAACGGACGATTTTTGGGCTGTGCACCCGGTGCACGCCCAGAAATAGGCTTATCCACTACTTAAATCAGCCGGTGGGCAGCAACGGGGCAGAATCAGGCAGAATTATTTAATTCCCCCGCGCGCTCCTTAATTCTGAGAATTTTCTCCATTTTATTGCTAAAATTCGTAGTGGCGCGCTAAATCGTAAGAGAGTCATATGACAAAGGCTCCTTGTCAGAAAATGTCTAAAAAGTAAGGTTTCAATCCTTCAAAAACTCTTACTTCTTCTTTAATCTTCTTTTCCGCTTTCTGATTATCCACTTCCAATGTTTCCTTTATAAAAGTCGCAACCTTTCCAATCCAAAGTATTCGCAAGGCATCCAGCAGATTTTCTCTTCTAGCCCGTTCTCCAATTTTAAAGTTAGCAACAAATGAATAGACTATCTTTGCCCAAGTTTCTGGTGGAAAAGAAGGCTTTATATCAACCATCTTTTTCAGTTCTTCAACCTCTTTAAACACACCATTGCTTAAGATTGCTCGGTAAATTCGTCTATGACTATCAAAACCACTTTTGTAGATTCTTACAATATTTTGTAGGTCTATGGAGATTGCTTCTGGTGTTCCCACGTATTTTTCCTCACCTACAATTTCCACCCTACGAAAGTTACGAATTTCTTTCCAAACCTTTTCGTAACGTTCAATACAAGTAAACATAGAGCCTACTACTTGCCTAAACATAGATCCTAAATGCTTAGATGGGTCCTTTGCGTCATGAGCCTTAGTTCCCAGAAACGCTTGTTTTACCTCGAATCCCTTAGCTAACGCAGTATGTGTCTCCAATATGTCTATCCCAAAACGTGGTACGTAGGATGTTTGCCATAGTGGGGATTCCAAAAGTTCTTTAACAAGTTCTATTGACAGCCCAAAATCCCCGCCTATCGGCTGTCTAATTTCTTTGCCATAAAGACTCGAAGTAACGGGATAACAAAGAAAGTTGGTAATTGTGCCGTCATACTTGTGTCTAACGTAGAAAGGTGTTACAAGCCCAGTTCCCGTCAACGTAGGCGAAATCAGCAGTCTAATCCACTCTGGAGTAATACTGCGCAAATCCGAATCAACGAGGGCAACTGCCTTGACTTCAAGAGATCTTGCAGCTTCGAAGATGGCTTTTACAGCCGAACCTTTTCCGGAGATGCCAACATAAGTGACGGGAATGACATCGACTTGAAAAGGGAGACGCATTGCCTCCACTGTTGCTAGGGTTCCATCGGTTGAATTGCCGTCAGAAACAAAAATTACTGATTTCAGATTTGGAAAATCAGTTTCGAGACCTTTGGCGGCTTGATATATGACGTAGTTAATCGTATGAGCATTGTTGTAAGATGGAATTCCAACTAAGATATCAGCCGTTTTGATTTTTCTCAGATGTTTCCAAGCATGAGATGATAAGGTAGAATTACTATCTTTTTTCATAGCAAGGCCCCATATAGGAACAATTGTAGCAAGGTTTTACACATTATCTGTTAAATACTTTATTAGTAGTATTTCCATCTAGTTAGTGTAAATCCAGAGAGCTAAAATCAGGAGACTGGTTGGACGTCTAAAATAGGAATTGTACATTATACCGCACCGCCGAGGAAAGTCGCAGGCGTAGAAGTCGTGATCGATTACCATTCAAGGATTCTAATTAAACATGGTTACGATATCCGCCTAATCTTTGGAAGTGGAGGAGGATTAAATTATAAAAACCTAGAGGAATTTGAGGTTCCACTACTTTCACCGGAAAACCCGCGAGTTCAAAAAGTGCAGAAGGAAATACTTGAAAAACACAAGAAGATCGAAGAATTTGAAAAACTAAAAGATGACATAAAGCAAGAGTTGAGGAAACTTTTTTCTGATCTTAAATCCTGCATCATTCATAATATTCCTTCTATGCCATTCAACTTTGCAGCCACCGCAGCCATTAATGAACTTGCGGATGATATGAAGACGCGTTTTATTTTTTGGTTACACGACACGATTCTTGTGAGGGAAGAATGGCAAGATTCTATTGATAAGTTTCCTTTGACGCTGCTTCATCATAAAAATAAAAGGATAACTTTTGTCACACCCACGTCTTTCAGGGCAAAACAGTTTGCTTCGCTAAAGGAACCCTATATGATTTCCAGAATAAAAGTAGTTTCTAATGGTGTTCGTGTGGAGGAATATTTGAAGATAGATGAAATCACTAAACAGTTGATGAGGCGACTTGGTTTTTCGTTTGATGATTTCATTGTAGTCACACCTGTAAGAGTGTTGCCTCGAAAGAATATCGAACTGGCACTTAATGTGGTTCACGAGTTGGTTCACATCTCTGGAAAGAGAAAGAAAATAAAGCTTCTGATCACTGGACCTCCTGGTGCTGATCCCGAATCGGTTGCTTATGAGGCTAAGCTTAGAAAAATCGTAAAAATGCGGAGATTACAGGACTCTGTTATATTTTGCCATGATTTAATCAGCTTTAAGAGGCAGTTTTCCAATAACAAAATAGTCAAATGGAGCGTCGCAGATGTTTATAACCTGGCTGATCTTGTTTTTATTCCAAGTAAGGAGGAAGGTTTTGGGCTTCCGGTAATAGAAGCTGGCGCAGCTAGGAAACCGGTTTTTTGTTCAAGAATTCCGCCTTTTCAAGAGCTGATTAGAGAAGACATAGAAGGTTACATGTTCGACTTGAAAAATCCACCTGAGGATATTGCTTTTAGGATATACCGACTGATGTTGGAAAGCACTGTTGACAATAATTTCGACAAAGTGGTGGAGAAATACGATTGGGAATCCATTGTTCTCAAAAAGATAATGCCGCTACTTTAACGATAATATTCCATAGTTGAGGCATTTTAGTGAAAATTTCCGTGGTCATACCCACTTATTGGACTTCCTCCAATCCCATAATCCAAAATAAGACCCCCGACGCCATTTACGATCACCCGACGCCACTAGAATCACAAAGCACTCTGCCAAGACTGCTGAACAGTCTAAAAAGCACAGATATACCCAAAGAGTCAACGACAATAACCGTAATAATTGCAGTTACCCATCAAGCGCTGGAAGAAAAGGCAAAAGAAAAAATCAAAAAAATCCTAAGCAACTACAAAAACTGCTTTGGCATTAAGCAATTTTCAGCATCCACCTTGACGAAAATAAATTGTAAGGATCAGAATTTAGCTCAGCTCCTTAGTCTCTATGGGTACTCGAATGTACGCAACATTGGCCTAACAGTCGCCCAAATTCTGAAGTCAGACATACTTGTTTTCTTGGACGATGACGTGGTTGTCAATGATCAAAGATACTTTCATAAAGCGCAAAAATATGTTGGAGAGAAGGTAGGCGAAAGATTGCTTGGCGGAATCGCTGGTTACTATCTAAACAAAGACGGTGGTTATCACTTGGATGTTGACCCAAAAGCATGGTGGAAAACAGGTTGGCCTAAGGAGAGAAAGATGAACGAAGCCTTTAACATTATAGAGAGCCAACGGCGGCTGATAGAAACAACTTTCGCATTCGGTGGCAACATGGTTCTTCACTGGAAAATGTTCGAAAATGTTCCTTTTGACCCTTACATATCTCGTGGGGAAGACATGGATTTGCTTGTGAACACTAAGATGTTGGGCTTCAAATTTATGCTAGACACCAAGCTTAGGGTGATACACTTTCCAGGAGAAACGAAGAATCGATGGTCTGAAATGAGACAAGACTTGTATAGATTTCTTTACATGAGACAGAAAATGCTCTCTCGGAAAGATATCAGAGATATGAGATGTGTCTCAATCGATGCGCTTAAACCGTATCCAGGTTACTTTTTAGGTTCAAGAGCCGTCTGCAAATTTGCGGCGTCGAGTTGTCTAAACTGCTTGCATTCAGTTCTATGGGAGAATCTGAAAAGCTTCAGAGAGTTTATGCGTAATATATGTCAGATTCCATCTGCACTTCGCTTCGCCAGAGAACATTGCTTGGATTACTTTGAGTTCCAGAAGAAATGGTCAAGTTACATGCCCAAAATTAGAGACGATAAAGGCTTAAGACATATCTTAGAGAGTTCGTCATAAATCTACTTGCCTCTATCTTTTTAGAAGCCCGCATTCCCTTAATCTGGACCATGTACTTTGATTAGTTCTGCGCCTAAGCATCTCTTTAAGAACGAAATAGTTTCCGGTTCTTTCATTTATTCTTCTCCAAGAAGGAGAACTAAAATAACGGGGTCTTCTTTCTTTCGACTTTCCCGTTAAAACATCGTGGATAACTTTTTTCAGATACTGTATTTTCTCTATGTCACTCTCTTGAGAGAAAAATATATTTTCTTCTGTTTTCTTAAGGCGGAAAGCCGTTTTCTTATATTCACCTGTGAGGTGGTCGATATTTTCTTGATATGAAACAATCAGTTGCTCTTTTTCTTCGTTTGTTAATGGGCTGTTCAGTTTTTCATCAACTACTCGGAGAGCCGAATCTACTATTTGATAAGCCATTGTTTCTAGGTTTTCAAATCGTTGTCCTATATGCCGATAAATATCCAAGTCCAGTTGAGCTATCGATGAAGGGCCAATTAAGTCATATGTTTGAAATAGTAAAGAAGTTTCTATTGCATAGGTATTAGGAAAATTTATTTGCTCTATTATGTCACGGGAAACAGCGAACTCTCCAGCCAGAGGGTATCTTACACTTTCTAGACCAACATAAAGCTTAAAAGTATCCACAATAGATTTCAAGAGTGGAACGGCGAGAAGACGGCAGATGCGTCCTCCAAGAATAGTGGTCTGAGGATCCGTTTTAGTGACAGTTACCCTGGTGTAATATGCCTTAACGAATTTTACGGCTGCTTCCTGAATTTTCCAAGAGTAAATGATCGGGTGGCAAAGTCCAGTGATGAACTCTTTCTTGAAGTTCATGATATCCGCGTCGACAAAACATATTATGTCCCCTTGCGTGATGGGAACTGAGAGCCAAATTCCGGAGCCTTTGCCTGGAAGTATGCCAAAATATCCAGTGGCACCAAATACGCCGTATTTTGCAAGCAGCTTTGAGAGGTTTTTGTCAAATTGATGAACCACTTTCAAGAAGAAATCTATAAGTCCTCGTTTAGCTTTTTCATTTTGGCTTCCATACTTGTTAAGCAAGTCAACTTGCTCCTTGAAAAGTCCAAGTTCTTCATAAGCAATTTTCACTATGTTTTGGAGAATACCAAAATCGGGTTCTCCTTCTCCGTCTTGTGTGGCGCCCATAACGATTATTTCATCTAAGTATCCAGCGTCAACCAACTCGCTACATTGCGCTAGGATTCGATGCAGCGTATCTTCTTCAATTTCTAGAATGCCTTTGGCCTCAAATTTTGTGGGAATAACGAGAGAAATAGATAAAGGAGAAGATAATCCGCCTTCATCCAACACAGAAGTGTTAAATTTCTCTTTAATACAATCTCCAAAGCCGAATTTTTGGTAATCACCCAAATCTAACACTTTGCTTTCGTTCGAAAACATTTTATACCCTTTTCTAATTGTTAAGCCCGTCTAAAAAAGTTTTCAGTCGATTTATCAAGTCGTAAAAATCTGTGCGAACAACTACGTCCGCCACTTTTATTATCGACTCATTTTTAGGTCTAAAAGCAACTCCCACTCGGGCTTTCTGAATTATGCAGAAATCGTTCTGAGAGTCGCCTACAGCAAGGGTTTTATTGCCTTGGATTGAATATTCCCTAACCAGATCATTCATCACATGCAGTTTACAAACAGCTTTTCTCCGACAATTTTCCCGATTTTCTTCTTCCCATCCAAGCAGCATGGTAACCTTACCCGTTACAACTCCATTAAACAACTCTAACTTGTTACCTCTCACTGCATCTATATCTAGTTTCCGAGCAAGCCTCGACGCCAAAAAAACGTAAGAATCGGTCACTATGGCGGTCACAAACTCCCTTGAGTTAAGAAAATCAACAAACTCCCTTGCGCCTCCCACAAGGGCTATGGTGTCAAAAACTTGTTCCATTTTCGAAGCTTCAACGCCGGAAAACAACTTCGCAATTCTTGCACTAACCTCACAAGCTTCCATAGATTTAGATTTTCTATCAATTTCTCTCAGCCTCTCAGTGAGACCCAACTTTTCACATAACACATCAACTGTACGGCGCTCCAAAATAGTTCCGTCCATATCTAAAACAGCTAACCACCTCATGAAAGGACCTCATGATAAATTTGTAATGTCTGTTTCGCGGCCTTATCCCAGGAAAAAAGCTGCAACATTCTTTCCCTCGCCTCTAATCCCATACGGAAGCGAAGTTCTTTATTCTGTAATAGAGAAACTAATGCTTTAGCGACTGCTTCAGCGTTTCTTGGTTCCACTAGCAATCCCGTGTGCTTATTTTTAACAACCTCTGGTATGGCACAGGTATTGAAGGCTACTACAGGTTTTCCGCAGGATTGTGCTTCTGCGGGTGTCAGTCCAAACCCTTCCCAGAGACTAGGATAACAAAACACATCACAACAAGCGTAAAGCTTGGGAACGTCTTCATCAGGAACGTAACCGGTGAAAACAATCGAGTTCTCTATCTTTAAACTCTTCACCATTTTGTTTAGGTTCGGTATATCGTAACGCATGGCTCCGCTTATCAAAAATTTAGCCTCAGGGAATTCTCGTAAAACCTCTGGAATCGCCTCAATCAAGAACTGTACGCCCTTATACGGAGCTAACCTGCCAAGATATAGAACAACTGGATAGTCTTCTAATTTGTAGAACTTTCTTATGCGGTTCCCGTCCACGTTGGGATTAAATCTTTCTGTATCTACTCCATTGTAGATAACTTGGATTTTGTCTTCTTGGATGAAGTATCTTTTTATCAACCCTTCTTTCAAAAAGTGGCTCACAGTGATTATCTTATGCACTCTTGAACGAAGGGCTAAAAAAGTCCCAAGTCTATGATCTATCATCTTCAGTTTTTGCCTAGAGCTACGCCAAGTTCTTATTGGAGCAAAACCATGATAGGTAAATACATGTGGTTTTTTCAGAAATTCGGTTGCGGTGTTGCCTACAAAAATGCCGGGATGATACTGAGTATGTATTAAGTCAAACCTGTCTAAAATCCTCAGACTTTTGAAAGGAAAAATGAGACTTCTTAAGAAGGGTATACTGTTCCCTGTAAATCCCAATTCATGGATTGACACGTCTTTCGATCTGATTTCGCTTTCGCGGGAAATAATGGCAACTTCGTTTCCAGCACGCTTTATTCTCCTGGCAATTTCCATTATATGGTTAACTAGCCCAGAACCAGTATGCAAAGAGGAACGAACATAGGCTATTCGCAAAATCCACACCCTATCCTACACAAAACTATACGCAGGGAAACTTTTATAGATTTTATAAAAGTAACCTGTATGATTGTATAAATCTTGTTTGCACAACCTATACCAGCTAGAGCTATTACTATATGGATAACGTACTACATTAGTAGTGGTAACTCATGAAAGTCACATTCATAATCATAACTAAAGACCGCCCTCGAATGGTAAGAAATCTAATAAATTCCATCCTTAAAGCAAAGTTGGATTCCTTCTCGCTAGTTATAATAGACGATAGTAACACTAGTAATTTCCTGCGCACTAGGAGTTTTCTTCGATCGCATTCAATACCATTTAAACAATTTAGCTCCCTTCAAGCAGGAAGATATGTTAAAAAAACTCTGGAAAAAGTAAATTTCACCGCGAACGAAAGGAAGTTCATAAAAAATTGTACAGGGTTATCCTCTCCGTTTTGCCAGTATGTAGAACGATTCCTTGAAGTAAACAAACTGAAATCAGACCTGATAAGTAGCGGTTTACAGTTTTCACCTTATTCTCCCGCCAGGAATCTGGGCATTTATTGCACTGTAAGATTCTTCAATCCAAAAATAATTTTGTTCTTAGATGATGACTGTTTAATTCTCCGTCCAGAAAGACTTGAAAGTCAGCTTCGATTGATGGGAACGAAAATGAACCAAAAAATCATTCTAGCAGTCTCTGGGCTTTACAAGGATCTCCTGAAATTCGAACAGAAAGAATCTTCTGAACATCATATCTCAAAGAAAATAGTCAGAACTCTTCGTGGAATGGACGCCTTCCTAAGGAAATCATTTATGGTTAAAAAAGAACGATTCGAAATAATGCCCCCCCACATGTTAGGAGGCGCACTTATCCTGAGTAAGAAGGTCTTCCACATTGTTCCCTTCGATCCTTATGTTGCAAGAGGTGAAGACCACGCATACGCGCTGGATCTAAAAAGTTTTCTTGGCGAAAACGAAATTGCCATTCGCGACAACCACTTCATAGTGGGCCACCGAAAAGAGTTTTCTCAAAACCACACAAACACTAATGTTCTCCGAGATATTTTTCGATTTGTCTACTCTCACGCCAAAACTGGGCATTCATTCATACCCCTTTTCGTTTTCAGATGGCTATTTGCATCTATTATCCAATTATTTCTTAACCCTTCGAAACATAAGCAGTACAAGAATGAACTGTGGGCTTTACTATTTCTTGCACCCAAATTTGGCAAAGAGAATGCTTACAAGTTTAGGCAAAATGTCGCTGCTTGGAAAGGTTTCGTGGATCAGTCAAAATCTAAATCTCTTACGGCGTCGGCATAGATTATTTAACTATCAGCACTGGACACGGTGCTTCGTCTGCGACTCTGTCGCTGACGCTTCCTAAAAAGAATTCTTTTATGCCGCCCAGTCCCCGGCTTCCTATGACTATGATGTCGAAGTTTCCTTCTTTAGCAGTTTCAATTATCTTGTCAGAGGGTCGTCCTTCCACGAGCTTTGTGGAAACTTTCAATTTAGGTCTGATCTTCTTGGCTTTTTTAAGAGCTTGGGACAGTACTTTTTTGTGGCCGGCTCTAAATCCTTTTGTGTAGAATCTTATGGCTGCAGGAGGAACGGGGGACACACCTGAAGCTGGATATGAAATCATCGGCACAATGACAGGCTGGATGACACTCAATAATACAATGCTTGCAGGATATTTCTGAGCTAAATCAAGTGCGAAATCCAAAGCTTTGTCTGCAGATTCGGAACCATCAAGCGCAACCAGAATCTTTTCAATAAAGTTTTGCTCACCCTGTAAACCGTGTCTCGACCCTTTTACTACAACCTGTGACATGACACACCCTCACCCATATATTTGAAGCAAACTAGCTTTTTACTTTTTCCTTGTCTCATACTGTCCAATTCTCATCATGGAATGTTCACTATGGTTGATACCACACACTAAAGAGCAAGTTTATGTTAATAGAATCAGAAAAGCGCACGGAATCTCATGTAAATATTCAACGACAAATCCCATTTTCTTCATACATTCCCCCTCGCGGCGGCACTAAGTATGATACATGAGATAAGAGCGCTAGACCGTTGCGAAATTGAGCAAAAATGTTTTTTAATTGTTAATATTTTACATTATTGTGGTGGTTGTGTTATTCCTTGGTGGCAGTTAGAGTTTGCTGCACTAGTTCTGGAGAGAGGTAAGGTTGGCTCCATAACCATTCATGAGTTGGTTTCTGCAAGCGAGTTGAGCCGTCAAACGGTTCAAAGATACCTGAAAGACTTTGAGGAGGCAGGGTTGGTGGTTAGAAGCCGAGTTGTTAAGGGAAGAGGCCGGCCGAAGCACCATTACAAACCCACGTTGAAGCTGGCTAGAGCCGTTTCCAAAGGCATTGGCGAAGAGATGGACAAGGTTTTGATAAGCTTCAAGATCCTGCGGAGAGCATGCAAATGGTGTAAAGGAGGATTCTGCAAGAAAAAAGTGAAACAATGCACCTCCACCATATGCCCAATAATCAAAACCTCAAAAGAAATAATGTAAAATATTGTAAAATAAAAAACAATAAAGCTCAAAAACGCAACACCCTAGCGCGCGCGTAAACTACAGTTCTTCCCTAACCGCGCGCTCTATTTTGTTACGTGTACAGCCATTCCAATATCTTTTGGGACAAAATAGTTAGGATTCTTAATGTAAGGAAGAAAATCCAAATCAACATTAATATTAGAACAATTCCGCTGATGGAAGGATGAAAGTTTGTTAGAAACGGGAAATATAACAAGTAAATAACTATAATGGAGATGATGTACAAAACATGCCGAAACAAAATCAAAGAATTTTCGTAACTCAGTTTCTTTTTTATGCCGTATTTCCTTGCAGGAAAAATGGAAAACGTGTCAATCAGCCTCTTAAGACTTGGAAGAGCTCTTGTAACGAGGAGCGTAAAGGCGATAAACAAAGTTAAGGAGCAAAAGGTCTTGGTTTGCCAGTTTAACGTGCTAGCTAATGGAATGAACACTAAATTGCCGAAAAGCCATACTAGAAAAGCCGCTGAGAGGTTCTGAACAGTTTCTGCACCATAAATCTTTAAACATTCCTGAAATTTTTCTATATCTTCCCTAACTGAAACATTCATCTTTCCCAATCCTTTCTGAAGTTACTGTGTCATTATAAAAAATGGGGTGGTTGGGGAGTTATGCTTTTTTAGCCTTTTTCTCCAGTTCTTCAGCCCATTCTGACGTGTATTTGCCAATTACCGTAGCGATTGCTCTGCAGCTTGTCCATAGAGCAAAGATTGCCCATATTACTATCAGTATTAAGATTATTGCTGGAATGGCTGGGTGAATTTCAGCTAAGTAGTTTGCGAACAGCATGTACGCCAAAGATACTACGATCACATATAATATGCCACCTAAGGCTGTTCTATAGTTCCTGTATGTGTCAACACTCACTTCGCCGCTTACCTTTCCGAAATGATACGCTATGACCCCAGCTGCACCACCAGTGAGCCGGCGGATATCAATGAACACCGTGAAGATTATAATTGCCAAAGCAACTACGATAACTAGGCTGATAATTGAGTGCACTGGATAACCCATGAACTCTTGGATCATCTCCTTCGCAATCGGTAGGAAAAGCATTTCTCCAAAAATCCATATAAGTATCGCTGCACCGACCGAAAGAACTACTCTTGCACCCACTTGTCTTAAGGCCTTTGCAGATTCTAGATACATTTCTGCCCCAAATTCTTCTACTTCTTTCTCCTTACCCTTCGGTTCTTCGCCAGCAGGCGCCTGCTTTCTTACACTCATAAATTCACCTCCAAACGTTTAAAGACGAAACAGCAAATCTCCAAATGAGCTACTGCTCGATCATAAACTCTTTAGCTGTCATTTGTAGTTATCACCATATAAAGCTTGCTATTTTTCATTTAAATCGAAAATCTTTTAAACCTGCTCAACCTACTTTAGGTGCTTAAGATGTAGAAAGCTTGAAAAAGGATGGATAATATGACAGAAAAACAGAAAACGACGGAAGAAAAAAAAGAAAAGAAACCAGCGGAAGAAACTGTTAAAGAAGAAAAGACCACGGAAGCACCGAAGAAGCAGCGAGGTGCTCAAAACACGGTGTTCATTGGTGGAAAACCGCCTATGAATTATGTTCTAGCGGTCATCACAAGCCTGTCAGCATCTAACGCTAAAGAAGTAACCTTGAAAGCCCGAGGACGAGCAATAACAACAGCTGTTGACACGGCTGAAATAACTAGAAGGCGCTTCATCAACGACTTGAAAGTAAGTAAAATCTCCATAGGAACAGAGGAGATGCCAGCGAGAGAAGGCGAGAACAGAACTAGAATGGTTTCAACAATGGAAATAACGCTTACGAAAGAGTAGGAAAACACTGCGAAACAAAGTATCAGTCGGCGAATACCTCACTTTTCTTTCAACAAAACACGAAGTCGACCGAGACAGACTTTCCTAAGCACCGTAGCGGACGACTAAAGTCTTAGTCACATTCAAAGGGTCCGAAGATTGTTGATGTAAAGACAGCCTTGTTTTCCCTTTCAGATAGTAAGAATGTAATAGAAAAATGGTGATTGGTAAGGAGGTGAGAATGTGCCTTCGCATGGTGCGTTGTCTAAGGCGGGCAAAGTTAGATCTATAACTCCTAAAATAGAGTCAAAAAAGAGAAGCTCTTCGGGTCCAAGAGTTAACAACTGTAAGTGATATCATAAACGCTTCGTTTTGGGCAGAAACGGTCAATACAAACCTGATTACAGACGCCGCAGATGATCCTCCAATCACGCGCGAATAAGAATTGAAAACGAGAATCTGAAAAATTGACGATAAAGTGTTGTATGTACTCCCCTCAAAGAGGAGAAAGGAGAAAACAATGAATTTTGGCGAAAAGGAAAGGGACAAAAATTCTGATCCTGAACCAAAATCACAAGTTGAACGTGTGAGAGTTCAACGTTGCCCAGAATGTGGTAGCAAAAGACTTATGAGTGATCATAGGTGCGCCGAAATAGTTTGCATGGCCTGCGGCTTCGTAATAGCAGCAAAGATAGCTGACAGGGGACCGGAATGGAGAGCTTTCACCAGTGAACAAAGGGCGAAACGCACAAGAGTTGGCGCTCCGTTAACGTACACAATTCATGATAAAGGGTTATCCACAATAATTGACTGGCACGACCGAGACGGTCGTGGAAAAAGCTTGTCATATGGACAGAAGGCACAGATGTACCGCCTTAGAAAATGGCACCGCCGCATAAGAGTTTCAGACGCAACAGAACGTAACCTCACCTTTGCCTTATCTGAAATGAGCAAAATCGGTAACAACCTAAACCTTCCCAAAAACATCCTTGAAACAGCCTCCGTTATATATCGAAAAGCCCTTAAGGAACGGGTAATACGTGGCAGATCAATTCAAGGCATAACTGCCGCAGCAATCTATTTAGCTTGCAGACAATGCAAACTGCTCAGAACATTAGAAGAAATAGCACAAGCGTCAAACATGAACAAGAAAGAAGTCGGTCGCAACTACCGTTTCCTAATCAAAAAGCTTGACTACTCTATCCCGCTCGTTAAGCCAAGCCGGTACATAGCAAAAATTTCAAGCCAGCTGACAATGCAGGGGAAAACTGAGGAATTAGCTCACAAAATTTTAGCAGCCGCAAAAGAGTTGAAACTCACTTCAGGACGAGGCCCCATGGGCATGGCCGCCGCGGCAAGCTACATAGCGTCCGTGCTATCAGGGGAAAGGACGACACAGAGAGAAATAGCTGAGATGGCCCAAGTAACTGAGGTTACCATCCGAAACCGTTACAAAGAGCTCGTAAAACGTCTAATGTTTCAAATAAGCCTCTAACACCAACAATTAGCGCGCTGACGTTAGCCCTCCTGTCCGAAGCCCATACAATAAACCCTTGATAAACATCTGTAGAACAAGATGCCATTTCTTTGGTTTTGCGTAAGGACAAGCCCTTCGATGTCTTAGTATTCTCAATAATTGTTCAAGTGTAAACAAAAGCACCTTAACAACTTTTCCTTTTAGACATCTTAGGACAAACAAGGTGTGATTACGGCTAAACCAGTAGTTCCAGTCATAAACGTTAACTCTGCATCCGCCATTATTTGCCCGTCGATGGAAAACAATTGCGTTAGGATCAAATATTATCTTAAAACCGAGTTTCTTTACTTTTAACGAGAGACCAGTTTCAAAGCGATACGTATTTCCTTTATAAACAGGTGAAAAGCCTCCTACTTTTTCAATTAGTTCTCTTCTGAAAGACATGTTTGCACCTGACAAAAAATCCACAAAAACAGGCTTTTGTCCTAATTCAAAGTTGCTTATTACATTTCCATCCCAACTTAATCGACCTACTAAATGAGTACGCTTCGTTTTCGTAGGAAGCCATAAGGCGTCTCGTTCAATTGGAACTACTCTTCCTCCAACACCGCCTATTTTGGGAGATTTATACCGTTCGACAATGTGTGATAGCCAATTTTTATCTGCAATGCAATCGTCATCGGTGAAAACAATAATATCTCCGTTTGCTTTAGAAACTCCGCGGTTTAATGATAATGGCAATCCTATGTTGCGGGGGTTGCGTAATATATTAATTTTTAGTTTATCGGAATACGTTTCAACGATGTCTGCCATTCTTTCTTTTCTTCTCGATCTATCGCTATCATCAACTATGATAACCTCAAAGTCTTGAAAGGACTGATTGCACAGGGATTCTAGAAGATCCATTAGAAACCCTTCTCTGTTCCTCGTTGCTGTTACTACTGAAATGAAAGAGTTTTGCACCTTAAAGTCACCACGCGTACTCTTCATCAAATATATCATTTAGAAGGTGAAACGGTCACTATGTTGTCTCCACGCAGTATTATCGAGCCGAGCTTTTTAACGTTGGCAGCATCGCTTATGTACTCAGCATCCCTAAACACCAAGTTTAAGTGTTCATCAAATCCTTCCAATCTTCCTCTTAGGCTTTTCCGGTTTTTTAACTTTACAAGCACAGTCTTTCCAAGACTTTTTTCAAGAATATCGCACGCGCTAACTTTAGCACTCATTTTTTAAAACTCTCTTTTCTGGTAGTAGACTTGCAGATATGATTTACCAGTCGATTTATCCTCTCTAACGTTTCAACAGTAAGCCAAGCTAACCCACCCAATGTTACCGTGAAAAGTGCAAAAATCACGAAGAGAATATCTTCTATCATGTCCTGTATCTTCATATATGCCTTTTCTCCTCACCCTATGCGTTTGTTTCCAAATGGATGTATATGTTCGCCGAAAGTATGTCTCAATAACGTCACGCTTTCTTTTAACCCTGTAGAAGAATGAACTTCGACTATTAATGGACCATTGTATCCTGCTTTTCTTAGGCTTGCTAAGACTGCTGAGAAATTTATGTTTCCTTTTCCGAGAGATAGATGCGCATCTTGTTCACCGTCATTGTCGTGCAAGTGAAGGTTGACTATATGTTCTGCTAGTGTGCCCATGAAGGCTTCGATTTTTGTTATAGTGTTCGCGTGACCGACGTCGAGGGTAAATTTACATCCAGCTTCTTGGATAAGAAACATCAGCTGTTCAGGATAACCAGCGAGGATTTGATCGTTTGATCTATGGTCGTTTTCTATGGTGAATATGATTCCATGGTTTTTAGACGCGTTTGTAAGTTTTCTTAAACAGGGTATAGTATTTTTCAAAGATTGAGTAATCATCTGTTTTGGGTAGTCCCTCGACAAGCGACCAACATGGGACACAACCATTTTTGCATCAATATCAGCGGCAAATACTATGCTTTCAAGTATCGATTTTTCAGAGGCTTTTCTAAGGGTTTGGTTCATGCTGGCTAGGTTGATGCCAATGTAGGGCGCATGTACGGAATACTTGAAATTAAAGGACTTGACGATGTCTTTTATCGACTTTCTATCTTTAGTTTTGAAGAGTGCAGACAGTAAATAGGGTTCATCCATCTTGATTTCTACAAATCTGACTTTCAGCCGTGTAGCAAAATCTAGAAAATTGGCGAGTGGCATGTTGAGACCGATGGAATTCGCTACCCCCAACATCATGATTCATCACCTGAACGACCGTAGAGATTCCACATTCTTGTTACGACAACAAAGTTTGTTAAAACCGCTAACACTACGAGGCATACGAAAACTTGATTAAAGATGCCTCCAAGCATCACGATGAAAAGGCGTACATCCCGATTGGCGGCGTATCCTGATATACCTGATTCAAAAACGACACCTAAATCGCTTTTCGCTCGTGTTCTAGTGTAACTAACCATGAATGAACCCGCCAAAGCAGCGAATCCCACAAATATGCTTGTGACAGTTGTTTGCTTTGAGAAAATATGATAAGTCATTCCTATCAAAATAGCCGCATCAGCATAACGGTCAAGTAGAGAATCCATAAACCCTCCGAAAGAAGATGTTTGTTCAGTAAAAATGGCAAGATCACCATCCACACCATCCAAAATGGAGCTGATTTGAGCTAGTAATCCTCCAGTCAATGGATGATCGTAGAAAAAGAATCCAGCTGCAACTCCTACGAGAAAACTTAGAATAGTCATCTGATTTGGTGTTGCTTTTGTATGATTTGCTAAGAAACGTGCAGTGGGACGAGAGAACTTTCTATTGATGACTTGAGAGATTATGCCGTCCCATTCTTTCGGCATTCACTTTTCTTCCTGTAATATTAATTCCGCATTTTTCAAGTCATCAACCGTGTCGATGTCGAGCCAGAAGAGTCTCGAAACGTCGCAAGCCCATAGGGGCTTTCCATTTGCAATCATCCCTCTTATGCAACTACTAATTGTGTCGAAATATGATGATTTCTCAGCTTGCTCCATCATTTCAAAGACATTGTTATCTAAGAGAAAGACTCCTGTGTCAACACCGTTCCAGCATGTAATCTCTTTGCCGATATTTACTATGTATCCTTCCGAGTTCACAAACACTCTAGTTGCATCTTTAATCTGCGAGGGATAACGTGGTTCTCGATCTACACAAAGTAGCGGTCTATTTTCAATATTTCGTAAGGCTTTATTCACGATGTTTACGTCAATGAGATGGTCTGACATCAACAGCAGAAAAGCCTCATCTTTAGCTAGTAGTGCTTGTGCAACTTTTAATGAAGTGCCGTTTCCGTTTTTGTAGACAGGATTATATGCGTATCTTATTTTTACATGGAATTTTGACCCGTCACCAAAATATTCTTGTATAGAATGGCTTAGATAGCCTGTGACGATGATTACATCTTCTACCGCAGCCTCTTCTAAAGTTTCTATAGTATATTCCAGTAGTGGTTTCCCTAGAATGGACGCAAGAGGTTTTGGAAAGGTTTTTGTGAGCGGAAGTAAACGTTCTCCACATCCAGCAGCGAGAATCACTGCACGCATTGTTCTATCGCTCACGCTTTTCACCTTGACAACGATTTATGTTGGGTCTGGGAATTTAAAAGACTTTCGATGTAAATGAAAAATAGCAAATCCTTTTAATCATTCTCATGGATTATGTTAACGAGAATTAATATGTCTTAAGTCTTGAGAAAGCTTTATAAAACATGGTGAGAATACATAATATGAAAGGGCAAGCCAAGAAGGTCATTGAGACAATATTTCTTTAGATGTTGCTTACCTTTGCTCAAGAGGTGATATGCAATGTTGTGGATAAGAAGAGTCACCGGAGAGGACATTAGGGCAACCTATGAGTGGTTGTCGAAAGATCCACCTTTTCACCACTAACGCAAATAGCACCGGTGAGGCTGTTGAAGTCATTCGTCGGAAACTTACTGAAACTCCCATCCAAGTAATGCCAAGTCAAAATCGGTGACTAATCCTACAAGCTTGTTTTTGGCGTCTACAACTGGAATTCGCCTTAGGTGCTTATTCTTCATGATTTTTACAACGTCAAGCACAGTAGAGTTAGGATTACAAGTGACTAGGCTTTTAGACATAATCTTCTCAACCTTCGATTCACTCGTCTTTGTCAATGGATAAACAACCTTCATCACGATATCCCTAAAGGTAACCAAGCCATGTAAAACTTCTTCAGCATCAACAATTGGAAGACATTCCACATCATAATCTACCATCTTCTTCACAGCTTCCTCTACCGTGCTGGCGAGAGAAACGGTAATCAAATCTTCAGTCATCACCTTGTTAATCTTCACGTTAGCCGTCGTTAACTTTGTCATCACTCGACCCAGAAATTCATAGGAAAGAACAAAGTATTTAAATCTTATTTTCCTATTGCGCCCTAGTCCCTTTTGGTTTCTACCGCTATGTATCGGCCTGTCTTGTTTACCCTCTCCGTTCACTGTCCGTACAATCCAATTCGCCATCCAGTTAGCTTTTCCATGAGCAGCTCGCTCAAAAATATAGCCACTGGAAGAAAACCCAATATGTCCAAGATTGATGAAACAATAACGTTGGTCACTCAGAAAAAGTAGAGCTGAAATATCGCGCACATCTGAAACAAATTGGTGGGCGAGGATTTTCGATTTAAATCGAAAATAGTAAATCTTATATACTGGGTCTTACATATTGTTGTTCCAACTTATTAAGAGGTGAAAATGTTGACTACACCACAACCATCTACTTCGAAGCTAGAAATTAGCTTAGATGCAGATTTAATGAGAAAGCTAAAGACAAAAGCGGACACAACGAACAAAACGCCATCAGAAGTTGTTGCAGAACTTCTTAGAGAGAAATTGAGACAGTAAGCTTGGAGATTTCTACACTGCAATTCCTTTATTTTCCCTTTTTTTGGAGGTGACGTTATAAAGAACCGTAAGCGTGAGTCTTCCATTGAGGATCAAACACTTGAGGAAAGAAAAGCTCTAATCCTTATGAATCTTAGAGGTCATAAGCTGATGAAACGCGAGGAACAAGAGGATACTATCAAGTTTATCGTTAAACTTCGTAATGGAAAAAGGGCAGTTATTTTGTGCATGCCGAACCAAAAAGTAGTAGGGGTAGCCTTTGTTAGAAATCTGAGAAAGCTTATGGACGAAATTGGAGTTGAAAAAGGAGTTATAGTTGCTAACGTACGATACACTTGGGCGGCTAAAAGAGAAGCAAAGAAGTACGGTATTGAGTTAATTCCGAAGGTTTTTCCATCCTTCAACATTTTCAAACACAAGTTGGTGCCGAAACATGAAATTCTTCCACCTGGAAAAGCGAAAGACCTTTTAGAAAAGTATCATATAGAGCCGCATCAACTTCCCCGAATTGAAGCATCAGATGTCGCTGTAATTGCAGTAGGCGCAAAGCCTGGAGACATCATTAAGGTCGCTAGAAAAAGCCCCACATCTGGAAAACACATCGCATACAGATTAGTGATTACAGACCCAAAAGAAAAAATCAGACTCTAAATAATTAAAATGTGAATAATAAAATGTTAAAAGAAGACTGGCGTGAACGAAGTAAACGCGGCTATTTCGTCAGCAAGTCTCCTGAATATAAGTCGTTGCTGAAAGACGAGAGCGTCAAAAAATGGACCATGAATTTAAAAAAGAAAGCAGGATGGAGAACAACTATTCCCAGTTTTCTCAGAACCTTATACAAGTTCACCAAATACTCAGGCAAGAGCCCGAACGAGTTAATTGCCATTGGGTCTACTGCTAGAAAAATTGAACCGCGAGAAGAACCGACTTCCGCAACTCCTGCAACCACAAAGCTTGTGCAAGACTTCATAAATGAACTATTAAGTTCTGGTAAACGAGAAAGAGCAAGACACGTAAGGACCTGTCTGACATCTTTTTTTAAAGCGAACGGCATCTCTCTAGAACTTGAACGCATTCCTAGACAGACCAAAAAAGAAGAGGTTATTCTCAGCAAAGATCAAGTTTACGCCATGGCTGACTACGCTGGTTCTCTTCGAAACCGAGCTATAATTCTGTGCATGTATCAGAGTGGACTTGGGATAACTGCGTTACGGAATCTCGATTATGGGCGCATCATAAATCAGGTTGAAAATAAGAGAGTTCCCATAAGAATTCGTATTACATCTCGCATTAATAAGAAAGCTTCGCAGGTGCCGTTTTTTGCTTTTTTTGGGGCTGAGGCTTGCGATGCTTTGAGAGCATATGTCACCGAAAGAAAAAGAAAAACTCGGAAAATGAGGGAGAAAGGAGCTGATGTAAGAGAGTTAACGGACAACAATCCCTTATTTGCTTCTGAAGGAAAAAATGTGCCTTTTGGAGACAGAATGGCTGTTTCAAGCGTCTGGCGTGTTATTAAAGACTCGGCAGAGCGGGCGGGCTTACAACGGGAAAAAACTCAACCTAATTCTGTAAGAAAAGCATTTGAAGCAGAGTTAAATGGATCGATTTTAGACTTGGAAACAAAGAAACATCTTATGGGAAATCCCGTTCAAGGCATGAAATACAACATCGACAAAATTGAACGAAAATATCTGATTTGCAACTTCGGCAGATCAGAACTCAGCAAACTGGTAATTGTCAAAGAGTTTGTGAAATCACTTGGAATAAAAGAGCTTGAAGCAAAAATACGGAACGCCCTAACACTGAACCCACAAATGACAGAAATGGAAGCGATACGATTCATTATTCGTAAAGAATTCGCATCACATTCCAAAATGAATTGAAAACTACCCAATCTTTTCTTCGCCGATTAAGACAGCGCTTATTACGCCGTGTTGTCCTGGACGCGACGTTACGCGTGCCAAGCCCTTAGGCGTTTCAATTATTGCCCCTTTCGTTATTACACCTCTGCGGTCGTAATCAACATTTGCCGGGTTCCTAACAACACGTTTAACTTCAACTTTCTCTGTCTTTCCACTTTCAGGATCTGTCACACACGCGTACTCGTCTCTCAAAACCTTGACCTTTAGGTTTCCACCTTTTTGGCGTTTAACTTTTCGTTTTGTCTCACCTAAGATCGTTTCAGCAGGAAACAACCCTTGCTCAAACTTCCTCTTCTTTCTGCAGCCTCTTTTTCTGCCTCCCGAAGGCTTTTTCTTATGCGAGTCACCGTGCCAAACCGACATTTTTCACTTCTCCACGTTTTGCCAAACTCAAGTGTTCAGTATCATCACTATTTAAAATATAAACCTATCCGTCTTGTTTTGGAAACCTTTCACTTCTCCTTAGGCATGATTTTCTTTTCAAAAACCTTCCTTAGCTGTCTTTTCATGGTTGAAAGCTCATGGCTTAAACCGAAGTAATCAGCAAAATACTCGGTTGTTCTCAGAAACGTTGAACGCCGCTTTCTTTCGCCTATGATCAGATCCATCTCCTTTAACTGTTTAATATGACCATAAGAATGATGTCCTCGCATCTCAGCAACCCTCTTTTGGGAAACTGGTTGCCTGTAAGCAATGTAAGCAAGAGTCTTCAACGGACCTGTGGAAAGCAACGGCTTCTTAACAAGCTTCTTAACATAAGGAGTGAATTCAGTCCTCAACTGCAAAACATATCTTTCATCCTTCAACTCTAAAATTTCAAGGGCTGTCTTTCTGTTTGCATATTCTTTCATAAGCATTTTTACAAGCTTTCGAGTTTTGTTTTTTGAACGCGTTTTCAAAACCGAACATAATTCATTCAGATCTAACGGGCGACCCGTAACATACAGTGCAGCCTCCACCAGAGCAAGCTCTCTTTGCATTTTTTCTAAGGCTTGATTCTGTTCGACACTTTCATTTGGCTCAGATGTCTGTTTTTCCATTTTGTGCACCGCTCGAAATCTCCAATAACTATGTATGTCTGTAATAAGATTTAACGTTAAAGCCGTTAAAGGCGCTCTAGAATCTAATTTCTTATGTTTTTTTGCTCAGTCTTTGCAGTTTTTCTCGTTCCGTCCTTATGTCTTCATCTTCCACTTTCTTAAAGAGCACGGTGGGTTTGTTAATTTCGTGTCCACTAGGAACCCTTAATTCCGAAGCTGTGTTCCAATCTTGTTCATGCAAAGTTCCTTCCAAGTTCAATTGTTTCCAAAGGTTTTCAGCCGAGAAAGGTATGTAGGGTTCCAATAGGATGGCTAGACTTCTAACTACGTTGACGCATAGGTAAAGGGCTGTCTTCGCTTCATCCTTGTTGACCCAAGGTTTTTTCTGCTGGAAGTATTGGTTACAGAAAGTGGAAAGTCCAATGATTTTCCTCAGCCCTCTGCTCAATTCTATTCTATCGATTTCTTGGGCCACGTCTATCACCGCTGCTCTAAGTTTCTCAATCAGTTCTCGATCCAGCTCGTCAAAAGTTTCAGTTTCAGGCACTTTTCCATCATAGTTTGACCAGATAAAAGTTAGAACTCGATGTATAAAGTTGCCGACGTTGGCTATTAGTTCGTTGTTTATTCTATTTTGAAAGTGTTTCCAGTTGAAGTTCACATCTGATTGACTGTAAGGAGTAATCGCGGCTAAATAGTACCTCAGATAGTCTGGAGGAAACTTGTCCAAGAACTCTCTTACACTAATGTACCATTCTCGACTCTTCGAGAATTTTCGTCCCTCAAGCGTGAAGTAACCTCTTGTCGGAATGAAGTCTGGAAGCTTGAACCTTCCCTCTCCCATTCTCATAGCTGGCAAAAACAAATAATGATGATACACTATGTCTTTTCCAATGAAATGATAAATCCTCGATGAGTTCCAAGCCTCGCTTCCATCTATCCCTTTTTCCTCAAAGTATTTCAGCGCAGTTGAAATGTAACCAAGGTGATTGTTAAACCAAACGTAAAGCACTTTCCCCTTCGCTTCTTCCAGAGGAACAGGTATGCCCCAAGCCAAGTCACGGCTGATATCCCAGTCTTTCAAGCCTCCTCTTACCCAGTTTAACACATAATTTTTAACTTCTGACTGAAGGTTCTCGTTTTCCACCAGCCACTTCTCAAGCTTACCTGAGAAATCACTGAGCTTGAAGAAATAATGTTCACTTTGCTTACTCATGGGTTTTGAACCACAGATGGCGCAGTGAGGGTCCAAGATTTCTCCTGATTGAAATGTCCTTCCACATTCTTCGCAGCTGTCTGAATATTGCTCAGTTGCGCCGCAGTAGGGACATGTGCCCTTGACGTAGCGGTCGGGCAGAAACTTTTTGCAGTTTTCGCAGTACGGTTGCCATATGACTTGTTTATAGATGTAGCCCTTTTCGTAAAGTTTCCTAAAGAAATGTTGTGTAAGTTGAATGTTTTCTTTGGAGCTTGTTTTGGAGAATATGTCAAAGGATATTCCAAGATCGTTGAAGTCTTTTTGGTCTTCCTTGTTCCAATGATCAACGAATTCTTCTGGGCTTACTCTCTTTCGTTCAGCTTCAACAAGTATGGGAGTCCCGAAGTCGTCTGTGGCGCCTACATGAATTATGTCGTTGCCTCTGAGTCTGCAGAATCTTACAAATATGTCAGCTGGCAGATAAGTGGAGGTGATATGTCCTAAATGGATTTCGCCGTTTGCATATATTAGGGCTGTTGTTACAATGATTTTTTCGACTGCAAGCACCCCCAAGCTCGTTATACAATGGTTATGGCTGTTATATTTAAACGCAACTTCAAATATCTAAAAACTGAAATCGCATAGTTTCAAGGAGTTTAAAATTCCGATTACTTTGTCTTCGATTTCAGCCAAGTCGTGCTCGTCTGGTCTTCCTTTAATGTTTCCAAGCCTTCCTTTAGTCGAGTTTTGTTCGCTGTTTTTAAACTCCCCAATAGTGTGCCATTCTTCTAGAACCGTAAATCCCACGTGCTCCAAGAATGCTCTCATCCATTTAGTTGCAGGGATGGCTTCGCTTAGGCCTGTGTGGGGACCAGAGTAGGTGCAGAAGCAAACAGCGTACTTGCTTGGTCTTATAGGACAACAGGGAACGATAACGCTGGAGGTGAAATATGTTTTTAGTATGCGTTTTACGTAGTTGATCAGCATGTTGGTTGGAAGCCATTGATGTACGGCTGAGCCGAGAAAAACAAGGTCGTACGCGAGCAAGTCTACGTTTGTTTCGTCATCAACTTTAACGATCGCTACATCGTGTCCCTTCTTTCTCAATACTTCTGCTATTCGCTTAGCCACCTTTTCCGTATTTCCTGTAACAGAAGAATACAAAACCAAACTTTTTATCATCATGTTATTTTCTCCGTGGTTCATCCTTTAAACGAAGATTGATTTAAAACCCTTCCCAAGCCTTTAAACAACTGTTTGAACTTGTTCCACTGGCGTCAGAATGCTCCAGCTCTGTCAATGTAGCTTACGGCTGTTCAGATTCTAGGGAAATGAGGTTAATGGTTATGTATATCTCTTCAGATTCTTCATCCTGCCACAGGTTCACCCTTGCCTCTTGCGCCAGAAACAGTAACAGAATGAATGTGCGAATGGCTTCCAGCCGCTTCACGCCTTTGACCAGAGTTGAAAACTGTATTATTCCGGTGCCTTTCACCTTCTGCGAAAGAGAAGTGTAAAGCTTTTCCATTTGCAGTTCAATTTGCATCAAGTACAAGTCTAGTTGCGGCAGAATTTCCGAAGGCGTTGGGAGGATAGGTTCTGAAATAGCTTTTTGCAGACGCGCGAGCTTCTCACCTTTCAAAACGTCGTCTAGAACTTCCAACAGATGTCGTATGGTTGTTGAAGTTAACTCATGCCTTAACGGTAGAAACAAGGGTGGAGGAAGGAAATCCTTTGGGGGCTTTGGTGGCGGCGGAGGTTCTTGAAGTTTGAGTAGAAGCTTCGACTTCATTAAGTATATGAGAGCTGAAGAATCCAAGGCTACACCTGACGCCCTGAAGTCCACGTGCCCAGTCTTTTCCATTTCTTCAAGAAATGACGTAAGCAAATATGCAATGTTGATGTTCCAAGGTGTAAGCTTTTCAAGTTTGCGAAATTCGAAGAGGATGTTCCATGGGGGGCGCATATAAAACGGCTTTTTAATGGTTGCAGCCATTAGGTTGGCACCTCTAGAAACTTCGGTGAAAGGACGTTTGCAACTCCGTTGCGTCCATAAACTCCATAAACTTTTTGCGCTTTACTCACCATTTCAGGTTTCAAAGTGACAACTATAAATTGATTTTTCTCTGACTCTTCCAAGAGCAAGTCTGCTAGTTTTGACACGTGAAAAGCATCCAAATGGGCATCTATCTCGTCGAGAATGTAGAAGGAGGCGGGAGTAAACTCCTTGAGAGCCAATATGAATGCAACAGCGGCAACTGAACGTTCGCCACCGCTGGCCCCGCTTACAACTATCGAAGGTTTGTTTGGAAACTGCACAATCATGTCCGTGCCACCTGAGAAGGGATCATCCACGTTTTCAAGCTTTAAGGTGACGTTTCCACCTCCAGTGAGCTTTGAGAAGTATTCTTGGAGATTTCGACTGATTTTTTCGAAGGCTTCC
>Ga0315549_1001162_pt1 | contig 28111 bp, 21 predicted proteins | sample SalMarSW160200MG_FD_203101 | JGI IMG/M metagenome (GOLD analysis project Ga0315549, IMG submission 203101) | Salt marsh sediment microbial communities from the Plum Island Ecosystem LTER, Massachusetts, United States - Salt Marsh Sediment SW1601-200 ... | reverse complement strand
TAGAGATGTTAAAGATTGCAAAGCTAAAAATACCTGAACTATCTGTTATCCAGGCCACAGCACAATGTCTACCTTTTTATCATTACTTCAACCTTGCGATATCAATATTTGATTCCCTCAATTATATACTGGACTATAACGACCTTTTAGATGCCTTTAATTCTATCCGGGAGACCCTTTTGCCAGAAAGTCATTTTATTTTCGACATGAATACTCCCTATGGACTCGGAATTATCTCAAATCATGATATAAGACGTGAGAATACCAATTTAATAAGTGTCTGGCGGAACCTATATAATAGGAAAGAGAGGATACTCACCCTTCATCTAACCTTATTCATAAAGAGAGGTAATTTCTGGTCAAGGATAGATGAAATACACCGGGAGAGAGGATATAGTGAAGAGGAGGTTAGGATAGGGCTTCGTAAAGCAGGGTTTAAGATTTTAGGGACTTTTAAGTGTTTTGAACACGCCAGGGTTGACCGTTTCACAAAGAGAATTCTATACGTAGCAAAGGTTGAATAAATAGGTCTTTCAGCCTGCAAAAGAAAAGAGGGGCAGTTAATACTTGCCCCTCTTTTCTCACTTACATTCCTTCTATTACATAGGAGGCATTCCAGCACCTGCTCCTGGTCCAACAGCCTCTTCTTTCTCTTCTTTACGTTCTGCTACCAGGGCCTCGGTGGTTGTAAGCAGTGATGCAACAGACGAAGCATTCTGGAGGGCTATCCTAGTGACCTTTGTGGGATCCAGAACGCCTGCCTCAATTAAATCCTCCATCTGTAAGGTTTCTGCATTGAATCCTATATTCTTCTCCTTCGCAACTTTAACATTTTCTACTATAACTGCTCCCTCTTCTCCTGCATTATTTGCAATCCATCTTAAAGGTTCGGGAAGTACCTTGGCTATAATACGAGAACCGAGTCGCTCATCTCCATCCAAGGTCTCACTGAATTTCAGAATTGCAGGGATGGTTCTAATGAGACCTACACCTCCACCTGGGATGATACCTTCTTCGACTGCAGCTCTTGTTGCATGAAGTGCGTCTTCCACTCTTGCCTTTTTTTCCTTCATTTCAATTTCTGTTGCAGCACCGACCTTGATAACAGCAACTCCTCCAGAGAGTTTTGCAAGACGTTCCTGAAGTTTCTCTTTATCATAATCAGAAGTAGTCGTTTCCATTGCTGCTTTTATCTGCTGTATTCTTCCATTTATATCCTCACTCTCACCTCTACCATCAATGATTGTGGTTGTGTCTTTGTCTATCTTTATCTTCTTAGCTCCCCCGAGGTCGTCAATCTTGACATTCTCCAATTTCATTCCTACTTCCTCAGAGATAAATTGACCACCGGTGAGTACTGCTATATCCTTTAGCATTTCCTTTCGTCTATCCCCGTACCCCGGAGCTTTAACAGCAGCTGCATTGAGGACTCCCCTCAATTTATTGACAACAAGAGTTGCTAGTGCCTCACCTTCTACACTTTCTGAAATAATAAGTAGAGGTTTACCCATCTGTGAAATCTTCTCCAGGAGAGGCAAAAGATCCTTCATCGCAGATATCTTACCGTCATGCAAAAGAATAAATGCATCGTTCAGCTCGCATAGCATCTCTTCCTGGTCGGTGATAAAATATGGAGAAATGTATCCCCTATCAAATTGCATACCTTCAACTACCTCAAGTTCAGTCTTCAGTCCTTTCCCTTCTTCTGCAGTTATAACTCCGTCTTTACCTGCTTTTTCCATGGCATCTGCTATAATCTTTCCAATCTCCTTATCATTGTTCGAAGAGATCGTAGCAACCTGTTCTATTTCTTTTCTATCCTTAATCTCTTCTGATAACTTCTCCAACTCTACCACTACTTTATCCACTGCTTTAAGAATACCCCTCTTTAGAGCCATAGGATTTGCACCTGCCGCCACATTCTTCATTCCTTCTTTTAGAATTGCCTCCGCCAGGACCGTAGCAGTAGTAGTCCCATCACCTGCAACATCACTGGTCTGAGATGCAACTTCTTTTACCATCTGAGCACCCATATTCTCAAATGGATCACTTAACTCTATCTCTTTAGCAACAGTAACACCATCTTTAGTAATAGTTGGAGATCCCCAACTCTTTTCAAGGGCAACATTCCTACCTTTTGGGCCAAGAGTCACTCTTACGGTCTTTGCCAATTTGGTTACACCTCTTCTCAGGGCATCACTTGCGTCCTGTGCATAAATTATATCTTTTGCAGCCATCTCATTACCTCCTTATTTACTCTATCTTAGCAAGAATATCGTCTTCTTCCAGTATTAGATATTCCTCATCTTTGTATTCTACTTCTGTTCCACTAAATTTGCCAAATAGAATCCTGTCGCCCTTTTTTACTGGAAGAGGATCGTCGTCTTTGGAAACCTCTGCAACTGACTCAACAATACCCTGCTGAGGTTTCTCCTTTGCTGTATCCGGTATGATAATTTCTCCCTTCCCTTTTTTTTCTTTCACCCTCTTCACTAACACTCGTCTTCCTACTGGCTTTATCATTTACTTACCTCCTTTTTGTTGATTCCAACAACTTCCTAATAGAGATATAAACAAAGGGTGGACTTCAAAACAATAATAATGATACAACGATTATCAGATTTGTCAAGGGGTGATAAATCAAATATCTTCGAATCAGTTAATTAACATTCACTTTTGAACCCACGAAAAGTCTTTATATCACTATAAAAGATAAAATTATAAAATTCGAACTACGTGTGGAAGTTTGAGTCCATGAAATATATGGATTACAAAAAACACGTTAAAAATTCCATTTACTTTACGGAAAGCTATTGTTGACTACCGGTGGTCTTATATATATAATAATTAAGAATGAAAAAATTTTATCCATAGTTCGGAATATCTTTTTAACAATGTATATATGGTGTTATTCATGAATTTTTTTCTGTTATCAAGGCCACCTATGACTGGGAGAATTGAGTATATTCGAATCTCTTACCACTCATTCTTTCATATTACCTATTTACAGTATGCGCATGATATAGGTTCGCGGAGAGAAAGCGAGAAGAAAACGGAACATATTAGGGTTTTCTATCGTCTATAATTATGAATTTAGGAATTGAATCAATCTATAGAACATACGGTGACTATATTTATAGATATATATATGGGATGGTTCAAAACAAAGCGGAAGCTGAGGATTTGTTGCAAGATACATTTGTAAAAGTAATGAAATCGGATACCAATGAGATAAAGAATATGAAGTCTTGGCTTATTACTATAGCAAGGAACACGGTTTATGACCACTGGCGTCGGGAAAAAAGAAAGCGAAACTTAAATCCATTCATACGCCGTAAAAAACGTGACGTAGATCTAAAATTGGACATCGAAAGAGAGATCGAAAAATTAGCGCCAAAATTAAAGGAGGTTATAATTCTAAGAGAAATCAATCAGTTGAACTATGAAGAAATAGCAAATATCCTGGGTGTAGAGATAGGGACTGTGAAATCCCGGTTAAGTAGAGCACGTAGAGAACTACGAATTTCTCTGGGAGAAGCATTGTGAAATGTAGTGAGATAGAAGAACTATTATCTCCATATATTGATGGCGAACTAAACCGAGATAACATTATAAAGGTAGAGAATCATGTTGAAGAATGCAAGAAGTGCAAAAATTTATTAGAGGATCTTCAATCCATAAAGGAGATGGTAAGAGGAATAGAAATACCATATCCGTCAGAGAGTATAGGGAAAAGGATAGTAGATTACAGACGTAGTCGAAATTATTTTCTCCGTTTCATTTTTAGCACCTCCTTGTTAACTGGTTTGGGAGCGCTCCTAATCCTGACTTTAGGCCACCCATCACATCTCGTTGAAGAGAAACCAAAAGAATACTATATCATGAAGGAAGAGAAGAACCCATATATGGAAATTTTATATGAGACAGAAGGAAATTATATACTCACCAACTATGAAGGAGGAAGTCTCTAGGGAGTAAAAAGCAAGGGTTTTATGACTATCCTATTATTATTACTTTCCACTTATCTTTCAGAAGTAGATAAGGAAATAAGACAACTAGAAGGCAAGCTATCGCCGTACGTGGTCAGTGTTCACACTCCAGAAGGTAATATTAGTATGACCGGCACGGTTATTGAGGCTCATAGCGTTGTTACAGTATGTTTTGTAAGAGAAGGCGAACCTCTACAAATAGAAGACAAGTTTGGCAATCTCAGCAGAGCAAAAAGTGTGGGTCTAGATCCTGTCACAGGAGTCACATTAATAGAGACAGAGGAAGATTTTCGTACTCCTCCACTCTCCAAGAAACTGGAGGAAGGGCAACTTTGTTATGTCTATGGCAACTCTTTCGGAAAAATGGGGATGATAGGCATTGGATTTATCCAGAGTCCCGAAGGGATCTCCTTCAACATTTCTCTCCCTCTTTCTCCAGGAAATAATGGGGCGGGAGTCTTTGACGTTAATGGGCGTTTACTTGGAATAGTTGGAGGTAGGGTAACCCGTTCTAGTTCTCTATTCAATTGGCGTGGAGTTACCAATCCCGGTAATTTTGCTGAGATAATAAAAGTCGCCTATCTGTTAAATACGATAGAGCAAATAAAGAGAATGGGCACTGTCAAAAGAGGTTGGTTAGGACTTGTGGTCAGGAATGCCCCCGGTGGTATGGGAGTCACAGTTGAAGATATTATAAAAGGGTCACCTGCTCAATTATCTGGCATTCAAGAACATGACCTAATTATTGCCCTTAATGGCAACAATATATCTAATATGGAAAGATTTAAAGAATTAGTTCTTGCAGAATCTCCTGGTGAAAAAGTGAGAATTACAATTATAAGGAGAAAGGAACGGTTAGAGTTTCCAGTTCAGTTAGAAGAAAGGCAAAGCGGGATTGACTGGGAACGGCTGGCACCTGATTTCAAAATCGAAAAAATCACACCAAAACAGTTTGAAGAAGAAAAGGAATCGATGAAGGAGGAATTTATGGAACAGCTCCTTCGTCTCTCAAAAGAAATTGAATTATTAAAAAAACAAATCGAAGAAAAAGATTATTAAAGGTAAGGATCCCTCTTCCCCCCTCAGGTTGGGATCCTTATCCTTTTTTCCATAGTGACTTAAGCATCTTTTTAATTTTCCTTTCGTACCCCACATTTTGGGGCTCGTAAAAATTCTTCTTCTTTATACCCTTTGGGAAATAATCTTCTTTTATGAAATGATCTGGGAAGTCATGTGGGTACTTATAATCCCTTCCATAACCTGCTTCTTTCATTAACTGCGTAGGAGCGTTCCTTAAGTGAAGAGGAACTGGAAAATCAGGATTTTCCTTTACTGCCTTCCGTGCTCTACTATAAGCAATATATGAAGCATTACTCTTAGGGGCTGAGGCAAGATATGTGGCTGCTTGTGAGAGAACAATTCCTGCTTCAGGCATTCCTACGAAACTTACCGCCTCCTTAGCCGCCACTGCTACTTGAAGCGCCTCTGGATCGGCATTCCCAATATCTTCGGATGCCAAGATTACCATTCTTCTCGCAACGAATAATGGGTCTTCACCTCCCTCCAGCATTCTCGTCATCCAGTATAAAGCAGCATCTGGGTCACTCCCGCGAATTGACTTTATGAAAGCAGATATAAGATTGTAATGTTCCTCACCTGATTTATCATATATAATCTGCTTCTGTAGAATAGAAGAGAGTAACTCCTTTTTTATTATCCGTTTTTTCCCTTCGAGGATTTTTATTCCAAATTCAAGGGTATCAAGAGCTATTCTCGCATCCCCTCCGGATATTTGAATTAGATAATCCATTGCATCATCCTCTATCTTTATATTAAGTTCTTTAATTTCTTCATCCTCTCTAAGCGCCCTCTCGATTATCTTTCTAATATGTGTGGGTTTTAAAGGTTTCAATCTGTAGACCTTTACTCTGGAAAGAAGGGGAGATATTAACTCAAAAGAAGGATTTTCAGTTGTCGCACCAATAAGTATTACGGTACCTCTTTCAACCCAAGGAAGGAGAACGTCCTGTTGTGCTTTATTGAACCGATGTATCTCATCAATGAATAGAATAGTAGACTTGTTCTTATTCTCAAGGAGATATCTTGCCTTCTTTATTACCTCCCTTACTTCTCTGACGCCACTGCCAGTAGCACTTAGCCGTTCAGAATTTGCATTCGTTTGTCTAGCTATTATATAGGTTAATGTAGTCTTACCTGATCCTGGTGGACCCCATAGGACAAGAGATGGAACCTTTCCTTTCTCCATCATCCTCCTAAGAGGTTTTCCTTCACCTATGATCTCTTCCTGTCCGATAAAGCCGTCAAAGGAGGTGGGGCGTACCCGGACTGAAAGAGGCAGATTTGTATTTGATACTGAGAATAAATCTGCTAAAATCTTAGACCTATCCAAGCTGAATATTTAAAAATTAGATGGAACTCTCTGACTACTTCCATAAGTTTAGCAAAAGGAAGAATGTTATAACCAGAATAAATAGAAAGAAACACCTTAAAATCCAGTGCATTTTAACCTCTATACTTAAATCTCTTAATGCCTTTATCTCCGATATCTTTCCGAAAGCACATATTGGTAAATTTTATTTTCTTGATGCATCTGTATGCCTTTTCTTTAGCACTCTGAAGGTCACTGCCTATTCCAACAACAGATAGAACTCTGCCACCATTGGTATAGAGAACACGATCTTCTATCCTGGTCCCAGCATGGAGTAGAATGCAGGATTGGTCGCGGATAACTATTTCAAACCCTGTCTCATACCTACCAGGATACCCACAGGAGGTAACCACTACCGCTACTGCTGATTGTTTACTCCAGTTGATTCGATCTGGCAGCTTACCTTCATTGGTTTTGAATAATAAATCAAGAAAGTCTTCCTTCAACAAGGGAAGGATTGCTTGTGATTCAGGATCTCCAAATCTAACATTGAACTCAAGCACCTTTGGCCCCCTCCTGGTGATCATTAAACCTGCATAAAGTACACCCTTATATTCAATTCCCCTCTTCAGGAGTTCTTTTATTGTTGGTAAAAATATTCTTTCTTTGATCTCTAAGACCTCACCTCTTCTCATAAAAGGTACTGGAGCATAAGCGCCCATACCACCTGTGTTGGGACCTTTATCTCCATCAAAGATTCTCTTATGATCCTGGGAAGGCAAGAATGGCAGAACTTTATCCCCGGAAACCAATGCAAGAACAGAAACTTCTTGCCCCTTAAGGCAATCTTCAATAACAACCGCATCTCCAGAATCTCCAAACTTCTTCTCCTGCATTATTACTTCAAGTGCACGAACCCCTTCACCCGGGTTTGCGCATACAAATGCCCCTTTCCCACCTGCCAAACCGTCTACCTTTACGACAAATTCACTACTTATTTTCTCAATATAGTTCTTCGCCGCATTAAAATCCTCAAATATCTCAAAGGATGCAGTGGGCACACGAGCATCCCTCATAAGCTCTTTTGCAAAAGCTTTACTCCCTTCTAATTGTGCTGCCTTCTTTGTAGGGCCGAATATAGAAAGCCCTGCTTCTCTGAATTTATCTACTATGCCATCGACTAATGGTTTCTCTGGACCTACTACTGTAAGGTTAACCTCCTTTTCCTTTGCAAACTTAACCATATCATCGTAATCTTTTAGATCTTCGATATTTTGCCCGATCGTGATTGTCCCACCGTTGCCCGGAACAAAGTAGAAATCCCTACCTTCAAAACTCTTTGCAAGACTCCATCCAAGGGTATGCTCCCGTCCTCCCCTACCTATGATCATTACCTTCATTGTATTATATCTATAACAAAAAAATGAGCAAATGTCAAGAATTTCCCCCCATAGCAAAAGAAACAAGTGCCAGATCGCGACTTTACAATCCATCGTTTAGTTGAGAGCCAAAGGAAACTGAAAGCTATCAGGCAACAAAATCAATGCAAAATGCCTGTCTCTGAGGCAAATAAAAGGGATTCATTACTAAAAGATTTAGATATTAAAAGAGTTCAAAAGCCTTGGGTTGAATTGACAAAAGAATTTCATTCTATATACTTTTAAATAATTCTTAAAAGATATCGTCTTTATAAAAAATTAAGGAGGACCATATGAAGATATCTATAATCGGGATAGGATATGTTGGATTAGTAGTAGGTGCCGGTCTCTCTGACAGTGGAAATGATGTCATCTGTGTGGACAAAGCAGAAGCAAAGATAAAAGCGTTAAAGGAAAATAGGATACCTATCTATGAACTGGGTCTTGAAGAACTGGTAAAAAGAAATCAAAAAGAGGGTAGGCTTTCATTTACAGACAATCTCAAGCAAGCGGTCATAAAGTCAGAGTTGATATTCTCTGCCGTCGGGACACCCTCAAATAATGATGGTTCTGTAGATCTATCTGATGTGTATAAGGTTGCAGAAGAGATAGGAGATGCAATAGAGGATGAATACAAGATAATAATAAATAAGAGCACTGTCCCAGTAGGAACAGCAAAAAAAGTTAGAGAGATAATAAAAGAAAGGACTAATGTTCCCTTTGACGTCGTCTCCAACCCTGAATTTCTAAAAGAAGGAAATGCAGTAGAAGATTTTATGAAACCTGACAGGATAATAATCGGCACTGATAATCCAGAGGTTGCCCTACTAATGAAGGAACTATACGAGCCATTCGTCCGAACAGGAAACCCAATTTTGATTATGGGTATAGAGAGTGCAGAGATGGTTAAGTATGCTTCAAATTTAATATTAGCCACAAAGATTTCTCTTATAAACGAAATCGCTAACCTCTGTGAAAGGGTTGGGGCCAATGTAGAAGATGTGAGGAGGGGTATGGGGTCTGACCCAAGAATCGGATCCAAATTCATATTTCCCGGTGTCGGTTATGGAGGTTCTTGTTTACCAAAAGATGTAAAGGCATTCATTCATATAGGTAGAGCGCACAAACTAAAAATGCATATCACAAAGGCGGTAGATAGTGTCAATGAAAATCAGAAAAAGATTATTTTTAAAAAGATAAAATCCCATTTGGGAAATCTTGAAAATAAAAGGATAGCAATCTGGGGATTGGCTTTTAAACCCAAAACCGATGATATGAGAGAAGCCCCTTCCATCATCACGATTAATCTTCTTCTTAAAGAAAGAGCACGCATTTATGCGTATGATCCAGTAGCAATGGATAACGCAAGGAAGATATTCGGGAACAAAATAGAATACGGAAGAACTCCTTATGAGTGCTTAAAAACCGTAGATGCCCTTGTCCTTTTAACAGAATGGAACGAATTCAGGAATCCGGATTTTGAAAAGATGAGCAGACTTATGAAGAGCAAGGTTATCTTTGACGGAAGAAATATCTACAATATCAGGCGTTTAAGGGAATTGGGCTTTGAATACTATGGCATTGGTAGAGGTTAATTACTTATATTCTTTATAGTAATAATTATAATATCCATACTCTCTATGGAAGTATACTTTATTTAGAACAAATCCAAGGGTCTTAAGGGAAAGTCTTTTGAAGAGATCGACTGTTTGAGAAATCATACCCCTACTGGTTTCACCATAGGATATGACAATAATTGTCTCATCAACTTCATTGGCAAGTATGCTACTATCACTAACTGAAAGGAGTGGCGGGGAATCCAAGACTAGAAGATCATAAGCCTTTCCCCATTTTTTAAGAAGCTCTCTCATCTTCGTCGAATCAAGTAATTCCGACGGATTCGGGGGAAGAACTCCTGAAGATATCACATCCACACCATTGAATTTAAAAATATCAGCCTCTTTCTCCTGCCCTATAAGCAAGTCTGTAAGCCCTCCTACATTTGATATTCCGAGGTAGGACTCTATTGAAGGCCTTCGAAGGTCAGTATCTACCAAAAGCACCTTTTCTCCAACAGAAGCAAAAGAAAGTGCAAGATTTATCGCTATCATTGATTTGCCACAACCCTTATCGGGACCTGCTACAAGCAAGGAAGAAGGGAGACCATCTGCCCGTGATAGCTTTATATTGGTTCGCAGACTTCTGAATGCCTCGGCTGTAGAGCTAGATAGGTTCTGATCGGTGAGAATAAAGGTCCCTTTTTGGCCTCCATCTATCACAGGAATAGAAGCAAGGACAGGTAAACCTGTGAGCCTTGTTACCTCACCTTCATCACGAATTGCAGAATCAATATAATCAACTATAAATCCAACACCTACCCCAAGCAGAAGCCCAAGAATAATGAATAAAATACACTTTTTTACCTTAGATAATACATTGGGTTCCTTGGGTATGGTTGCTGAATCTAATATTGAGATATCCCCTCGCTCACTGACCTCTGTTATCTGTGCCTGTTCCTTTCTTTCAAGGAGCATCATGTATATCTTCTCATTGGATTTTTTCTCACGCTCAAGCCTTGCCAACATAAGATCTCTCTTGGGTATTTCTTTTAGTTTTTCTTTGTAATATGATAATACATCCTCAAATGCTTCTCTTCTGGTCTTTGCAACAGTCCAGTCAACCGTGAGATAAAGTGATTTATGTAATAAATCCTTGATCTCGTCAAGGGGATTCAGTATACCCTTCTTTTCCAACAAATTCCTGATAACTTCGTCCATCTTCTCTTTTGTGGAACGAACTGATTGTTCAATACTCACTAACTTTTGGTCAGTTGTTAAATAACCCTGTATTAGAAAATCTGCCTTCTGGTTTTCCAGTCTGGTCAACTGTCCTTTTAGATCCAGAAGAAGTTCATAAGAAGTTTCCGATGCCTCTAAAAGTAGTCTCTTTTCTCGATCACTCAGACTGGATTTTACTGTTTTGAGTTGCATATCCAGGACATCGGATTCTACAGATGCTTTCCTGAATTCCTTTTCTATCTCTGCCATCTGTTGTATAAAACCTTCCACCTCTGCTGATACACCAAGGATACCATGTTCTTCTTTGAAGACCCTCAACTTCTTTTCTGCGTCTTCCAGATCCGATTTTACCAGTTCGATCTGATTCCCAATAAAAGAACAGGTGGAATGGGCATCTTCTCTCTTCATCTGAATATCAAAATCTCTATAGGTAAGAGCCAGCTGATTTGCAATAAGTGAACTCCTGTATGGATTTGTTTCTGTTACCTTAATTTTAACAATACGGGACTCTCCTTCTGTCCCAATTTCAATTTTACCATTTTTAATATCACTTTTAATTCTCTGGACGGCCTGATTAGCATTTTCAAATTCCATTTCCCGCAGTTCCTCTCCGCTGAAACTCAAAGCTGCTTTACGCAGCACCGGATCACTCTTAAGTAGGTATATATGATTTGTGAGTTCTTCCTCGGTTGGAGATGAGAAATATCCACCTCCAAATAATGTCTCAACCTTTTTAACTAAGATTGTTGAACTTGAGGTATATAGAGGTTGTGAGTAAATGAAATACATAAAAGTCAGTATAAGAGAAACGCTAAATACACCTAAAATTATCCAAAATCTTCTTCTTATGATCCTTATATAACTACGTATGTTGACTTCTCTATCAGGTTCCATATCCATTTCCACCCCCTCTTTTTGTTAAGGGTATGCCCTTTTTACATAGGGGGCATTCCAAAGGTTCATAGTTTATTATGGGATAACGTAGAACTGAATGGAGAGGAACGCCTAAATCGACATCCTCCACACTCCTGTCAATCATCACAACCACTCCTAAAATCCTACCATGCTCTACAGAATTCATTGTATCAATTATTGACCCTCCGGTGGTAAGTATATCATCAACTATTAGAATATTGTCCTCTCCCCTTATGTTAAAACCTCTCCGAAGGACCCTTCCCCTGTCATCTCTCTCAGAATAAGCACTCTTCACACCCATAATCCTGGCTACCTCAGACGCTATGATCGCACCTCCTAAGGTTGGACCTACCACCCAATCTACCTTTGGTGAAAGTTCAACAATTCTTCCAATAAACGGTTTCAAACTCTTAGGATTCTCGAGAAGCCTGAATTTCTCTATATACCTGTCAGAATGAAGCCCAGAAGCTAGCAAGAAATGACCCCTAAGAAGTGCACCTTCCTTTTTAAGTAATGATATGTAATCCATTCTCAACACCCTCTATTATTGATAAAGCTGCAATTTTTTTATCCAAAGCATTGATAATCGCTCTCCCCACAACAATGTAGTCTGCACCATCTGCGATAGCCTTATCAGGGGTCTCAATCCTCTTCTGATCATCACGCTTAATGCCTTTTGGCCTTATACCTGGAGTCACAACGACAAAATCCTTTCCACACTTTTTTTTGATTAAAGAGACTTCTTTAGGCGAGGCTACAACACCACCCAAGCCTGCACTCTGGGCAAGAACAGAAAGTTCTAATATCTGACTCTTAATTGACTTATTAATTCCTAGAAAATCCTGTAAAAACGCTTCATCGAGGCTCGTCAGTATTGTTACCCCCAGAATGAGAAGTTTCTTTGCCTTACGCTCCCATGTCACTTTTTGTGCAGATTCCATCATCTCAAATCCTCCAAGGGAATGCACAGTAAGCATATCTACATTCATATCTATAATAGCCTCAACCGCTCCCATGACGGTATTCGGTATATCATGTAACTTTAGATCGAGAAAGACCTTTTTCCCTCTATCTTTTAAAATCTCAATAATCTTCAGACCGAATTTTGTGAACAGTTGAAGACCAATTTTATAGTATCTCACCAGATCACCCAGTTCCTCCACAACATTTACTGCTTCTTTTAAAGTCGGCACATCTAGTGCAACAATCAGATAATCTCTGGCCTCTTTATTCATCTATATATTTCCTTAATTCTTTTAGATTTCTATATCCATTATCCTTCATATATTTTATTATATTATCAATAATTTCTATTGGTGCAAGTGGGTTGTTGAAGATTGCACTTCCCAGCTGAATAGCAGTTGCACCTGCAATAAAATATTCTAGAACATCTTTAAAGTTTGTAATACCTCCAGAACCAATGATTGGAACTTCAAGGTTTCTGGAAATCTGATATACATTGTATAAAGCTTGCGGTTTTATTGCGGGTCCAGAGACTCCTCCAACAACATTCTTAAACAGTGGTTCCCCACTCTCTATATCGATCGCAAGTCCCTGGAATGTATTTACAGCAGTGACAGCCGAGGCACCTGCCTTAAGGCAAGCCTCTGCTACCTCAACTATATTAGAAGCAGCAGGTGTGAGTTTGACTATTACTGGCAAATCGCTGTTCTCGCAAACAGCCTTTGTCACTTGAAATGCAGTCTCTGGTTCTCTTCCAAAAGAGACCCCCCCTTTTCTCACATTGGGACAACTTATATTTACTTCAATACCAGAAACATCCACGATCATTTGCGAAATCCGTGAAAATTCTTCAATTGTTTCGCCAAATATATTGACAAATATTGCTGTATCAAATTTCTTTAAACGAGGTAGTATCTCTTTATTGAAACTATCCACACCTTTATTGGCAAGACCAATGGAATTAATAACCCCACAGGGAGTTTCTGTGAGTCTTGGGGGAGGATTGCCCTCCCGTGGTCTTAGAGAGACACTTTTATAAACAACACCCCCTAATTCATTGAAATCTATTATTTCTGTATATGGCAGATCCCATACACCTGATGCAAGAATCACTGGGTTCTTCAACTCAATCCCATTAAAAGAAACAGAAAGGTCAATCAACTTTTACCTCAGAAAGAGAGAAGATAGGTCCTTCCTGACATACATACTTGTATCCAGAATCGGTCTTAACAGCGCAGGATTTACAACCACCAAGTCCGCAGCCCATTCTCCTCTCCATATAAACAAAAGCCTCTTTTGCATAATCACCTATTATATCCTTTAGCTCCTTTATCATAGACTCTGGGCCGCAGATAAAGATTTTCTCACCCTTTAATAAATCTAAGTTTTCACTCACGAGGTCCGTAACTTTCCCCTCTCTATCCTCCGTTATCGTATTGACAATAAATCCTCTTTCCTTTATCTCTTCTTTTAATACAAGAGCACTTTCCTTCTTTGCACCATAAAAAAGAATCCCCTGATTCATCCATTGAGATTGATAGTAAAGTGGGGCGATACCAATCCCTCCGGCAATTAAAACTCCTCTCTCCGGGGGTTTAATAGGTTCCCCAAGGGGGCCTAATATTTTCAGTTTTTCTCCCTCCTTCACCTTACTTAGCTTCTCTGTACCTCTCCCTCTGGCCTTTATAAGTAGCGTAAAAGAGTCCTCCTCAATGGATAGAAAGGAAAAGGGGCGAAGAAGAAAAGGGTCTATTGAAGTTGTAATCCCCACCATAACAAAATGCCCACATTTAGCCTGTTGATGCATATCTTCATCTTCTATCCTGATTAAGTTATAAGGTCCCAGAACTCTATTCTCAATTACTGGTAGTATCCGGAAGGAATTCACTAAACTCCCCCATAGCCCTTTTTGTAAATTCGGTGTCAGGATAACGATCTTTAAGTATAGAAAGATAGTATGAAACTTGTGAAGGATCTTCAAGCTCTTTAGAATATATATTTAAAAGCACATAAAGGGCTTTGGGTGCATATAAACTCTCTGGAAAATCATTAAACACCTTTTTATAAGTTTCTACAGCCCTTTCCAGATCATTAATCTCTACATAATAGAGCTCTCCAATTCTAAAATAGATATATGCAGGATCTATTTCATATCCAGTAGAATCAATAGTAGTCGAATCTCTATTGAGGACAGACAGCATTCCCAGAATATCCTTTTTAGCCCTTGCTAAACTTGTTATTTTACCGAAATCTTCAAATCCAGTTACTTTAGAATACAATTTCTCTGCTTCTTCAAAATTACCCTCTGCCTCTTTAACCAAACCCAGTTCATAATTTGCAATCGCACCAAGCTTGTTTCTCCAATTTTTACCAAACTTCAGAGCTTCTTCCGCTTCCTTATATCTTCCCATCTTTCGGAGAATCCTTCCCTTAAGGATAACAAGGGAGTCAGTCTTTTCATATTCACAAATCACAGATAGAGCCTCCGGAAGACTGTCTAACTTCATATAGATACTGGTAAGGTTGTATCGTAACCCTTCTACCTCACAACCCTTTGCTTCTTCCATTGATTCCTTATACATCTCGAGGGCTTTTTTATATTCTTCTATCCTGCTATACGCATACCCCATTATATAATATACTTCAGCTTTGTGAGCACTGTATTTATTTATAAAGTCCTTTCCTGCAGCTATTGCTTCCTCTGGAGAGTCACTTTTGAGGTATATCTCAAGTTTTGTTTTAAAGGCTTCCATTCTGATATCCAAATCCTCTGAATCAGTAGCTCTATCAAGGAAAATAACCGCCTCGGTCAGCCGACCTTCTTCCACTGCAACTTTACCTAGATATAGCATGCTCTCTTCGAAGTAAGGAGAACCATGGTAATAATCGATAATTTTTCTAAAATTTTCCTCTGCCTTTGTGAGTTGACTCAAGTTATAGAAATTTTTACCAAGCAGAAATATAGCATCGTCCATCCACTTGGATCCCGGATATCTTGTTATGACCTTATTACATTTCTGAACGCTCTTTTGAAAAGATTGTGCTCCGCCACCGCCTTCTTTCTTTTGTCTTAAACCCTCAGAATAGTATTTTTGGGCATTGTAAAAGGTATTGTAATAAGCGCAATTGAGAAGTAGAAGAATAAAGAGAAAAAGCCTGTTCATATCTCTTCAGTTATAGTTTCGTCTCTCTTTAAGGTGATAATCTTTATAGATTCTATTGACTGGTCTTGCTTACTTATAACCTCTATATGCATCCTGTTTGTATGGCAGAGATGTTCGAGAGATTCCCTGCCTTCGGTTTCAAAATAATTTGCCACCCTGGGGTTAGCGAGAATTCGCACCTTAGTATTATAAAGCGATTCTTTCTTCCCTTCAACCCAAGATGTAAATTTAGAGAACAAATATGGCGGTGAAAGCACATGACCTTTTCCCTCACAATAAGGACAGGGTTCTATGAAACGCTTGGATACGCTCCTCCTTACTCTCTCTCTTGTCATCTCTAATAACCCATAGTGAGAAAGGTTACTTGCAATCTTAAACCTTGCCTTATCCCTCTCCAGGGATGACTTGAATTTATCAATTAGACTTCTCTCTTTACCCTTATCTTCCATATCTATGAAATCAATGACTATTATACCTCCAATATCCCTAAGGCGGAGTTGCCTTGCTATTTCAAAAGCAGCCTCACAATTAGTCTTATATATCATTTCCTCTGTTTTTTTGTTTCCTTTGTACTTACCGGTATTTACATCAAAGACCGTAAAGGCCTCCGTCCTATCTATAACGATATATCCTCCACTCTTAATCCATATCTTTCTTCTAAATATCTTACGCATTTCCTGCTCAATTCCAAAGTGGGTGAATATTGGTATAGATTCCTCATACAGTTTTACTCTATCTAAGAAAGTAGATTTCCTGACAGATAGGTATTCAACTATCCTCTTGTAAGCCTTTTTTGAATCAACAATTAATTCGAGTACAGAATCATCAAGAAGGTCTCTGGTGATCTTAATAGGTAATTCTTGTTCTTTCCAGAGCAGGGCAGGTGAAGATTCGACTCTGATCCTTCTTTTAATCCTCTGCCACACATTAAGCAGTTCAGAGAGCTCTGCTTTCAGGACCCTTGTATCTTTTCCCTCTGCCACAGTCCTTACTATGAAGCCCATATTCTTTGGCAGTATCTCCTCAGCAATATTCTGAAGTCTTTTCCTTTCCTTTTTATCTTTTATATGTCGTGATATACCAATCAACCCTCTGAAGGGCAGAAGGACAAGAAACCTACCTGGGATAGCAATAAAAGTTGTTAACCTGGCTCCCTTAGTTCCATATGCCTCTTTCTTTACCTGGACTATTATATCTAACCCAGTATCTGCTTTTTTCTTATCCGATAAGGAAGCATAGAGATCCTTAAGCGGAAGGAACCCTGATTCATCTTCACCAATATCTACGAAGGCGGCTTTAAGCTCTTCTCTCACAGATTCTATCCTTCCCTTAAGAATATTTCCTACTGAGGATACAATCCCACCTCTTTCAATATAAAATTCTGTCAACTCCCCATTCTCCCGTAGAGCAATCCTCATATCGTCCCTTCTTATATTCAGAATTATCTGCTTTTGAACCATCACTTAAGGTCTCCTGTATTCATATTGTATCCTCCTCTTTACCCTGATTGGCGTTTTACATCCCTTAGAGTAGACAGTACAATTGTAATCTAATATAAAAGTATGCGCAACTTAAAAAGTTTCCGAGAAGATATATCACAATGATCAACAGTCCAGATCATTGATTTTAGAGGGGAATTCAAAAACCCCTTCTTACCTCATTAAAAGCCTTTATTCGACTCTACTCATCAGCTTTGCTTCTAAGCCTGGAGAAGCAAAATATAAACCCGCCTATGAAGATGAAAAGAGTCACAAAAAGCATAACCCAAGCGGAAACAGGCACTATGACCTCCCTTCTTTCCTGGAAAGTATTACCGATACAATAATGAGGATTAATAGGAAGACGAACCCAAGGATTAACGTGGAAACAGGATAACCTTCGTAGGGAATCCGAAGCTCATTATATGCACTATATCCTATCGCTCCCAATAATACAATAGGTACCACAATCTTTACGAAAAACACCCACCATCTTCCAGCCTTGATTTCAGATTGCTCATTCATATAGTTTCTAAAACTATCAGTATTTATTAAGTAACCGACAAAGACAGCTTCCAAAAATCCTACTATTACAAGTCCATAGCAACAGAGATAATGGTCAACAATATCCAACCAGTAGACACCAGCCCTGGTGGTGAAGACAAGCCCTACAAGGATACCAATAACCGCAATTAGAAGATTTACTACTCTCCTCGGAAATTTTTTCCATTGTTCTAAGGCTGCCTTTGAAACAGATTCAACAAGTGAGAATGCAGAATCAATCCCAAGGGTAAGCAGCATCATGAAAAAGAGGGCTCCAAACACCCGGCTTCCAAATGGAAGCATATTGATGATTGTGGGATAAGCAACAAAAGCAAGCCCAGGACCTGATGCTACGACATTAGCGACGGGTTGTCCGGTCTGATGAGCAAGAAATCCAAGAGATGAAAACACCGCTATGCCAGCAAGAAAACTGGTAAAACAGTTAGCAAATCCAATTATAAAGGCATTGTTAACCAGGTCTGACTTCCGAGGTAGATATGAGGAATAAGCAATCATTATACCAAGACCAATTGAAAGCGTAAAAAAGATCTGTGCATATGCATTTATCCAGACTATCGGATCCTTTAAGGCAGCAAAATTCGGTGTAAGGTAATAACTTAAGCCCATAATAGCTCCTGGAAGGGTTATTCCTCTAATAATAAAGACTATTAGAATTATCCATGGCAGGATCACTGTAGCATACACCACCTTCCCAACAGTTTTAACCCCATGATATATAGAGTAATAAATAGCCATCCAAGTAACTACGAGAAAAACAAGCACAAGAGTGTTGATTCCACCCAATTGTAATGGGGAATTTGAACCTTCCAGCACCATATTGTTGAAAAAGAACTCGGGAATATTTCCCCACGAAAGAGAAAAGGAATGGAAAAAATAGATAAATGACCATGACATGATAACAGTATAGTAGCACACAACTCCAAAGGCTATAGCTACTGCAAACCATCCCAACCATTTCCATCTCTTTCTGTAACTCCCAAAGGCAAATGGTGCTCCATGTCCCGTTTTATGTCCAAGAGTAAATTCCAGTATTAAAAGGGGAATCCCTGCTGTGAAGAGAGCAACTAAATAAGGAATCAAGAATGCTCCACCGCCATAGCGGTAAGCTATATATGGAAAACGCCACAGGTTTCCAAGACCTATTGCGCTGCCAATCGAAGCAAGAATAAAAGCTAATCGATTATCCCACATTTCTTTCATACTACTAACCTCCTTATATAATCATGAATATTATTTACGGATTCCAGATTCATAGTGACATCAATTATTTTAGATGCAGAATCCTTTGAGAGTCTAACCTCTGTATTGGCTTTGAACTTATCTATAAGTTCTTCATCACTTAGGGGCCTCTCTGGTCTCCCCCTTGCATAATCCTCTACCTTGGTGAACTCTCCTCTATTAGTTCTTACAGTAACAATAGCTCTCTTAACCCTGGGGAATAGAGAATCAATTTCAGGATTAGCTCTCACTTTTATGAGTGGCAGAATACTCCTAACCCTCTTGTCAAACAGTGCTTCTTGCTTGAAATCAGATGGGAGAACATTACCCTTAACCACGGCGCAAGCTATACAATAAGGAAGAGAATGATCTGCAGTCTCTTTTCTCTTTGGTTCATATTTAAAAGGATCAGAGAGTATATCTCTACCTCTTATTGTTGCCTCAATTAAGACTTCCTTAACCTCCTCATAATTTATGTTATTCTCTTCCATAACCGAAAGTACCGCAGTTATTGGTTGATGAGTAAGCGCTTCAGTTGGGAAAGCTTTGTATCCACATTTCGTTATGAGGAATCGACTGCCTAATCCATCAATCAATTTATCCTTATTCCACCTGACAGCATTTATTACTTCAAACACTCCCTCTCTACCTTCGTAAACTTCTTCGGGTCCTTCATAACCTTCCTTTGCAAGTAAAGCTCCCCGAACCCCTGCTTCAACTGCCATTGGGTCTGCTGTATTCTTCATATTGGTAAGGGCTCCTGCAACAACTCCACCAAGGGTAAAATGCGATGAACCACTAATCCCAACTGCAGACACTATCTGATCTTCTAAAAGGTTCAACATCCTTCCGGAAACGATTGGTGATACTAATTGGGTAAGTGATGCATGATGCCATCCTATTTCTCTTATACCCGGTTCTGCGGCATTACAGAGTCTCATCTCCAATTCATAAGCAATTAAGATACCTACAAGGATATCCTTACCACTTCTTCCTAGCCACTCTCCTGGACAAAGAGCAGCTGGTATAAGATCTGAAGGATGGGATGGATCCTGTTCCCAGTAAATGTCATTATAATCCAATGCCCTTATCAAGAGTGAATTCATAAAAGCGGCATTTGCTACATTGGTACTCGTTCCATAGCCAATGACTGTTGCTTGCTCCTTTCCCCCAAGATTCTTTATATACCTATGTGCTGCTTCCATATCTTCATTACCATAGGCAGCCAGGGCACAACCCAAGGAGTCAAGGAGGAAACGTTTTGCTTCCTTTATCGCATCAGGAGGTATATCATTAAAATCAAGAGATAGCGCGAATTTCACCATTGCCCTACTTATAGAAGTCATCGGATACCTCCTTATTCAATGAAACGGATTCCCATTTGCAATTGCGACAGCCTCTTTAATAGCTTCAGAAAGTGTAGGGTGAGGAAAAACTAACCTTGAGAGCTTTTTAACATTAATCCCGTATTCCATCGCCATAGAAACTTGAGTGATCAACTCAGAAGCTTCTCTACCAATGATACCCCCTCCTAATATCTCTCCTTTTTTATTGTATATTATTTTGACTTCTCCAAAAGATCCACCCGATGCTATTGCTCGACCATTTGCAGAAAAGGAAAACCTCGCCACCTCAAAGTCCGTTCCCTCTTTTTGCAGTTCCTCTTCCGTAAAACCCACTAAAGCCAGTTCAGGGTTGGTATACACAACCCTTGGAACTACCCTCTCATTAATTTCAGTATCCTCTCCAATAATATTGCGAACAACAACTTCTGACTCTTTATATGCAGCATGAGCAAGTAAATTACCGCCTATACAATCGCCTATCGCATAGACATTTTTCAGGCTTGTTCTTAAGTGTTTATCTACTTTAATTGCTCCACGCTCGATCAGAAGATCCTTCGGGAATGTCTGAATAAAAGGGCTTCTCCTAATGGAAAGTAAGACTTTATCCGCCTTTAATTCCTTCTCTTTTCCGTCATGAAGAAAGTTTACTTTGAAACTATCCTCTTTTTTTACTTCCTTGACAAACGAAGAAAGATAGAATCGGATACCTTTTTTCTCAAGATTCTTTCTGAGGCTTGAGGATAAATCTCTATCTTCACCTGGAAGAACTTCGCCCTCAAGCTCCAGGACTCTAACATCACTTCCAAAGGAAGCATATATATAGGCAAACTCTAATCCTATGACTCCACCACCAATAATGGTCAAGGCCAAGGGAATCTCTGCGGCATTGATAGCATCTGTGCTATTCCAAATACCCTCCGCTACAGGAAATTTTGGCACATTAGGTATAGAACCGGTTGCTATGATAATTCTATCAAATTCGTAACTCTTCCCTCCCGCCTCAATCATACAATCATCCTTTAACTTAGCATCCTCTTTTATTACTCTTACCCCTCGCTTACCAAGCAGATTAGATACACCAAGCACAATACGCTTTGTTGCGCGCGTCTTAAATCGCTGGATTTTCTCCCAATCTGGTTCATTTATCTCTATGTTGAGCCCAAAACGCTTTGCTTTTAAAAAGGAATTTTGAACGTTAGCGCATGTAATTAAGGCTTTTGTGGGTATACAACCTACATTGAGGCAAACACCACCAATTTCTTCTCTCTCAAAGAGTGAAATATCCAATCCTTTCCGAGAAGCCCGAAGGGCTGCGCTATATCCACCAGGACCTCCGCCTATAATACCTAATTTCACGAGGTAACAATATCAAAATAAGCATTGAATGTCAAGGGAAAATCTCTGACTCCCTCCCCCGTTTTTCTCTCGCAGCAACACAAAGGACATAAAAAAAACTTTAATATCATTTGTTAAAGCGCAAAGAAAGTAAAACTTGCAAAGGTCTTATGAGTTCTTGCACATTTATCTCCAGATTAATTCAACCATTAAAAGGGAAGATTCTCTCGAGTACTTTTCTCTTCCAATACCATACTTAAAACCTTGGAATTGCTACTTAATCAGGAATGTTGCTCGAAATTAGGGCGCAAGTTAGGTTTTTTTTGTTAAATTTATGCGTAATCAAGACATTTTTATTATATTTTTTAAATTTAATTTACGAAAAATCATTGACATTTTATTATTTTTTTCTAAATATAATTATATGATGCAAAAGAGTTTTATTGACGAGCTTACCGGTTTATACAATAGAAGGTATCTTGGGGGATGGATAGATACTGAATTAGCAGGATGTAAAAGATACAATTTACCCTTATCCTTAGCATTGCTAGACCTCGATGATTTTAAACAAATAAATGATCTTAAAGGGCATCTTGTTGGAGATAATGTTCTAATACAATTCGCACAATTTCTGCAGGATGAGTTAAGGGCTGCTGATATGATCGTAAGATATGGCGGGGACGAATTTATTATTATGTTCCCCAATACTAAGAAAGAACAGTCTAACGCAGTTATGAAAAGATTGTTAAATAAGGCAAAAGGAACATCCTTCAACGGACATTCTCTTTCAGCCTCCTGTGGAATTTCATCCTTTCCTGATGATGGTTCTGACTGGGAATCGTTATTCCAGATTGCAGATCGCCGAATGTATCAGGTTAAAAGAGCCAGTAAGGGAGGAATTGGTATTAAAGAGATATCAGGAGAAGAGTTGCAGATCCCCACTCCAAAGATTATAGGGAGAAAGAATGAACTGAAACTCTGTTCTGAACACACAAAAACCCATGGGAATATTTTAATTATAATAAGTGGAGAAGCTGGGGTAGGAAAAACGAGACTGGCAAACGAGGTGATTTCTCTACTACCAGATAGAATTTTATTCACAGGTGCATCTTTTCCTGCAATGTCCCAATCCCCATATTATGCAGCCAGGTATGTCCTTCAAGAGATAGTTACAAAATATGAGGAATTGGCACGTGAGATTTTTGTCGAACATCTCACCCTGCCTCAAAAACGTATAATTTCAAATTTTCTGCCTAATCTAACACAAGGGTTCTCGAAAGCAACAGGGGATAGGCTGATGCTCTTCGACACTGTGACAAAATTCACAGATAAACTTTCGGAAAAGATACCTCTGGCTATACTTTTTGATGATTTACACTGGGCAAGTGAATCCACAATAGACCTCTTGCATTTTATATTAAAATCAAAAAAATCTTTTTATCCAATGTTCGGAACATACCGATTAGAAGAAATCAAAGGAACTCCTTTCAGCGAAAAAATTGCATTTATGGGAAGGGAGGGACTCTACAAAGAAATCTCCTTAGAGACATTAAGCCAGGATTCCACTCAAGAAATGATAGGAACCATATTAAATCACAGAGTTTATCCTTCTCTCGTAAAATTCATCTATAAAGAGAGTGGTGGTAATCCATTCTTCATAGAAGAAATCTTAAAGGAGATGAAGGAGTCTAGAACACTCTACAAAACAGCAGATGGATATGAACTCGATAAAGGAGTGACTTTTCATATCCCAAAAACGATAGAAGATACAGTTATTCATAAGTTATCGCTAGTTGATAAGAAACTTCTTGAGGTTACAAATATTGCAGCATTAATCGGAGAAGATTTTGATTTTTCACTAATTCACTCAATAACAGAATTAAACGAAGGTGAACTGTACGATCAACTAGATCAACTGAAGGCTTTTCAGTTTCTAATTGAAAAAGTGGGGCATGTTTATTCCTTCAAAGAAGATATATTCCGTCAGGTTATTGTTGATAAAATTCTTACTGGCACAAAAAGGGTGTTGCATGAAAAGATCGCAGAGACTATAGAAAAAATCCTTCCGGATTCACCGGAAAAGTTTGAACAATTGGCTTACCACTACTATAACTCAGAGAACAATAAGAAGTTAGGTGAATATGCCCAAAAGGCAGGAGACCATGCCCGTTCTGTTTATGCTCATAAAGAGGCTATAAGATTTTATAACTGGGCACTAAAAGGTGAAATGAAATCTGACCAACGCGGCAGAATATATAGGAAAATCGGTGAAGAATTGGCAATAAAAGGTGAGTATGAATATTCTATTAAGAGTTTCAACGAAGCATTAAAGAATATTGAAAATAAAAAAGAGGAAGCTGGGATTTATAAGGAGTTGGGGCATACCTATGTGGACCTAGGCAATTATACAATGGCTCTTTTTAACCTCCGGGAAGCAAGAAAAACCTATTCAAGCAGACAGGATAAATACAGCTGTGATCCTTATATGGCTTGGGTTTATATGGAGATGGGAAAAGAAAAATCTGCTATGCGGAGTATTGAAAGGGCAATTACCAGAATCGATAAGGAGCGTTCCCCCAAGGAGTACGCACAGGCTCTTAACACAATGGCTACTATAAACCGCCGTAGGGGCAAAAATAATAAGGCCTTAAAATTATACGATGAGGCAATAAAAATAACAGAAGAGATCGGATATAAAAAGGGAGTCGGCGATCTATACACTAATATGGCTAATGTATACCTAGGCATAAATGAACTGGATAAAGCAAAGGAATATTCAGAGAAGGCAATAGAGATATATGAAGATACTGGTTTTAAAGAAGGGGAGATAAGAACTTTATTCACCCTTGGCAATTTAGAGATGAGAAGAAACAAATTAAATCAGGCAGAGGAGTATCTACGTAAAGCGCTTGAGATGGAAGAGTGGGTGGGGGGAATAAAAAGCAAGGTATTACTCCTCGATTCACTCGGTTATATATCTCTTGTCAAGGGCGCACAGAAGGACGCCATAAACCTATATAAGCAGGCAGAGGAAGAAGCAAAAAAGACAGAATCACCAGAGGATCTGGTCCGAACATATGCAACCATGGTAACGATATATACAGAGTACCTACGGAACTTAGAGAAGGCAGAGCAAAATCTCAAAAAAGCAGAGAAATGGCTCCCGAAGATAGATCCGGGAATCACCCTATCCCATTTTTACCTGGCAAAAGCAAGACACAGTCTTGCAATTGGGGAATTTGAAGGGGGAATAAATATAATAAAGGATTCTTTACTCCCATTGGCTAAGAAAATAGACGATTTCACTTTACTGAGTTCTATCTACATATTATGGGCACAATTTTACGCAAAGAAGGAATGGGGGAAATGGGGAGAGCGTTATATTGAAATGGCAATGGAATATGCCAAGAAGTCTGAAGATGTATACAATGTAGCAGAGGTCCATAGGGGAGCAGGAAATTTTTATTTAAATACAGGGAACTTGAATGAATCAAAGAAACAATTCAATAAAGCCCTGAATATTTTCAAAGATATAAATTTTCACTGGTATATTCAAGATATTGAAAGAGAGCTAAGAAAGATTCAAAAGATTTCCTAACTTTGTAAATAATACCTATGAATATGAAGCGGCTTGGAAAGGAATTTCTGAAACTATTAATCACTATATCCCTTCTCTATTATCTTTTCCAGAAAGTTCCGGTTAATAGAGTGTTGCAAACAATCAAAGGAATGGAAATTCAATACTTCTATTTCTCTATCGCGCTCTTTTTTCTCTACTATGGTTTCTTCTCCTTAAGATGGAGATTTTTATTGCAATCTCAGAATATTAAGATAGGGCTCGGCATAGGTTATTCATATATGCTTATTTCCTTTTTTTTCAATAATTTTCTGCCGAGTGGTTTAGGAATGGATATAATTCGTTCGGGGTATGTGGGGAGACGAGATAATTTTAGTAAGGCTTTTGGTACTTCACTAATGGAGCGAATGTTAGGTATGGTGGGTATGATGTGCATAGGTCTTTTTGCAATATTTTCCTTGAGGAGTGAATTTATTCGTTTAGCCCTTCTTTATCTTATCCTGATTTTCTTGATTGGTGGAGTATATTCTCTTCTGATTTACCTTAAGGCAAAATGGCTAAAGGAAAAGATACTATCCATCAAATTTCTCAATTTAGGAGAATCAGTAAGGGCCTTTTATCATGCTTTGAAACTCTATAGTAAAAAGGGAAAGGTGATTCTAATAGGAATTGGATATTCTCTTTTGGTACAGATGACGATAATCTGCATTAATTTCTTTCTCTCAAGGAGCCTTTCAATGGACATATCATTTATATCACTAATAGCTTATATACCCTTGATAACAGTAATCAGTCTCATTCCAATAACTATTAACGGTTTGGGAATGCGTGAATCTGCATATGTTTTTCTGTTTTCTTCTTATGGTATTGCGCAAGAAGAAGCACTCTCCCTATCACTTCTTTTCTTTGCTGCTTCTGTGGTCGCAAGTGCTATAGGAGGTATCGTTTTTATATTTATAAGGAGGCCACATCCCAAAAGAAAAAATAGTAGCTCTATCAATAGCAGACTTTGATCCAACCAGTGAAGCAGGAATCCTTAGAGTTATCTCGTGGATTACATTCTTTAGGGGCAAAGAATGTAGTTATAACAGGTGTAGGTGGGAAAGATGATTATTTCTTTGATGGTGATAGAGATAAGATAATTAAAGGTAAATCATTTAATTTTTCGTTCCATGGGTCAGGATGTTTCCATTCATCTTTTCTACTTGGCGGGTTATTATTAAGGGATAATCCCCTCTTGGCTTCCAAAAATACTAAGAGAGCTATAGAGAATTTAGCCATGGGCTCTTATTCCTCAATGTAAAAAAATTTCATGAAACTTTGTAATTACTCTTGAAATTTTAGGGTTTTATATTATTATTATAAAAGGAGGATTTAATCGAAAAAGAAGACGTAGTTGCATTAATTAAAGATATTTCATTAGGTATTAACTCGTCAGTTTCCTATCCCAAGGATCACCCCATGATAAAAGAACATATTAAGAAGGTTATCGACAGACTTCATCTTCTATCTTCAGAAGTTTCTGAGATATCATTAATATTCTTTGGAAAGGCTATAGTAATAGAAAGCTTCAATATAGACACTACAGCCTCACCTATCTTCAAAAGTTTCATTAAAAGGTATAAACGCCTTGGTGTAGAAAGCATAACAATCGAAGTAGACTGTCTGGATTCAGATATTTCAGGGCTTATAGAGGTAGCAGTTAACCCTCCTTCAGATATTTCAATGTATGAGGATATCAACACACTTTTGATTGAAAGGAAGGTCGAGAAGGTATATTTCAACACAGTTGAGTTCAAAATAAAATCTAAATCCGACGAATCCTTAGGGGATGAAGAGGAAGGATTTGGAGGGTATGGAGGAGGTGGGGGAATAGGAGTAGCTGGAGGTATTGGAGGAGTGGGACTTGGCTTGAGTACAAATGGAGAGTTCGACCTCCAGACGTTCCTTGAAAGTGGTTGTGGCATCTCTGGAGGGGAAGCGCCTCAAGCAGTGTCAGATAAGGTTACAAGAGGTCTTGTTAAATTATATGATCAAATAGTATCCACCTCTGCAGAAGAGGGTATAAAAGATCATATCCCAGTATTTAATGAGATAATTAATTCACTGTCGCCTGAGGCAAAGAAGGATATACTCACAAATAAGATAAAGCTTAAAAAGATATCTGCGATTATCAAGTCAATTATAATGACATTTTCTGATGAAGAGATAATTGAAATGTTTCTCAGCAAGACGAGATTGCTGGGTGTTCATGAAGCTAAGGATTTATTAGAAGATTTATCACCAGCCACTTTAGATAGAATTCTACCGGATATCAAAGAAGCACTGGCAACCATGGACATTCAAGAAGAATATTTAAAGGAGCTTGAGGAGACTGTCTGGCGCAAGGGTGGTGAGGGAACGGGAGGATATGGTGAGGGAGCAGGAGAGGGAGCAGGAGAGGGAGCAGGAGAGGGGGCTGGCTCAGGTTTTGTAAAGGAGTTTTCTGAAATCTCTGATGACAAATATGGTAAAAAAGAGGCTTCTGATTTCTTCCGTTCATTTTGTGGTTTGAAGAGCGGCGAAGGGCATCAGGTCGCAAAGATAGCAGATGGGTTTGAAAGGTTTGTTGGAGAATTCGTTAGACAATTCGGTGCAGATGAACTTTTTAAACACTCTATTAAGATAAAAAAGACATTCGAGAGCGCACCATACGACCTTAGAGAGAAAATTTTCAATCGGATTCTTGCTAAAGGTGAACATCTACAAATTACTATAGCAAAGATCGCTTTACCATTAATAAATGACACAACAATTATTGATGGGATAATAAAACTGATTAACGAAAATAAAAGGGAAAGCCTGCCAGGATTCCTGAACTCCCTTGACAGTAAAAGACTCTCTTCTGTAAAAGAACTCCTTAATGATAAATTGCGAAGTCTTGGTTGGGAAGGCGATGATATTTCGAGTTTATGGAG